>Ga0180433_10001920_pt1 | contig 33667 bp, 39 predicted proteins | sample SS_ome_8_FD_132980 | JGI IMG/M metagenome (GOLD analysis project Ga0180433, IMG submission 132980) | Hypersaline lake sediment archaeal communities from the Salton Sea, California, USA - SS_1_D_1 metaG | ecosystem: Environmental > Aquatic > Non-marine Saline and Alkaline > Hypersaline >...
CGTCTGACCAAGAGGTGACTGCGTCTGACCAAGAGGTGACTACGTCTGACCAAAAGGTGACTGCGTCTGACCAAAAGGTGACTGCGTCTGACCAAAAGGTGACTACGTCTGACCAAAAGGTGACTGCGTCTGACCAACAAGATGAAGATACATCGTGTTAATGGAGACGTTTATATTTTTTATAAAAAGTATAAAAAGTGATTTATTTTTTTTTTGACAATACTTTTTTTCTAAAAAAGTATAAATGAACCTTTTTATTTTTAGAAGAGATTTCAGAGTTGTTGACAATCGAGGATTATTGGAATGTCCAACGGGATGCATTCCAATATTTATTGGAACACCAGAACAACTTGTTAATAACAAATACGGATCTGACTACTCTGTGCAGTTCATGTATGAGAGTCTTAAGGAATTAGAGAAAGATTGCGATTGCCGTATACATTGTTTCTTTGGTGATAACGTTGATGTACTTCGTGAAATTGCAAGGCACGTCGATGTTGAATCTATTAATTACAATAGAGACTACACTCCTTACGCTCTTAAGAGAGATGATGATATAAGAAATCTATGTGAAGAGTTGGAGATAGATTGTAATGAGTATGATGATTACTTACTTGTTCCTCCCGGAGAGATTGTAACCGGTTCTGGAACTACTTACAAAGTTTATGGACAGTTTAATAAGAGGTTACGAGCAGTTGACGTAGACGCTGTTTCAAAAAAGAAGGTGACATTTGGTGGAAACGGGAAGAAACTCAAGGGAGAACTCAAAGAGGGTGTCGATTTTCTGAAGAAGTATTTTGTTGAACAGGATGGACTTGAGTTTAGGGGTGGTAGAAAGAATGCTCTTAAGAGATTGAAAAAATCGTATTCTGAATATGATGATTCAAGGGATGAATTAAATTATGAAACGACAAGACTTAGTGCATATATTAAGTTTGGATGTGTTTCTATAAGAGAGGTGTACTGGACTTTCAAGAAGAAAAAGTACGATACATTGGTGAATCAATTGATATGGAGAGATTTCTATTACAATATTATCTATGCATTTCCAAAGAATATTGGACACTCTATGCGAGAGAGATTTTTAAAATTCAAATGGATTAACAATAAGAAGTGGTTTAAAGCATGGTGTGAAGGAAAGACTGGATTTCCTATTGTTGATGCAGGTATGAGACAGTTGAATGAGACTGGATATATGCACAATAGAACCAGATTGATAACTAGTAATTTCTTGGTGAGAATATTGATATGTGATTGGCGATGGGGAGAGCAGTATTATGCATCCAAACTCATCGATTACGATCCAGCTGTTAATAATGGAAATTGGCAATGGAGTGCTGGTTCGGGTACTGATACAGCTCCTTTCTCACAAAGGATATTCAATCCTTGGTTACAATCGGAGAAATTCGATCCGGATTGTGAGTATATCAAAAAGTGGATACCAGAATTGGCTGATGTATCAAATAAAGATATTCACAATTGGTTTAAAAGCGATGTGGATGTTTATGGATATCCTAAACCTATTGTTGATTACAAAGATCAGAGAGCTATTGTGAAGAAAATTTGGAAAGAGTCGGCTTAATGAGTTCCTAACTTGTTGAGAACCTTTCTGTTGTATTCATCTAATTTCTGACCATCTGTTATAACTTTTTCAAAGTAAGAGTCTTCTCCGTCTGTTTCAGTTTCACTTTCAAAACTCTCTCTCAATGTTTGAATTTTGGAAACAATTACTAACAAGACTATCAAGAATGCAACTACCAATATGAGTGTTAAACCTTTCATTATAATTTATGAACATATTTTTTCTGAAGTTAAAAAATTGATAATATAATACATCTATGTTCGATTATGACAAAAATAGATACATTGCAGGTGGTGTTTCGGGAATTGTAGAAGTTCTTTGTACACATCCACTTGATTATTTAAAAACAAAGAAGCAACAGTTTGCCCAAAAAGGGATTATTAATAATTTTTATCAGAATCTTTTGAAAGAGAAAGATCTCAATCTGTATAGAGGTGCTGGTTATCGTATACTGAACGTTGCACCAATGAGACTAACTTTTTGGGGAGTTCAAGATTCTTTTGCAAGTTATATAGAGAAGAAACATAGTAAGGTTACGAAAGAAGATATTGTTATTGGTGCATGTTTTGCATCTTTTCCTCAAACAGTTTTGGACACTCCAATTGAGATGTTAAAGATACAAAGTATGATAGGATACACTACAGGATATGAAAAAGCAAGTCTTTTCAGAGGATTCTGGACAACATTGAATAGAAATATGGGATTCGCCGCATGTGTTGCTTATATTGGAATAGCCAATAAGAGTGACAACAATATCAAAAACTTCTCATATTGTGCATTGGGAGGATTGGTTGGAAGTATTTTAACACAGCCTTTAGACTATGTGAAAACAGTTACTCAAATGAATATCAATGAAAATCCTTTTACTATTATACAAGATAATGTTTATAAGAATGGAATTCGTGTACTCTATTATGGTGGAGTCAACAGAGCTTTGCTCAGTTTCTTCTCAATGGGAATTGGATTTATTATCTTCGACAATATGAAGAATCTACTTGATTAGTAATATTATGAGTGAATCTATTTCAGGGTTGCCCCCACCGTGTTTCATAACGCCCAGCCTTCTTTTATACCGCGAATTGTGGCTTCCGCATTATCAATAATATCTATTAAATTCTCACTATTTTTTGTGTCAATTTTTTTAACCGAAATCTGTACATAGTTCTCCGGTGCAGATTCATCTGCATCTGTCATAAATAAAGCTAATAATCTTCGGTTCTTTATTGAAATATTTCTTGAATATTTCAACTTTATCTTTATACAAACCATTAAGTTCTGATATATCAAATATAGACATATCAGATGATAGCTTTTCACGTACCAATTGAATATCGAATCCTATAACATATTCGCCAGAATTATTTTCATCTACATCAAAAGGACCAACTTTTTCGCCATATAATTCATATGAATCTACGGTGTCCACATATTTCCAAAATATGTCGTTATCATTACAATTTTTATTACAATACTCTTCGAATGAAAGTTCAGTGTAATTTTCATCATTTTCATATTCTGTCTTAAGGTCTTCCAAGAATCTGTTATAAATACCTTTATAACCATTTACACATTTCTCATAATATTCATCAAAAATGTTTTCAAGATTCTTAGATATATTCCGAATACATTGTTCCTGTTGGTTGATTCTTGAAATTATCCTTCAAATCTTCGATACGTTCATCAATGAATGAATTGTAATAAGTATCCGACGTGGATACTATTCTCTTAAACTTCTGTTTAAGAGTTTCTTCGTCATATTTGTCCTCAAATGATGGTTTCAAATAACTCCTCCACTCTTTTCTTATCTCATCCAATCTAGATTTTTCAAATTCCTCATATTTTGTCTTGTAACCTCTCCAATCATGTTCAATAGCCATCTTGATTAGATCAGAACCATCAATTTTATCACCCAACATTGTAATCAAACAGTATCTGTCACTCATTAATTACTATGGTAATTTACTCTTTAAACCCTATATTTACCATTTAAAAACAAGGTCATAATACATATTATGTCTAATAAGAAGAATTTTGATGTAACAACTGCTTTGACACTGGTTCTTCCAGATCAATTTACAGAGAATGTGAACGCTGTCAGAGCTAAATACGATAGAGCGTATCCACGTTGGATGCCTCACATTAATTACATTTTTCCATTTGTTGAAGCTGAGCGATTTCCAGATATTGTTGCCACATTGCAAGAGGCTTTTGCAAATGAAGGTCTTTCGAGTTTCACACTGAGACTCAACAAGCTTGAGTATTTCAAGAGAAAGAAGGATGTGACATTCCATTTGAAACCGGAGGATCAGAGTGGATTGGAGAGAGTGTACAATGTTATTAGGAAGGCTTTGCCAGATGTGTATGTTAAACATCCTACATATCAGGCACATATGACGCTTGGTCAGTGTAAAAAGAGTGAGTTTGATTCTGTGAAGAGTGAGATTGGTGAAGCATTTAACGATGTTGAATTTGAGGTTGATAGAGTGTATTTGATTAAGAGGGTGGACAACAAGCCATTCGAAGTCGTCTACACCATTTCGTTCGCTAAGGAAGCGAGTCAAGAATCGCTATGAGTAACATGGCTATTGTCATGACTGTTATAAAGTACAGTTCGACAGAGTGTCCAACTATATCTATACAATAGTAGAGAGTATTGTATCCGTAAAATGTTCAATTAATTTGGAAATCTTTTGCCTCGTACTTTGTGAGGTTTTATTTTACGTAGTACATTTAACATTCTCTTAACCCAAACACTCAATCTATCTCTGAACCATATACAAAGTAATACAGCAATTACGATAATGATGAATGTAATGAGATGCTCTTTTTTAATGAGAATGTAATCGTCTCTCTTTTGAGTGTAATACAACTCTTTGTTATCCCTTCTTGTAATATCACCACTATTACAAGTAACAACTTTGAGGAAACATCTCTTTGTTGTACCATCTGCTGGTTTGATACATCCTTTGGCTCTGTTGGCTTCTCTCTCAGATTCGGTTGTTTTACTACATTTGGCTCTGAAAGCCTCATATGTTTTCTGTACTTCCTCAAAAGTCGGTATATTGCAATCAGGAACACCAAGTTTGTGGTTAACGTCGTTGTGAATCTTGTACAACCACAATGTCAAGTCTCTTCTACTATTGAGAAAATCTTCAATTGGTCTATTCTTCATAAAATCTCTATAAGACATTCTACAATACTTGCAAGGTAGAACATAACCTATATTTCTGAAGAATTGACGTGTTTGCTCTTTTCTTATAACATGTTCCTCTTTTGCTTCATTTATCTTATAAGGGTAACCAAACGCAACACAGTGAAGGAATAACCATCCAGGTGGACCCCAGATCTTTGTCATCATTCCGTTGTCGATATTTGGGTCTATACAGTCGCCATTACATGTACGTCCATGATTTTCACAAACCATATTCTATATCATTATGTAGATTTTTTTCTGTCATTGGTCCATAAAGTTTCTCAGTGTACTGTTTCAACCTCTCCTGAGTCCTCTTCTGAGCATGATATGCATGATCTATAATAACACCATATTTCTTCTCATATTTATCAATAACGTCCCTCAAATATTCCTTCGCTTTTTCATTCTTTGTAATAAAAAACAGACGCGGGAAAAGAGAGTAATTGGGATTTGGTCCAACAAGTTCTAACAGTTTCTTATCATTCTCGAACTTCTTTGCAAAACCGAAATCAACAAGATACGGATTACGATTGTGAATCATAATATTTCTTCCAACATTACTATCATTGTGTGATATACCAAGTTTCCCAAGTTCTTTGTACAACTTGACAATCTTCCTCATAAGTGCAATTCCAATTACACGTTTCTTAGAATGATCCAAAAGAGTGGAATTATACCTCTCCATAACAATATAACAATTGTTCTGGTTAAAAACAGGTGTCTCATAAATCTTCGGTGCTAACCCTTTAGCAGCACACTCTCTCTGTAACTCCATCTCCTTTTTCACTTTCTTAACGCTCTTACGAACCTTAAAAAATTTGACAACTGCACTTTCACCATTTTTACCATTTGCCTCAAAAACCTTTCCGTCCTTTCCAGTTGCAAGTTCTTTATATAATGACCAATAAGGTGCGTTTTTTTGGAAATTTTCAATCATTTTTTTGTAATGTCTATCCGCCATTGTAGCTGGTATAATATATAATAAATTGTTATAAAATAAAAATCAATTTTACACAATGCAAACAGGCCTAAATATATTGACGAAACGTCAATGAATATCTAGTTGCAGACGTAGCATCCACTATTTTTGGAATCTCGTGAACAAAATACTTCTGACTAGCTCCTGCCATAATGAACATTGATCCAGATTTCAGTTTGAAACTGAATCTAACTGGATCTTCATCATCCGTTTTAACAGATTTTGGATTGTCATGATTGTAAACCACCTTTTTGAAATTAATTCTGCGTGTTGCTCCAACTGAAATGCCAACGACAACAGGATACTCTCCAAAAGTGTCCTTGGAATAATAATGACTGCACATGCAATCGTTACCACTCTTATACTTATTCACCAAACAACTATTGAAATAAACTCGACCATTTGGTGTTGGAAGTTTCAGTACATTAACTTTAGCTTGAACTTTATGCTGAATTTTACTAATAACGTCGTCGTATTCAAAAGATTTCGAATCTTCCCGATACAGCTTTTGATACCTGTTCGTTTCGCCTTTGTAATTGGTACAAGGTTGAAAGTCATTCATTGCGTTAAAATGATAAAGCAACTTAAATTGTTCATCCTTTGTTAAGAAGTCCTCAAGACAAATAAAAACACTATCGCAACAATCACCTACTTTCTTAAAATCGTATCTAAACACGACATAATAGGAGTTATTGTTTGTTTAACATTTTTTTGATCAATTTTTTACAAAGGGGAGATTGCATCAAAGGACGAGTTACAATCTCCCTTTAATGCAATATTCATTTATATTTAAAAAGTTGTTGTGTAAGTTAGTATAACATGAATAAATTAAAGAAAGGAAATTTTATTCTCTTCAATGAGGAAAATCCATGTAGAATCCTACAGATTTCAAAGTCTAAACCAGGTAAACATGGATCTGCTAAGTATAATTTGATGGGAAAATGTTTGCTGACTGGTAAAAAGTGTAATATGTTATGCACTGGACACGATGTTCCACACTATGTTGATACAAGTGTGCGTACATTGTATTGTTCTTATATAGATGATGGTTATGCAATAACGATTGATGATATGGGTAATGAGAACAATTTCAAAATAACCAGTAATGAATTGTTGGAGAAGGCTGAACAATTTTGTGAAGATTGTGACATTGTAGTTATGGATGTTAACTACGTTGTGGATAGTGAAGATTACAAACACACTATTGTTACAGACATTAGAAAACATAAAGACAATTAAGTGTAGAGAAGAAGATTTTACTCAGTTACAAAAGTGTGACTCTAAGCGTTGGGTTGCTGGATGCAATTCAATCTCCCCGTTTCTTATTGATATTGTATCTGTAATGATATAGATTGACATTTTCGATTATAATTCTTTTTTGGTGGTTTTTGACCATCTTTTTATAAATACTGTTGTTCTTGTACTTATTGTGTAGTTCGTCTGCACAGTACTGAAATAGATTGACAATATTTCCGAAATTCTTCTGTTTGATTTCAAGCATTTCACATATTCTCTTTGTGTAAGCATTACTCAATTTAAATTGGTTAACACCTTTCATTAAACAGTTTGCTAATGTTCTGTTCCATGATGATGACAACAAGGCTTTGGTGATGTTGTTCTTACGTTTGTTAATAATTGCGATGTATATTAGGATAGAGAAGTTCATGATATTCTGCATGTGTTTGATGTCCATATTGTCAAACACTCTGAATTCGAATCCAGTTCTGTCCTTGGTTTTCGATTTTGAATATGGAGGTGTTTGTGTAATCTTCTTTGTCTCTCTGTTAAAGTAGTATCTGTATATTCTTCTATCTTTCTTCATAATATTAATTGGCTCCCAGTTCTTCTTCAATTTTGGAATAAAATTGTTCTTCCAATATGGACTTCTTATATCAGCACCCAATCTCATATCAGGTATTTTCGACTCTTCCCAAAGAATATCCAAATAAGTTTTTATCTGTTTCTTATTACATGACAATCTCTTAAGAATCTCATCACTTGTTATATTACGCTCTCCCAACATTTCATAATTGATTATCTTTTTACCATTATTGTCATATACACACATATCATCTGCATATTTTATATGATCAAGATCCAAATTATCCATGTCTCTTCCATCAATATATCTAACATACTCAAACTTTGTAATCTTTTTCTTAAACAGATCCGGATCACTTGTTCCATAACCCGAGTTCGGATTGAATCTATATCTAAAAGACCCCTCACCATTGTGGATATTGTTTGTATAAAAAGAGAAAAACATTGGTTCGACCCATTGAAGTAGTTTTGCTAGTTTTGTAGTTTCATCAACAAATTTTGATAAACTCTTAGATGGCATTGTTAACCATAAATGGTAAGAACCAAAATAATCCTTGGTATAGATAATATCTTCAAGAACACCATCATACAGAGAAATTATATTGATATCTCCTCCTCTAATCATCTCATTAATAGATCCGTAAACTGCGAAATCTGTTGTACTATAAGTTTTATTCAGAACATCCTTAACAATCTTTTGATAAATTGAGACTTCGTGTGTTACTTGTTCTATTGTGACATTCTTGTATGTCAAATTTTTGGATTCAAATAGAGGACCACTTTTTGTTGGATCTGTTGTGATTGCTTCGTTGAAAGCCATGTTTATGAGATATTTTATTGGATAATCGAGTTTGTATGTGTACTGTTTTGTCAACATGTCATCGACTTCCAAATTTATGAAATTTACATTCTTGTTGGATAATATAATATATATATCGAGTAAGTGGTCTATTTCATCATATATTTCGGCTTTTGACATGAGTTTGAAATTCAATTTGTCAAAGAACATATTTTGATGATTAACTGTGTGAGATATTGTGTTACTCAATGTTTTGTTCTGATACAGATTCACATTCATGCGTACATTACATTTTCTAAAAGATGGAAACATCTCTTTCTTATCATTACTCATATCTCTCATAATCTCTCTCACTGAATTTTTGTAATTATTTTTGAAAAATACAATAGCTTCATTCACTTTCTTCTTTGTTAGATCATCAAGGTCAATAATTGTATTAACAAAATTTTGAGATTTCATTCTACTCAATAGTGTGTAAATGGATAAATTGAGATCCATTTCACTTGTGTCGACATTCACTGTCATATAACTGTTCAGGAATCTGTAATAATTGTTAATTATATAGTTTTTGTAAAATGTATTCTCTTCAGATGATTTGAATTTGGAATTTCCATAATATTTCAACACTCTCTTTCTACCCTTAAAATGAATATCCATATCCACTATCGAACTATTCTTCTTCTCATTGTACAACTTTCTCTTCATAAGATATCTCTTCACATTATCAGTAATTTGAATATTATTGTTATAACCTTTGAAGATTTTGATAGATGAATTTCTCAATTTATCTCTATTTTCAATATAGTGATTGAGAATATTCTTATTAACTATTCCCACGATTGTTTGTAAATTGTAAGACGGAACAATTATTGTTACCTCTTGTAAAAAATAGTGAACAGTTTTAATGTTAGTTGATGTGAGATTTGCAAATTTTATTTTGAAAACACGGTTGACATTCTCTTTTTCAAAATCCGACAAATTCTCTTTACTATTCTCTATATCTTCTAATGTATAATGTTTTCTCAACGATTTCAAAAGTGCATTAGATTTAGTATCACTGACCGCATCTAGATACTCTTTTAACATAAATAAGTTTGGAACTATCTTCTTATCAAATCCCATATGAACTTCATGCTCTAACCCAAGTCCCCACATATATTAATAGATAAGATTTTTTCTCATTGTATAATATATGTTTATTGTTAGTGATAAATATCGTCCCGATGATAGTGTAAAAGAGCACAACTACTTGGGTATTATAGTTTGGTACTCAATATTCGTTGTTATTATGCCATTGGTGATTATCAAGTTCTTTGGTTTCAGAAAGATAATGTACTATTTGCCTGTTATAGATTTGATAGCTAATATATTATCAGTTTCTGGATCGAGTAATATGAGGTTCTTCAAGGATGTTTATAGTTTGAATCCAACCACAATTGTGAATTTTTTGTCAACAAACTTTATAAATTTATTGGCACTTGTTGGTGTTTCATGGAATGGTATACACATTGCTCTTAAGAAGAACAACATAATGATTGGAGTTATGGTCACAATTATTATGTATGTTGTTACTTACTTATTACCTACACAAGGTACACATTTTATGGTTTATCATATTCAAAAGAGGATTGATGAATTGTTAGATATTCAATATGATAAGGATAGAGTTGATATTTATGGATATTTTGGTGGATTGATATTCTTAATAGTTATATACTTTATCGAATTCTGTTTAATTAAACACTACATTAAATTCATGGAGTATGTCTCTTAAACGAGCTTTGACACTTTTGTTAATTTATATATAGTTAAATCATTATGTTCCATAAGAGTTACAATGTACAAATAATGTTCGAACTCTGTACAACCACCAATATGAGTTCCTCTTTCAGTCCATTTACCCTTCTTCTTTTTCAATTTATTGTCATCATAAATGTATATTTGTGGAAATGATGACACTTGTAATTCCTCCTTATACATATTTTTATCCTTATCACTCTTAATCTTTATAATATCATAGTCAATTTTGTATTGTTTGAGGAGTTTTAGGGCTTTTTGAGAGTATGGACAACCAGTTAGGTAGTATATTTTTACTTTCATCTATATAATATAACAGAAATTTTTTAAGATTTGACTATTGGCAAATTTTTACGCAACAACTCTTCAAAATCTCTACAACCACCAATGTAGAATTTTCCATCACCATCATAATAGTATATCTGTGGAAATGTTGATGCTTCAAGTCTCTGTTTCCATTCATGTTTGTCTCTTTGCAAAATGTGTTGCACTTTGTGTCTTAGATTGTTACTCCTCGCTAAATGTTCCGCTCTTTCACAATAAGGACACATTTCTAGTGAGTAAATCATAAAATACGGTTTCAATTCTGTTGACATAGGAATATACACTTCTCTAGAAAAAAAGTATTGGAAAAACACTTTTTAGAAAAAAGTATTGGCAAAAAGTATACTATACTATATATATGTCTGTTGCTATATTTCCAGGTTCTTTCAAACCTCCACATATCGGACATTTCGATATTGTTAAGAAACTTTTGAAGAGAAAAGGTGTTGGTCTCGTTGTTATTGTTATATCTAAGAAACCACGTCCACTTATTAATGTACGTAATGTAAATAAAGATGAACTGATTAAGATTGTTAAAGGTGCTAAAGAGGGTATGACCAAAGCGGAAATTCAGGAGTTAGTTCCTGTTTTCACTCAAGACCAATCCTATAAAATATGGATGAAGTATATCAAACTTTTACCAGTGGTTGATCAAAAGAGAGTACAAGTCATAAAAAGTCAAGCAACAAGTCCTGTACAGAATGGTGAAATAATAAAGTTGGGGAAAGATGAAGTTAAGAAGGGTCACAAAATTCTGTTTGTGAAGAGTGCCAAAGATGCAGGGAATAGTAGATACAGTTTTTATGAGATGACAATTGGTAAGAAGAATATTAAGTACTTGGTTATAAAACCGACTAAGAGAAAAGATGGTCACAATGTGAGTAGCACTTTTATAAGAAATAGCATGTTACGAGGAGATCATAAAAAGATTGAAAATCTAATTCTTGTAAATATCTAAAAAAAAGTATATATTATTATCTATTACTATTTATTATGAGTGATTATCAACAAAAATTTGAAACATTTATTTCTGGAAAGTGTACATATTATGGTGTAACATTGCCAAAACAAACTAATGCAACATTAGAAGCAACATATTACAATTTTATTAAACATGTTGAGAAGAATAGTTTAAAATATGACATTCCAGTGAATAAGTTCAAGTCTATTAAGGATATAAACGCTTATATCATTAATAGCATCGATTGTAAAAATTGCAGTTATGAAATAATTAATAGAATTATACAGAGATTCAATGTGTTATTGGAAAAAGATTATATAGATAAGAAAATTGTTTTCAATGGAATTCTGAGAAAGTACAACATTATACAAGATGTTTTGAAGCATGTGGAGAAAGATGCAGACAAATTCATAGATGACATTGCAAAAATGGATATATATTTGAAACGTGTAGGAACAGTGTATCTGGATTTTTACGATATGTTGTTAGAGTACAGGAAAATACTATCTGGAGAGAAGATTGTATCATGTTTTTCACGTATTTCCAATTCATGGCTCAAAACATTAAAATTCTTGTACATAGATTTCCCAGAAAGTATTAGAGAGAAACTTGAAATATTGCATCACATTATAACAGATGAGTTCCATAAGAAAAGTCTCTTCAGAGATGATTTCGATATAGATTATAAGTACACTCAAACATACCACACATATAGAACAAAGATATATATGTTGTACAATGGTGAAAAGATATTGATCAAAATAGTAGATTCATTGAAAAACAAATAGTAAAGCTAAGCCTGGGGGCTTACAGGTAAGTACAACACCCCCATAATAGTGAAGCTAAGCCTGGGGGCTTACGGGGGAGTGCAACACCCCCGTGATTCATTGAAACATAGAAGCTAAGCCTGGGGGCTTACGGGGGAGTGCAACACCCCCGTGATTCATTGAAACATAGAAGCTAAGCCTGGGGGCTTACGGGGGAGTGCAACACCCCCGTTTGGTGAAATCGACTGGTTTGTAATTGATAGACTTCAGAATCTTTCCACTTGACTGGTTATAAACCACATAGTACTTACCATTGTCACTCAATCTGTAAGCTGGTGAATCGTATGGAGACTGACCAGCTTCATATTTTTGCTTGTAATCTTCAACAGTTCGTTGTGCCAAATCTTCGGTTTCGCACAGTTTAGACATATTGGACTCATGTATTTCAGCATAATCTGAATCAGCATTGATACCAAAAGATGCTGCTGCTCCATAAACCACATAGAGTATATCACCAATAGCATCTCGAACCTCTGCAAAATTTCTGTCCTTAATTGCATCCTTTAATTCTTGAAATTCCTCTTCAATAAGGTTCAAGCGAAGTTCTACAAGTTTTTCGTTGTCAAGAGCTTCAGGTTGATGTTCATCATGGTCTGCGAGACCGAATGCTTGGTGAAACTCTCTGATCTTTTGGAAATTAGTTTGCGACATTATAATTAGTTTGATTGATTTGTTTTTATATTGGGCTTTCCAAAAAATCAGTTTTTATTTTTCTTCAAGAGAAAATAAGAAATACATGATTCCTTTAGAGTAGGAAAGATATACGCATCAAACTTCTCCAACGGATGCACTATTGATATAGTTGTACTCATCAATCTATCAACTCTCTCTGGTATAACAGATGAATAGGTCACCTTGAAAACAATTGACAGAGATACATCGAAGTTATCAATCTTCGTAATCATACAATTCAAGAACCGCTCCTTGATATAACTTGTGAAACGAACTAGCACCTTAACAGGCTTTGTATCGTTTATCAGTTGAATCATACGGAGTTTAGCCTCTTCTCTATTGATCTTACGGTTCATCTTTGATACTTCATAACAGTTGTTAGCAATATCTTTCAAATCTATCTCAGTAAAAGGTGGAGACATCTTGTAAATATTGTTCTTGAAATAATTCAGATTCTCCAAAAAGATGTATTTAAGTAGATAATGAACAACCATGTCGGAAGCTCTACGAATGGGAGATGTGAAGTGAGAGTACTTCTCAACACCGACAATATCATGTGTCGATGGTGTATGTCTGTAATCTGCATCCACTCCATTTCTCACAATAGCGTTCATAAGCTCATTTGCAGATGAATCAGTGTGATCACCAATTATTTCTGCATCACATGTCCTATAAATACCTAAGTCACCAAGATGTTTGGATAGATATCTACCAACAAAACTGTTGGCATAGATGGCAAACTGTGCAATCATGTTCTTAACTTGATGAACGGTTTTTGTATCCTTCTTCATGAAAGGCTTACCGTCCTTGTATCTAACAACAGATACTGGATCTGTATTGAGAACACTACTCAACCCACCTCTTTTGGACTCCATCGCTTCTGCGATTTTGACACCAAGATGAATAATAGTATTAGAGGTTTTAGACATATACCTAGCTGCACTCTCATAAGAGTTGCAGGGAGTTTTTCTGAGTTCAATTGTACAGAACTTAAGTTCTGCTGTTTCATCTATTGGTAATTTCTTTTTTTTGTCAATCTCAACAAAGATTGATACACTCTTTTTATGTTCACTCACTAGACCATCTTTGATCTTTAAGCTTGATTTATCAAGAATATCTCTTGGAAGCATATGATATGGAGGACAATTGGAAGGGTAGCTTGTAACTGCTCTCTTCTTAATGTCTGTCCAGAGCTTCGAATCAATGCTCACATAATCAGTTGGGTCGGCGATGTGAATCGCTAAAATCAATTTATCATTTAAGGTATAAATTGAAAAAGCGTCATCTGCATCTGTAGAACTTTCGGGATCGATAGTGTAAACAGGTGCTCTAGGAGGACGATATCTCAATATCGTTGGAATTGTATAAGGATTGATATGTGTGTCATTATCCCTCAAAAACTCCTCGTCAAACTCAGGTGATCGTGGATCACCATACTTTTTTCTCAATTCTATGAATTTCTCATCCATACTTTTTAGAAATAAAGTATTGTCAAAAAAAAAATTAATCAATTTTTAAACATTTTAACATTTAAAACGCATACTTTTAATAATAATGAACTTATATTGGAACATGGTGATATTTTATCAGTAACGTCATCATCTACAGCAGCGACACAATCATCTTCTTTCACTTGGTTAGAATTAGAATAAATTCGACGCAGTATTCTACCATGCAAGTAAAAAAAATGATTTTTTTTAGTTGGCAACAACCTACATTATAATAGTGTATGAACAGTTTAACTGAACTTTTGAAAAGTAGTAAGGTTAACGTCGATGATATTTACGATTTTGTTATTAAGAATCGTGAAAAATACATTGAAAACGTTGATAAGATCACTGGAAATGAAGATATATTCAAAGAAGTGAGAATGTTGATTAGAAACTCTGTTGAAGAGAAGGTTCTAATGAACAATGCTATTGAAGGAGATCATTTGGGATTGGTAGAATACTTGATTTTTCATTTTCCTGATCACCCAATTCCCAATATAGCAGCGTATCATGAATCTGTTAAGGTTCTTAAATGGGCTTGTGATAGTGGTTATGAAATAACAGATGACACATTCATATTCGCTTTATTGAATGATAAAGTCGAGAGTTTAAAGATTCTGTACGAAAGTGGAAATCATCACAGTGAATCAGTTGCAAATACATGTGCGAGTTCTGGTGCAGTGAAATGTTTGAGATACATGATCGATAACAATAAACCTATCAATTTCCATGAAGCACAAGTCTACGCAACAGGTGGTGGACATATGGAATGTTTACAATTGCTACGAACAAAAAGTACATGGAATCCTAACGTACCGAAGGTTGCTATGATGTATGGTAAATTCGATTGTTTCACATATGCTCACAATAATTTCTGTTATCTGGACAAAAAAGACGAAGATGAACTCAACAAATGGTTTGAACAAGTTTCTGATAAACTTCCACCAGATATTTTATTAAACTTCAATAAATGCAGAAAATTTCTTGACGGAAGTATTTAAAAATATTTGGTGTATATATTTCTATAATGGATAGTGAAGATGTTTATAACAATAAAGTTGAGAAGGACAGGAAAAGGTTGTACAATATTATAAAGAGAGATGATGTTGATGAATTGAAGAAATGTGTAGGATTTGTCCGAAACGATTTGACTGGTGAAATCGGAACTATAAATGAGAGATTGAAAGTTGGTAAAGAGTTAATGCCTATTGAACATGCAATCGATTGTGTTTCAGAGAAATGTTTCGATTATATGATAGGATTGGAGTGTTTGGATCTGACAAATAATTACACACTGATAAATCTAGCTGTGAATTCATGTAATAAACATTTCTTTGATGAGATAAGTGAGAGAGATTATACGCCTTATTATAATTGTACATATGGATTTAAAAATCCAAAATTGAATTGTTTGCGAAAAATGATTGAACATCCCGATTTCGAATTTAATAATGATTTGGATGACATACCTCCCACAAGTGTTTTTAAAGTTCTGGTCGAAATGGATGTTGATTTTGACAAAACAGAGGCTCTCATAAACAATATTAGATCTTGGACGAGATCCAGAAAGACTATTGAATACTTAATATCCGTTGGTGCAGATATTAATGGTGAAAGAACTTACGACACTGATGGTACAATAACAACACCATTCATATGTATATGTAGTGATGATTATAACTCAAAATCACTTATAAATTATTTCCTAACCCGTGGCGGAGATCCTAATAGTATAGCTAAATATCTGGATGAAGACGGTAACACCGTTGAGAGAAGTGCATTCTATATGTACTTATTTAAGGGAAATTATGACAAAAAATTGGTCAATAAGTTCATTAAGAAAGGAGCTAAATATGATATAGATGATATTAAGAGAGAACTTATTAATAGAGGTAGACATAATTTTTTGAAATATTTTATTGATCAAGTTGTTGAGGATGATATAATGTATATGGAAGGTTATGATTTCAACGATATACTAGGAATGAGAAACAACGGTTGGAAGATAGTACATATCTTTGATGTTGGACAAATATTCAAACTATTTTACAATAAATTTGGTGTTGATATATTCTTTTATAAAAATTTCCACAAGAAATTTAATGATCTTAGTTGTTTATTGGAAGATTGCTCTTTGACAGATATTCTGAACACATATAAAAAGAAATTGAGTGAGTATAACAATTCTGATGAGTGATGAAGAAAGATCTGCATATTATAAGAAAGTTGAGATGGGTAGGAAGAAACTTTTCAATATTCTAAGAACGGATAATGTTGAAGAGTTGAAAACAGTTGTGGGACTTGTAGATGACAAGTATAATCCAGAAGGTGAGGGGTTGTTAAAGAAGAGGTTACGTAGGGGAAAGAAACTGTATCCAATAGAGGAAGCAGTTAAGAATAATTGTGTGAAGTGTTTCGATTACATGGTGTCCTTGGATTGTTTGGATTTGAATGAGTATGATATTTTTGAGAATGCAGTGAAATCGAATAGCCATCACTTTCTCAACAAACTATTAACAATGGACGTAGATATTAATAAAGCTGTTCATTGGACGTATGATGAGAGAGAGTATTTCAATTTGAATCATTTGAGGAGAATTGCGGAACATCCAAATTTTAATTTGGATATATCTACATTTTATCCTCTTCCTCCACTGGAAGTTTACAAGTTCTTCTTTGATGAGTGTTATGAGTTTAATATTGCTAAATTTATTGCTTGTGAAGCTGGTTCATATCAGATCAATGTTGAGAAGGTTGAGTATTTGATGTCTATTTGCAAAGATGTTAATGAGATTGTTGATATGGGTGGTGGGTTTATTGGAACATCCATTGCATATGCATGTTATAATTTTTATAATAATTCTTTAGAGAAAACTATAAAATATATGTTACTTAATGGTGCAGATCCGACTATATCGGCAAGAGGAGGATTGAATGCACTTGAATATTATTTAACTAACACAGCCAATTATAATTATAACAAAAAAATTGTTAAAATGTTGTCAAGTAAAGGAGTAGATATAAATTTAGAAACTGTTATTCCAAAGGTTGTAAAAAATTATTGTACCCCAGCTATTAGATTTCTATATGATGATTTGGAAGAGGATGACATACTTTATTTACTTGATGTTAATTGCGAATTAAGTGCCTTCTCTGATATATTGGAAATATTTATTGAAAAATTTGGACCAGAAATATTGTTGCATAAAGATTTCGCTAGAAATACTAAAATTGATACCATCAGAGTTTTTTTAGTATATTTTAACAAAGATGCTCTAACGTATTTAATTAATAATGGTATGGATTGTACAGAACCTATAAAAAAATACATAGATAATAATGACAGAAACTGCAATAACTACAAGGTTTATGATGAATTAAAAGAGTTTATTAAAAAAAATATTACAGATCTTTCTGTTCTTAATCATCCGAAAATAACATAAAGAATCAGTTTATATATGATTCAATATGACCAATATTGAATCATATATTGAGAATTTACAAAAAAAGCCTGAGTACATATCAAGTATTTTTAAGATATGTAATAGAACCGCTCTAAAATATCACGAGAGGTATCTTCTCTTAACGCATCGAAATATTCGCAATAAACAAGGAAAAAATTTATTGTACAAATACCTTGAACAGAAAGGACATGAAATGGAATTTGCGGATTTAATGTTGGAAGCTGGGTATGTATTGAGTGCAGAGGATTATTATACAATTTTGCGGAAGAATGTATCGAGAAATGTTGAACATTATGGTGGTGGTGCATGGAGTGGAAATCAAAATTGTGCGAAGATTATGTGGTTGATTGATAAGATTGATGATTTGGGATTTGCTGATTCGAGAAAATTAACAGAGATTTTGATTTTAGATTACTTTAAGGAAAATAACTTAAACATGCATACATATTTCAATAAAGTTCTCAAAGTCACATTAAAAAAAGATCTTTTAGAGACGGATTTAACAGTTGGTAAATTCAAACAATTCAATCCAGAATTTGATTGTAACAATATAGAGATGATTCACTGGTTCAATAAGAATTTTATTATATATTCAGGATATAATATTGATACATTGCCCAAACTGTTTGAGAATTGTGATGATAATCGGTTACAATTTGTTCCACTACTCATTCTGAAAAACGAAAATTATTTAGGTGGAAATGTAAGAGAGGTAATTTTCAATAACCTTCTTTATAAAGCATGTAGACTAAATGTGTTTGGCAATAGCAGTCCATGGGTTGCAGGATTGAAGTGTTATGAGGAACACATATCTGATGGTATTAAAACGGATTCTATGACTGAAGCGGTTGATAAATTTGTTGATGATATTTCGAGAAATGGTACGAGAAACTACAATTTTCAAGCTAAAAAGTTCTTTGTGTGGCTTGTTATTTATGGGTATATTGAGGAGATACCATTAGGAATTATTAGATGTTTCAGACTCACAGTTAATTCATTTAAGACAATCAATAATATAAGTATGCACTGGGATGATACTGAATCTATTTTGTTAGAAAAACCAGAATATGGACAATACGATTACAATTACATATCAGATGATAATGGTGTGAATGCAACTGCGTCATTTGATGTGGATGAACTTGATGTAAAATATAATAAGACTCCTTTCAATAAAGAGTATTGTGAAGAACAGAGAGAGTTGATCATGAATTGGCTGGATGAATATGATCAGAATGGCGATAGCAATAGCACTAATACCAGTACAGGTTCATAATATATCACATCAGTTTGCAACTCGTTTGCGTTTCTGAAGTGTGGTGTCGTTTATTACACTATCGTTGGCAGAGGCTTTGCCTCTAGCACTATCGTTGGCAGAGGCTTTGCCTTTAGCACTATCGTTGGCAGAGGCTTTGCCTCTAGCACTATCGTTGGCAACAGGTTTCTTAATCTTGAACACTGTGCCAACCATATGCATCCTCTTGTCATCATCATAACAAGCCACCGTGTTATCAGGGTTTTCTTCTTGGTCGCATGGATAAGATGTAACGTATATTGCGTCAGCATCTCCACACTTGTCAAAAACACCCTCTTTTACACCAACTTTGATGATATCTTCAAGCATAACTCTGAAGATACCATGATATGAACTACCGTTTGTGTAGCTGAAAACAGTATCGACTGTTTCAAACTTGTCAGGATAGATTACAAACTCTTCATCCTGTTTGTCCCGATAGAGAAAGATCACCAACTTTCCATGTATAGGAATGATTGTGAATATTCTTGAATGGAATTTTCTTAATGGTTCTACCGTATTTTGTATATGGTCGCAACTTGTCATAAAGTTCGCACATATTTTCTGGATTTGGTAGTTTTTCTGGATCGTTAAACGGAAGAAATCTGTAAAGCATGATAGTTGTTATTTATTGTGTATTCTTGTTAAAAAAAATCATTTTTTAGGAAAAAGTATATGATAGATAATGGATGTGAATATAATTGATCTTTTGAAAAGATACGAGATGAAAATTTTCCATCAAATATAATAGTATGGTTTATACACTATTTTTTCCTTCTATTGCAAAGTGTATTACAGAAGGATCTATAACTACAGGAGATACTGCGTTTGAAATAATTGCCAAATTTGATAACCAGTTTAACAGTAGTTTCACTATCGATTTCGTTTTCAAATACATACCTGATTCAGATTTACATCTTCATTCACTCAGTTCGGTTTTGGAGCTCCATCCACAACAAATTTAAGATACAGTCCAACACCAAGAGAGTTTGAAGTTGATGGTGATGGACAGTTGAAAGATTTGGCAAATCATTATGTTAGTCAGAATATTGCTCTATTGTACATGAGATTATGGGGAAGAGTTGTTCCTGCAAATGCAACATCTAGTACATATGGTATATTCAACACAACAACAGTTGCAAATCAGGTACTGATAAAGATTATTCAATCTACTATTTGGCACAGACATTTCAATTGATACCTGAACCACCAGTTGGAAATAGTGGAACTGTTCCTGATTTGGAATTTCAATTGGATATTCCTCAAGATGTTGTTCCCTTTATTGATCCAGATGCCGATCCACAAACGAATATTTCGTATAGGAGTAAACAAGCTAATGCTGATACATCTGTTGATATATCAGGAACAATTATTAAGGATAACTCCAACTCTTATCAGACATTGGACAACTTTGTTATCAATTTTAATACATCTATTGTATCTTTGGAAGATGTCAACTGTATTTTGAAAGGAACAAAGATATTGACTGTAGATGGATATGTACCAATTGAGAATGTGAAAGTTGGAGATATCATAATAACACATGATGGTCGTGAGAAAAAGGTAATTCGAACGCATTATCTAAGTGCAATTCATAGTAAGAATACACAATGTATCATTATAAGAAAGGGTACATATGGTGCAATAGAGGATCTGTACATATCGAAAAATCATGCGATATTAATTGGAAATGAGTTTATAACGCCTTATGGAAAGAAACAGTATATAGATAAATTTGAATTGGTTAGAGATAAATCTCACTACACATACTACAGTATTATGACTGATAACTTTTTGACAGATTCACTTATTGCAAATGGAGTTGCAGTTGAAACATGGGGAGGATATTTACATTATATGAAGAGATTCAGATACAGAGAGACTATCCCTTTGAGTAAAAATAGAAATAGTGTACTTGTTAAGATAAATAAACCTAATGAATGAAAAATAAATTCCTTAAAATAATATGGTATACACGCTGTTCTTTCCTTCTGTTGCAAAGCGTGTTACAGAGGAATCAATAACTATGGGCGATTCTTTGTTCGAAGTTATAGCAAAATTTGATAAGCAATTTAATAGAAATTTCACTGTTGATTTCGTTTTCAAATACATTCCTGATAAGGATTTCTCACTACCTGATGATAACGATATGATATTATTCTTTATTGATGGTACAACTTTAACAGGTAATGGATATATGATAACATTGTACAATAACGGAGGAGTTCTGCAAATAAAAGTTAAATACGATTCAGGTAGTGGGTGGACAGATGCAATAATTGTGGATGTTCCAATGTCCACTGATCGTTATAAGAATGGATACTATGTAGTTTTTCAACATGAAAGAAAAAAAAAACGTGATAAAGAATTGATGTTACATGTAACCGAATTTATTAAAGATAGTCATCCTGAATTCAAAACATCTGCTGATATATCAGGTAGTAGCACTATATCTGGTGTTGTTACATCTTCATTTACTCAATTCGGCTTTGGTGCACCCTCAATAACAAATTTAAGATATGGTATCGAAGTTGATGGTAATGGACAACTGAAAGATCTACCCGGATACTATATTGGACAGAATATTGCATTGGTCTATTTTAGATTATGGGGTAAACTTGTACCTATTAATGCATCATCTGATACTTATGGTCTATTCAACAGTGTGACATTTTCGGATAAGGAGCATTCAATATACTATTTGATAGAACAGTTGAAATTATTACCTGAACCACCAGTTGGAGATAGTGGAACAATTCCTGATTTGGAATTTCAACTGAATGTTCCACAAAATGTTATTCCATTTGTTAATCCAGATGCTGATCCACAAACAAATATTTCAAATAGAAGCAAAAAATCTAATTTAGATGAATCTGTTGATGTTCTAGCCACTATCATTAAAAGTAACTCTAACTCTTATCAAACATTGGACAATTTTGTTATCAACGCAAACACAACCATTATATCCTTCGAACAAGTCAATTGTATTTTAAGAGGAACTAAAATATTGACTGTTACAGGATATGTACCAATTGAGAATGTAAAAGTTGGAGATTTTATTGTAACACATGATGGTAGAGAAAAAGAAGTTATCAAAACATACCATCTTAGTGCAATGCATAGTCAAGACACACAATGTATAATTATAAAAAAAGGAACATTCGGTGCAATAGAGGATTTATATATATCGAAAAATCACGCTATCCTGATTGGTAATGAATTTATAACACCTTATGGAAAGAGTGATTTTGAAGGTACATTTGAACTTGTGAAAGACAAATCTCACTATACATACTACAGTCTGATGACTGACGATTTCTTAGCAGATTCATTAGTCGCGAATGGTGTACCTATTGAGACATGGGGTGGTTATAAACCAGGTGTGAAAAGATTCAGATTCCATAAACCTATCCCAAAAAGTGTAAATAATAATAGATTACTAATCAAACCATCAACTTCTTAACAATATATTTGACAAGTTTATGTTCACCAATCTTACTCTTCTTTGAACAAGCTTTACATCTCATTTTAAGCTTGTTTCCACTTTTACGTATATTTAGATGATAACCCGTTTCCGGATTGACACAGTTCTTACACAAAACAAAGTGATCAATATAATCATATATTATATTCTGAACAGTGTTTTGTTGATGCTGACCATTTATTATCGCTTTATCCTTCTTCATTTTAGCCTGAGAACATATAGCGTATCCAATGTACTTCAATATCTCCTTTTCATCTCTCTCAAGAGATTTGGCGATATCTTCGAGATTGCCAACGACTGTGTTCTTTTGGCGTCCCTCTATTTTGAGGGATACTTTGGGCATTTTGTAACGGTAATGTGGGTCAAGTATTTCTTCTCTGTTTATGTTGATGTTGGTTATGGACATTTTCTCATGTATACACTTTTTTTAGAAAAAAATATTTAAGTGTAAACAAAATCATTTTTTTTATTAATATTTCAAGTTTTTTGTGCAATTAATCTTAGGTTGATAAAGTATATATGACAGTTGCTATTGGATTTTTTGGTATAACAAGAAGTTTGAAATACACTATAGATTCTATAAAGAAGAATGTTTTTGATGTTTTGAAGAGAGAAGGTATAGATTATCACATTTTCATGCACACTTATTTCTTACAAAATTACAAGAATCCCAGAATAAGAGAGAGAGTCAAGAATGAATATATTGATAATGAAGAGTACAAACTGCTAAATGTCGATTATTTAGAGATAGATAATCAATGTGACATTAAGAAGAAGTTGAATCTCGAATCATACAGAACACACCGTGATCCATGGAACTCAAAATATGCAACAGTTGATAACTTTCTTTTAGGACAGTACTCTAAACTGAAATTGACATGTATGATAGAGAGATCTGGGATAGATTATGATTATGTTATTTTCATGAGACCAGACTGTTTGTATTTGAATGAATTATCATTTAGTTATTTTGATCATGTGAATGATTCAACTGTTTGTGTTCCAGATTTTCATTTGTATGGATCTCTCAAGTTCAATGACAGATTCTGTATATCGAATTCAGCGACATACAAAATATATGGTAAGATTTTTGAACATTTATTTGATATCAGTTGCAAAGAACCACTTCATTCAGAAACAGTTATTGCAAAACATCTCAAAAAAAATGGGATTGATTTTGTTAAAGTACCATTCAAGTTTCTTCGTATTAGGTTTGGTGGCAAGTGTGATGAGAAAATATGTGAAATTATTGGTAATAAAATCAATTTGATACCAAAAGATCTTTTCCCTCTGCGTTCTTCGCATCATTACACCAATCCGGCAACTCTCTCTTGACGATTAAATGAGTCATATTAGTTCCAACATGTTTTCTGAATCTCATCATGTGATATTTCCTCTCCCTCTCTTTCTTCTCAGTCAAATGAAGACTCTTCTCCTCTTCATCTGTCCCAGATACATAATCTAATAATTTTGGAACATATGAATATCCACAACCATCAGAAAATCTCTCTTTCTGTCTGTTCAATATTCTAGCCCTCTCTAACTGTGGAAAATGATTAGCAACAGCATCTCTCAAAAGTGGCTTCTCCTCACCTGATCCTCTTGGTAACTTCAGGTCTCCTTTAAGACCAAGCACATATGTTACTAACGCTTTGTCCAAATATGGAACTCTTAATTCTAAACCGTTCGCCGCAAATGTTCTATCTGCTCTCAATACATCAAACATATGCAGATTCTTAAGCAATCTTGCAGATTCTAAGTTCGCTTTGTGTCCATCAACAGCTGTTCCTGGATTTAAACATGAATACTTGTGATGTTCGTTTTTGGGAGGAGGTGTCTTAATACTAAAATAGTTATAACCCATAAAGAGTTCATCTGCCCCCTCCCCCGACAAGAAAACCTTGTAATCTGTATTCTCTCTCAAATACTTTGCCAAAAAGTACATAGGTATTGATGCTCTAATGGTGTTTGGATCGTATGTTTCCAATTTTCTTGGCATGTCATCCAAAACCGATAAAACATCATCCCAATTAAATTTAACAGCCGTGTACTCAATATTACTTTCTTCCCTATACTGACCCATTAACATTTTCACATAAAATGAATCGAAACTCTTTGAACCTTCAAACTCCATGGAAAATACATGCATTTTTCTACCATGTACCTTGAGATATTTCTGAGCAATGCAAAAAATGATGGAACTATCGATGCCTCCGCTACAGAGAAAAGCTACTGGTCTATCACTGTTCTCAATTCGCTTTATAACAGCGGTTTCGAGAAGTTTGTACACTTTATCTTGTTCACTTTTTGGTGGAGGTGGAAGTTTGATGTCAATATTGGTAATATGTGGTTCTGTTCTGTATGTTGTTTTATCAATCAGATTAATATTAGTATTTATGAAAGTTTTGAGAGATTCAACTTCTGAATCAGGTATCTCATATCTTGTATGTTCGTTATCTGTTGTTAATGTTATGACAACTGGAGATTGTTCTTCAATATCCGTCTCTACTATTTGCACTCGTTGAAAAAGAGGTTCAATATGTTCTTTACATTCATATATGTTGGAATACTCTTGGAGACCTACGTGAATGGAGAAATAGTGATTTGGAGGAAAAACCTCTACTTTGCTTGAGGAATTTGGCATTCCCTTCACTTCACTACATACAGCCTCTACTGTATTTCCGTTTCTAGACCAAAAGAGAGGTCTAACACCCAGTGGATCTCTTGCAATAAAAGTGTGATGTCTAACAGTGTCATATATAACAAATGCAAAAACTCCATCAAGTTCATTACAAATATCTTCTATTGACAAGTATTTATTGTACAGATGAAGAATAATATCAACATCAGTTCTGATAAATGATCGAGGAATATTGTATTTATCCGCTAATTCCAAGTAGTTGTATATCTGACCATTACAAATGAGAACAACTCCGTTACTCTCTAGGGGTTGGTTACCAGTATCTGTTGGATTGATGATAGCCAATCTATGTGTACCCAAAAAGTTACCATTCTTAACTACATACGAACTGTTATCTGGTCCTCTGTGTTGAATAGCATTGAATTTTTCTAATCGCTCTTCTTCACTACATTCACATTTATTTGAAAAAAATGTTATACCACACATTATAATTGTAAGTACTACACAATTTTTAAGTACTTTAACGAGAGAAAATACAATTTATTGGTACGTCTCAATATATTTTATCAATAAATTATTTGAAGTTATTTGTAAACAAGTTTACGCGTAGGGTTTAAAAGGGAAATGCAATCTCCCTTTATACAAATTCATATACAAGTAAACAAGTTTACGCGTAGGGTTTAAAAGGGAAATGTAATCTCCCTTTATGGTAGGAATTTGTAAATCGGACGTGCCAGATTTTTTAGTGGATTCTGGATTGTATGATACTCTTTTTGGAAATATTGAGGATGAAGATGAGGAGATAGATGTTGCGTATTTTGTGAAAAGTGATGAGATTGAAACAATGGAAGATTTCATTGCACTGCTTAATGTATTGAGATTCTGGATGGTAAACAAATTACCGGACACTGTTTACTATTTTTTGAGACCATATGGATTTCTATGTGATGGTGAGGTTGACAAGTTTGCGAAAGTTCTTGAACAGTTCTCAAATTTCGAGTTTGCACAGGAGATGAAGGATTTTCTAGAGAATAGTGATGAGGATTTAGAGGATAAAGTTGCTAAAGGAGATTATCATAATATAACAAGATTGTTAATCAATAATGGTTACCCAAACATTGAATATTTTATAGATAAACTAGCTTTTGAAGGTGCAAAAAAATCACTTAGAGTGATGTTGGAGAATAATATCGAAATGGAACAAAGACATATGGAACGGGCGGCGAGTGGTGGACAATTAGAATGTATGAAAATTATTAATGAAGATAGATTTGAGCCAATTTCGTGCGTATCTTGTGCAACTATAATAAAAGGTGATGTAGAATGTTTGAAATTTGCATTGGACATTGGTTGTGGAAGAGCAGATAATTTAAATTTGGCGGCACTTAATGGACATTATGAATGCTTCAAACTGTTGTGTGATAGAGGATTAACGGAGGAGGAGAGATATGATAATGAATTATGTGAGAAAATTTGTAATGGCGGGAATTTAGACATATTGAAACTTGCGTTAAGCTTGGGTTATTCTATCACACATGATTGTATTGAAAAATGTATTTCATACGACAGTTTAGATTGTTTGTACTACATTGTTGATGGTGGATATGTTGAACTGGAAGATAATGATTATTTTAATGCTATCGACCAAAAGAAATTCGAAATTGCAGACTATTTGGAAAAAAAGGGTTGCCCAATCAATGAAGAATGTTATAGGTTACTTGCTGCATATGGACAGTTTGATAGAATGAAGAGAGCATATGATCAGATGGGTATTGTTACAGTAAGTGCATGTTGGGATGCGGCAAGCGGTGGAAATATAGATTGTTTAAAATTGGCATATGAACATAAGGGAAAAATAGACTCTTTGGTGATGCAGGAGGCTTGTAAGAATGGTAATATCGATTGTATAAAGTTTGTTTATGAAAAAGGCGTAAAGTTCAATGATGAGTGTATTATGCATATTATTGAAAAGAATCATATAGATGCTTTGAGATTCGCAGTCAGTGTTAATTGTCCAATAGATAAAAATCTCTGTTCAGTTGCATTAAATAATGAAAGTATAGATTGTTTCAAATATCTCCTTGAGATAGGAATAGAGCCGAAGCCGACTGGATGTGTTATTGCCATTAAAAATGATAATGTAGATGTGTTGAAGATATTTTTGAACAATGAATATGATTTAGGTAGCGATCCTTGTGAACTTGCATTAAAGTTTAGAAGTTTAAAATGTTTGAAAATACTGTGTGAAGAGTATGGATACACATTGGACAGAGAACATTTGAAATATTCATTCATTAGTGGTAGAGGTAACAAAGATCAAAAATGTTTTGAATATCTTATGGAGAATATTGAGTCATGATATTTTTTATAAAATTGCCGTTGTTTTTCTCATAGTCTCAATCTTGCACAACATGCACAATTCCCCTTCTTGTACCCACACTTCTTATGTAAAAAGTCCATGAAATTTCGCTTTATCCCTTCTCGGATGAGTGCTGTGAAATCTGAGGTGAATGTGTTGATGGATACCGATTCTGTGATGCAACCGATTCTGTGCCACCAAAAGCGGGGAATCAAAAGTTGTTCTCCCTTTCTGATCGTACATCTCCATGGATTTGCCTTATACAGAAGATGATGCTTTGTGAGTGCGTCTTCTTCCAATGGATCTACTGAACAACATTTTGTTCCACTATCATATACATCATTGATATACATGTAGGGTGCATCTCCCGGTGGAAACATAACAACGTCCTTGTCTCCCGACAACTGTGTCAAGATACTGTGTTCATCATCATTATGCATTCCAGTGAAACTATTTTTTGCACCGATCCACATATAACTATCATTATATTTGAATCTTTTACTGAGTATGTCGTCCACTTCTCCAATAAATCCACGAGTTCGAAGAAAATTCACTAACGCTGAGTTCTGTTTTGCGTAAGGCGTGAATTCACGTTCTGGTGCAGGTGTGTGGAGAAGCTCCACATAATCCTTAAACGTCATCATTTTGACAAGCGACCCCTCTTTCTCCTCATTAACCAACGATATAGGTACAACAACGTCTCCTGCAATTTCAACAAGTTTGTCAATGGACAATTCTGGTGACTCTTCGATGGGAGCGTTAATTATGATAACCGGGGTTGACGAGGAGTCCAAAAGGTACTCTTCAAACTTCAGACGTCTCTCTTTTTCTGTGAGACCAAATGATTGCCAACTACGACGAGGTACTACTTTAAAATGTTTAAAGGTTGCCATGATTAGATTCATATTATTATATTCACTATATATTTTGCGTCAATTTTACAGGAAAGGAAGATTGCATCTTTTCAGATGAACACTTATTTTTACTTTTTATAATCAAATGAGAGATATTTTGTAATATTATAAAATAGTTTTCAACTTAAAGGTATAAAATAACAATACATACAAATGGATAAACGTGAAAAAGTAAAAAAAAATTGCAGAAAAACTGGAAATTATGAATACATATCATAAATATTTATATTTTGAACCGGATTTTAATGGATTTTCAGGAAAAAGAGGAATATTTTACAAAATTGCACACCCATTTGATTCAAATCTAATTTCTCTGGTAATGTTGCAAAAATCTCAAGAAGGCAAAGATTTTCCAGATCCAGGAATAGGCATTTATGATGATAAAACAAATGAATTAATTGATACAATTTATTGGTATGAAACTCCAGAAAAAATTTTTGAATATTTTCCAATATCAAAATTATAAAAAATAAGTGTTCAACTGAAAGTTTCAAAAGTGTAATATACTACAATCTACATCGATGTGACATACAAATTGATTTTTTTTATTTAAGGCTATTTATGTATTGATATAATATATGAAATTTCAAGTTGTTTCTGATATACATTTAGAATTTCGTAATACTATTCCGAAAATTGAACCAAAGGCTGATTATCTCTTCATGGCTGGTGACATAGGCAATTATAGCAAAAGGTCTTTCATAGATTTTCTAGATTACGTTTCCACTAATTGGAAAAGAGTATTTTATATAACTGGTAATCACGAATATTACGGTCATGTTAAGGAGAAAGCAGATGAAAAGTACGGGGAGATTATAGATAGATATGATAATATCGATATGTTTAGTTGTAATGGTGAAACCATAGTTATTGATGGTGTTGCAATAATAGGTTGTTGCCTATGGTCGTCACCTGATTGTGTGGATGGAATAAATGATCTCAAGTGGATTAAGAAAACATATCCAAGTGGATCTATTAACAAACTTAGATTGTATCATATGAAATATTTTAATAAGAAGGATATTGCATATTTGGAGAAAGCGATTGATAAATGTTCGGTTGCAGGAGCTGAAAAGATCATTGTGATGACGCATTTTATGCCTTTACAGAATCGTAATATTATTGGTACAAAGTATCCAAATGGAGTATATGATCATTATTATGGAAACATGTTGTACGATTTGGTGAAAAAGTGTGATGTGTGGATTTCTGGTCATACGCATCAATGTTTTGATCAAAAAGTGGGTAATTGTAGATGGATTTCCAACGCATTTGGCTATCCTGATGAAAATTCTGGATATAATGATATAGTATTTGAAGTTTGAAGGAATTGATGTGTTAACATTTAATGGATAAATTGAAAACTGATATTAGATGGTCTCAATGGATTGAGTCTGTTGGTGAAATATGTTACATTATAAGTGCGAGTTTATATGTGATCGACGGAGTGTACATTCTATGTGTTGAAGAGGTTAACGATATGGTAAGAAATGGGTTGTACCTTTATGCATCCTTATTCTTCTTAATTGCAACGATTTTGATGTTGATACACTCTCAATATCTATTGCGTAAGGTTAATGTGGAAAAGGATCTAGTATGAATTATATAGATGTCGTTTATGAAGAAGATAGATACATGGAACGATACAGTTAAGAGATGTGGCTTATTGGGTCTTAATGTACCTAAGTCTGTTAAATATGGTTATGAACATATTGATCATATCATTCGATATGATGGAACGCAAGTGTTTATTGTGAATCAGGATAGCATAGATTGTGGTAAATATTTATTGGATAATGGTTTAAACCCAGTTGTTCTGAACATGGCGGATAATTGTTTTCCGGGTGGTCATGTAGCTATGGGTTCAGGAGCACAGGAGGAGGCTCTGTTTAGAAGAACTAACTATTTTCAGACATTGAATTTGGACACAGGATTCTATCCACTTGTTGATTCAGAACTTGTTTATAGCCCTGGCGTTACTATTATAAAGGATGCGGATGGTGAATTGTTGGATAGATTTTTTGGGTTGTCATTTATTGCTTGTCCTGCGATAAAGAAGCCTGATTTGGTGGATGGCAAGTTTTCAGAAGAGGATCATGAACTGTTTAAGATGAAAGTGAGGAATGTGTTGAATATTGCTTATAAATATGGTCACGATTCTGTTGTTTTAGGTGCTATGGGTTGTGGAGCTTGGCAATGTCCACAGGAAGAGGTTGCGAAGATTTTTAAAAATGTTGTTGGAGAGTATGAGGGTATGTTCAGAGTGATAACGTTTGCTATTTTGGAGGTTAATAGGAAAGATTATATTGTACAGAACGCGAATTTGATGAGATCGAATTACGAGATATTCAAAAGAACATTTGATAAAAATTGATTTATTGTTAGTGGGATTTGTTGATGAGTTGTGGTTGTATATGAAAGTTATTCTTAATGATTTACCAGATATTCTGAAAAAAACAGAACTTGTAAGAGATATGATTGAGGAAGATACAGAAGAAATTGAGATAGATGAACGATTTATCTTCAATGATGGTATTATTGTTGATGGTAAGGTTAAATTGAGTAATCTTGATGATTTGGATAATTTCATTATTGTTTCCGATTTTTTTGGATGTGAAGTTCCACAAGAAGTTTACAGTTTTGTACACAATTGTGAGTTTATGATTGATCCATGTTTTGATAGGAGATCTAGGGAGAAGGAAGAATCAAGACGTAAATTCTTTGATAAATATAGTGAAAGCAATATTACTGCAAAATCGCTTTTCATGTTGTTGAATACAACACGAAAAACTTACACTGAGGGATATTTTTTTTATGATAAGATAGATAAAATAATGGAGCATATTGCGAAATTCGGTCTTATGAGTCTCTTCGAATATATTTGGAACACAGGAGACAGAAAATCTCTTATCAACAAAAAGTACAATTTTTACAACACTTGCTATAGATTGTCATTTGCAATTGAGTACAAGAATATCGATCTTTTGACTAGAATGTTGGAGCGTGGATGGACAATGAATTATCCGGCATACTACCAGCTTGGAAAGTGTGAAAATATTGAAATATTAAGATATATGATTGATAATGATCTGTTACATAAGAATCAACTGTCGAGTGTTATTAAGGGAGTGGCGTATGATAAAGATATCAGTGTTGTTAAATTGTGTATTGAACGAGGTGTAACGCTTGACTCAAACATAACGCGTTATTTTACAAGTGGTGATACATTTGAAATACTCAAACTTTTGCATGATGAACATGGTATAGAATTTCATAAAGACTGTTGTCTGAAATCTTTTAACTATTTTGAGAAAAAGAATAATGGGAATTTCAATATGTTCAAATACATTGTAGACAGTGGTGTAGAAATTGAAAACAGTGTCTATTTTACAGCGATTGAATACGATCTGTTCGGTTGGTTCAAATATGCAGTAGATTCTAAAGTTCCCCAAGGAGAAGATGGAGAAATTATCTGTAATTGTGCTGCGTATTTTGGACGTCTTAAATATCTCAAGTATTTGAGAGAGAAAAATGTACCATGGAATAGCGTCGTTCTTGTAATGTCGATGATTCGACTCAATTATGATTGTATGGTATACGTGTTGGATAATGGTTGCAAATGGTCTCCTGAAATCAAACAGCGAATGATATATGAAAAAGTGATAAAGGATGAAAGTGACCATCTAACATGGGGTAGAGTTCACAATATTTATTAAATAAAAGGAGATTATATTATACAGACGGATTTTTTATAAAAGAAATATAACATTTTTTTTATAATGCGTAGGGTTTAAAAGGAAAATGCAATCTCCATTTATGGGAGCTAATCAAAAATCTGAGAAATTTATTTTTTACAAATCCGAAGGATTTATTACAAATCCGAAGGATTTTTACAAATTATCATTTTTGTCAAGTAGTTTATCAGCAATTGTTACTAAAACAGTAGTTGCACCTTTGGAACGCCTGAAAGTTCTGAAACAGTCACAGATGTATTATGGTATGAAGAATTATAATGGAAAAATGGGATCATCTTTCAGGTATATTCTAACAAATGAGGGTTGGAGAGGATTTTATAGAGGAAATGTAGCCAATCTTGTCAGAACAATTCCTGCATATGCATTGAAGTTCCCCCTTAATGAGTTCTATAAAAATGTTTATGTGAACAAGGATGAACCAAAGAAGTTTCTACCTTTATTGGCGAGTGGTTTTTCAGCGGGGTTCACTCAGGCAGGATTGACTTATCCAGTGGATATGTTGAGGACTAGAATGTCATTGGATAAACAGATGACTAGTAACTACACTAACATTTTCAGATGTAGCTACAATATTGTTAAGAATGAGGGGTTTAAAGGATTGTATAAAGGATTATCAGTTGGTTTGACGTCTTATCCGATGTATGTTGGTATTCAATTCTCACTATATGAATATCTACGAGATGATATACAATATGGTGCGGGAACTATTGCTGGAATAGTTGCACAGACTTTAATGTTTCCAGGGGATGTTATAAAGAGACAGATGCAACTGAATGGTATTGATAATACAGAAACTAAGATTAATGGTGTTTTCGGATGTATTCGTAACATATTGAGAACACGTGGTTTTACTGGATTGTATCAAGGCTATGGGATTAACCTATTGAAAGTTATGCCCGAAGTTACATTACAATTTGCCGTTTACGACTTTGTAATGAATAGGTTAAGATGATTATATCAATGTGTTAAATATAATCAACTAAAAAGTCAACCAAAGGTGTTCTCTCCTGAATAAGTTATGTATAAAAATCCATCATCATCTGCATTTTCCTCATATATTTGTGAAATAAGTGAAGCTGTCGGTGGTAAAACATTATTCACAAATAAGAATATAGCTTGTTCGGGTGGTAACTCTATTCTTCGTCTAATTACAAAAATAAATTGTCCAATTGTCAAATCCATTGGAACTAAGTACTTCTTCTTCGGTAAATCTGGTACATCTTTACACTTTTCACTTTTTGAAACATAAACTGGCAATCTATTTGGATATTTCTGTCTGATCCTCATTGCCTCTGAATGCCTTTTAGTAAA
>Ga0180433_10001921_pt1 | contig 33652 bp, 45 predicted proteins | sample SS_ome_8_FD_132980 | JGI IMG/M metagenome (GOLD analysis project Ga0180433, IMG submission 132980) | Hypersaline lake sediment archaeal communities from the Salton Sea, California, USA - SS_1_D_1 metaG | ecosystem: Environmental > Aquatic > Non-marine Saline and Alkaline > Hypersaline >...
AGCGCCCGGTGCCGTCGGCACGGGTGGCCCATGGCACATTGAGGTTGCGGCCGCCCACGCCCGCATCCGAGGCCGAGAGGCCACACTTGGTCATGGTGGCCGAGTTTGGGCAGGTGTCCTTGATGTACTCGGTTGTGTCGCCATTGAGGTAGCAGTTGGGCGATGCGTTGCTCTGGGTCCAGCAATTACGACCACATGCCAGTTCGTTGCGTGGCAGGGTTCCCCGGTGGTGTTTGGAAACGGAGGAGGAGGGCTGGTGGATCACCCGACCAGGTGACGTCACGGCGGTGGGTGTTTGTCGCCACATGCTGAAGGCGCCTTTTTGCCCAACCGGCGAACCATCGTCATCATATTGAGTACCGCTGGTGGCGCACCGTCGGGATTGTGGTTCTCGGCGACGGGGCTGAGTCAGCGCTTTCATGCTGAGAGCCATGGGGGTCTCTACCTGAGCGTGCAGAAATTGATCCGGAGATGGGCCGAAAGTAATGGGCACATCATCACACGCAAGGATGGCTAGCAACACTACCGCCACTGTTCCCTCGCAAAAGCCGCGTTCGCAGACCAAAATCCAGCCCCGCGCACCGCGAGGCGAAGGCTTTGACCTGCGGGGTCGGCAACGCCGGATCGCTCGGGAGCAGAACGATCTGCGTGAGACGAAGGAGGCGCAGAAGCGGAACGAAGAGCTGCTTGGCCGGCGACTGGCGGCGCTTTCGGAGAAGTACAAGCAGCGGGACGAAACCGATCAGCAAGAGGGGGAGGGTGAGCAGCGGAAGGGTCGGGGCGGTGGTGGGCGCAAGGGTCGGCGTGGGGTGGCGGTGCCGCTGTTTGGCGGGGGCGGCGGGGTCAGCGTGGACACGGAGGGGGTGCAGTTTCGGTCGAATGCAGAGGCGCTGCCGCCTCGCCGGTACCCGAAGGCGCCTCGGAAGCAGCAGACGCAGCAACGTCGGCCGCCGGGCCAAGCCTTTGACGCGACCGCGGCGGCGTTTGGACCCGCACTGTGCGGGTCGGGTCCCGCGCCTGCGCCGAAGCTGCCGGTGATTTGGGGACCGGGCATGAATCCGCCCCCGCCGCCCGAACCCAAGCCCGAGCCGGAGCCAGAGCGCGAACCGACGCCGCCAGCGCCGGCGGTCACAGGTCAGTGGGCAGCGGTTGCGGCCAAGCCGCCCACTCCACCGCGCCCGCAAACCCCCGAACACCCACCTCCTCTTGCAGCACCGACAAACGACGTCTGGGGCGCCGAGACCGACGAGGAGGACGACGACGAAGACATTTGGGCTTCGCTCGAGGAGGGGCAGCCGTGGGGGTCGGTGTGAATCAACTTGGAGCAAGAGGAGGTGGGTTGAGGAATGTCGGTTGCACCGCGGACAATTGGATTCATCCTGACAGGATTTGTTGCAGGGGTCGTCGGGATCTACTTTTTCAACTCGTGGCGTAAGGTGTTGGGTGGTGCCGATGGAATTGATGCGGCGAATGAGGTGTTTGTCGGTGAGGATGACGACAGCGAGGAGACCTACTGAGCCGGCGATATAGTGCCAAATTGAGAGGGGTGGCACCATGCGGATCCGGGCATTACGGCCTGTGCCTGCTGGGCATGTCTGCCACCACCCCCACCAAAACTGCTGACGCTCACACGTGCGCCATCTGCCTGGAGCCGCTCACCTGCGGCGCAGCCGCCCACGCCACCACCTCTTGCAATCATTCGTTCTGCCACGGCTGCCTAGCCGAATGGCTCGTGTCCCATAATCGGTGTCCGGTGTGTCGTCGGAATCTGGGTGATCCCGACGATGTGCAAGAGGAGATGGATGAGGATGACGATGAAGGGTCGGTCAGGGTGTGTCACGTAGTGCTGTCGCTTGCGCGGTTCAACACCTTTGCTCCCGATGAGGTGGACCAAGAGTGGATGCGGCACTGGGGAACGGAGCTGGCGTTTGGGTTCCGGGATGACGAGTGGGACAGACGGTGGCGGAAGCGAAAGGACGAATGGACGCTCAAGATGCGAGGGGTGGGGCGGCGACACTATCTGATCCGGGCAGACGTGATCGAACGGGATCAGCCCAAGACCATCCCGCACGTCATCTACATGGAGCCCTTCTTGCTCCAAGAAATTGATCCATTGCGGAGTGTTGGTGGTGGGAAGCACACACGGCAACGATGGCGAGCGCACCAGCAACCCAATCATCTGGTGCGGCGTCGGTCACGGCTCATGCAGCCAGCCTCGAGGAATCGCTTCAGGCGCTAAAGGGGATTGTGCTGAGCATGCACGCGATTTCGGGGCAGGCCAAGGAGCTGAAGGAGCAGATCGAGAGGGTGTTACGGAAAGAGCACGAGGAGCGGTTCCCGAACCCGCTAATGAAGCGGGCCCGTAAGTCGTACATTGGCGTGACGCTGACCAACCCTGAGCGCAACGCCACGGTGGGTGAGACGACGGTGCGGGCGGACGAGCCGGCGTTGATCCAGGGGCGGCTCTGGATCTGGCGGTACAACGAGATCTGGGTGATGGAGTACGAACACGAAAAGCAGCGCTGGCGGGCGGTGCCAGCGTCGCTGCCCGTGGGCCATCTCTGGGACGAAACACGCCGTGTGCCGGCGGGCGGCGGGGCCGAGATCCGCACGGTGCTGCCAGCAAGGTACAAGACGACCAACGATGAGGGGCGAGAGGTGTGGAGGCGGACCGAGCTGCGCTCGCGGCCGTGCGAGTGGGCTGGACCCAACCGCCGTGCGGTCTACACCGACGGCACCAACTACTTCTGGCTTGGCAAGACGGTGAACGACCGCGATAACCGCACGGTGTACGAGGTCGAACTCTGTCCAGATTCGGCTCATCCACGCCGTGGGTGTCCTCGCTATGACCAGCGGAGGCTGGTGGAGGATCGCGAGGTGCCCGCTGCCGAGACCATCAACCTCCTCTTGCAGACCCAGCGGCGTGTGGACAGCGTGACGATCGACGAAAAGTACATTGAAGTTGAGGCGGACGATCTGGAGGAGCGGGAGGTACGCGGCGAAGAGATCACGATCTACACCGATTCCGAGGGGCACGAGTACGAGGTGGATCGGTCGTCGGAAATTGTCAAGGACGGCGCCAAGACATACCTGGCGGTGAGGGGCGTCTGAGGATGCAAAAGGGAAGAGGGGATTGAATGCGGGGGTACAAATTGAGTTGAGAGCGAGGGAGAGTTAACAACTTGGATGAGCACAATAGTTTTTCCCGGTGTGGACGATCCCTTTGCGGAGCTGGACGTGGAGGCAATGGCGGCGCCCGAGCTGATCCACATCCGGATCCAGCAGCGCAACGGCCGGAAGATGATCACGACGGTGCAGGGCATACCGGAAAAGTACGAGCTGAAGCAGATCCTGAAGGCGTTCAAGAAGACGTTTGCGTGCAACGGGTGCATCGTGAACCACTATGAGTACGGCGAGGTGATACAGTTGCAGGGGGATCAGCGGGAGACGGTGTGTGAGTTTCTGTTGCAGGCAAAGGTGGCAGACAAGGAGCAGCTCAAGGTGCACGGATACTGAGCAAAAGCAGTTGGAGCGGATATCAACCTTTTTGTAGCAAGAGGGATGCTAATCGTAGATATTGACAACGAACGGCTGCGGCAGCAGTTGGTTGGTTGGGACAATCTGGAGCAAGACGATATCAAGGAGGCAACGGCGGTGGTGCAAGAGGTGATTGCCAGGTTGGAAGAGCCGCCGATCGTGTACGATGGTTCGACGCTGCGACCGCCGACTGAAGAAGAACGCAACAAGCTGTTGGAGATTAATTACTTCTACGGAACGTATGCTCCCGATGTCAGAAGCGGGGTTGCGGGGCTGATGGTAGTGTGCAAGAATGGTGAGACGCATTCGGCGTTGGCGTTTGAGTTGCAGCGTGAAACAGAGCGAGGCGTTACGGCGATGCCATATGAGACGGTGGTGCTGTTTGCGCCAGTGCTGAATGCGGCCGTTTTTTAACCTTACCCATTTTTGCTTCAGCCCATAATTGAGTTGATGCGGGTGCTGTAAGAGTTGACACACCCAGGAGCGACGATGGCATCCCAGCGCACTCCCCACCCTCAAGATCGTGCCGACACACTGCTTGTGCGGCTCGTCACGATTGACATCAAGCGCGGCGAGAGCGGACTGCGGAACACTACAGAGGAAAAGCATTGGATCACTAACGACCAGCTGACGATTCACAAGAAGAAGCTGCACGTCGAGCACCAGGGTGAACTCTACGAGGTGGCCGAGCTGCGAGACCAAGAGAAGTACACCGGGGACAACATGGTGCGGCGACTCGCTGGAAGGACTAGTCGTCAAGTTCGACCACGTAGTCGAGCGGCATGACGCGAGTACTCATGTCAGTGCAGCGGTCGTAGCGTACCCAGCCGCCACCACTGGCTTTGCTGACGGCGGCTTGCACATGCCGCGGCAGCTGGCTGGCGTCCACACCCTTATTCTCCTCTTGCTGAGCGGCGGCGACCGCCTGGACCGCCATACCAAAGAGGCTTGTGGAGCGAGTCTGGACGTGTGTAATAGTTATGTCGGTCTGTCGGGGGCACCCCCAGATCGGGATTCCGTGGATGCCGTTGCGGCGCAAGAAGGCAATGTCCTGCGGGCGGAGTCCCCATCGCAATTGTCCGTTCGTCACCATCTCGAGCCCGGCGAGCTCGGGCGACAGCATCATGACCGACCCGTTGGCGGGGCAGTCGTGCGGCCGGATGCTCTTTTCGGGTTCGTCAAGGTAGTTAATGTACTGACACTTGCTAGGGATTAGCCAGCCGCCGGCGCGGCAGGATTTGCCGGTTGGGTTCCAGCGCTGTCCGCACTTGGTGATCGGGATCTCTTGGATCTCCCAGGTCGGAACCGTGCTTCCACTGATTATATCGGAATGTTCGGGGCTATCCATGATCCGCCCCAGATAGCTGACTTCCTTCAGTCCAGCATTAGTCATGTTGTCATTGCAGTGAGCTAGTAGAGACATGAGTGGATGTGCTTTCACTGGAGGCCCGCCAATTTCTGCACCGTACCACATCCGGCCATTGGTCACCAGCGCCCGGGTGCAGATGCGGTGGTCGGGCTGCGGCACCACCAACTCCAGAGTGGTGGGAGTGGGCCGGGTGAAGCGAAGGGCCTCTCCGAACTCTGGTTCGTAGTTGGTGTTGCTGTTGTAGGCAGCGACAGCACGATCGGCACACTTGGGAGTTTTGAATTCGGCGCAGAGAGCCACAAAGCCATCGCAGATTATGGATGGAGTTGGGAAGAGGCCTGATCGGAAAGACCGGAGAAAGAACGCATTCTTGGGGCGATGTTCAGCGTGGCACGCCCAACACCCCCGTGCAACCAAGTCCAAGACTGCGCCAACCAGTGTCTCTGGGTAGGTTTCTCTGAGTTTGAAGTCCTTGGTGGGCTCTCCCATGCTCTGTTGGTGTCAACTCCGAGAGCTGTCCTCAACTCAGTTTTAAGCGGCCCTATTCGCTCAGCGTGGTGGCTGGTGGACGCGAACATAATACACATTCGTCCCACGTTCGCGCTTGTGCAACACCCATGTATTGTTTTTCTGTTGCAATTTGCGCGCCACTGGTCGCGGGAGTTTCCCTGCCGACACCTTACGGCTATCTATTGCCGATGCGGCTATGTCAGCAAGAGTGGTAGGGCGGAGTTTTGCTTTCACTTGCACTAAATCACCCATGCACGCACGGGTTGTTAGCGGACATCCCCGAATGCCGATGCTCCGGAGAAATCCAATATCCTGCGAGCGAAGCCCAAAGCTGTCCATAGCATTAATTCGCAGTTCAATTGCTTCAAGACGATTCGCAAGGCGAAGCACATAGCCGTACCTGTGGCACGGACACGGATCTAGGGCGATCACAGCATCCGGTCGGACCCATTCTTGGAGATACTCTGGGCACTCGGTTGGAGGATAGATCCACCCACCTACAGTGTACAACTCGGGATCTGTAGGATCCCACTCGGGGCCCACTGGGTAATCTTCAATCTCCCATGTCTTGCAAGAAGGGTGGTTGGAATACAGCTGTTCCCAGCGCTCATCCTGATCCATTAGTCGGTGCATTACAAAGCCGCCAGTGGTTTGGTTGCACGCTTTCACCGTTTTCAAGAAGTCAAGTAGTGGATGTGAATAAGTTGGATTGAAAATCATTGCGCACGACGCAATGCCGTTTGCAGGTTGCGAAACCCAGACGTCGATGGTCGTGGCGGAGTGCCGCACAAAGTTCAGAGAGGCTTTGGCATCGGTGTCGGGGTGGTCGGTGTAGGCGGAGGCGCACTGATCGGCAGTAGTGGCGTCGGCAAAGGTTAGTCGGGCCGCAATGAAACCTTCCAGAACGATATCGTGTTTCAGTGTTAGCTCGTCTGGCCACGGACCAACAAACGAGAACACCCCGGTTGAACGAAGGGGATAGCCTTGCATGCGACACTCAACCCGACCACCGCTTAGCACCAGGCCGAGGACTGCATGGTTAGATGGGTACGCCTCTTTGATGGGCGTGGACATCATGCTGGCTTTGGCATATTCGTCCATGGCGTTGGTTGGTATCAACTCTGAGAGCTGGCGTTAACTCAATTTGAAGAAACAAGTGGCTAGGTTGCGGACCGAGTTGAAAGCATTGTGAGTGTCTAGAGGATGGCACTTATAGATACGCTGTCACCTCTCAACTGGGAGCATGTGCTGTTTTGCACCAGATTCTCCAATTTTGCCAATACTCACATCATGCTTGGCCGCGCCCCCGAAGGACACTGCTCCTTGGTGGACGAGTTGCTGATACGCACAACAACACAGCGGGTGATTGTGCCGCCGCTCATACTGCACAACGCCAAGATGTATCCCGGCATTACCGAGAATTATTTCCAGAGGCCGCTTGCGTGGCGATTCGTGCTGGCGACACTGTGAATTCAGAACAGATCAACACAATGTTGGGCCATGAGCTGCACATGGCTCGCACGAGTCATATGGAAGGTGTTCGGAGGATGGCGGTGTTGGATGATTGTTTTGGAGATGGTGATTGGTATCGGATTCGGAATGTTAAATTTGCAATGTTCAATGGTCACTCAATGCGGACATCGCTTGTCGTGGCCCTTGGAGGAAGCTGCACCCGATTTCCGCCATCTATGCAGGGCCAGACCGACTTTTTGTATCTCTTGCCCCGTTGCTGGACTGATGAAGAGAAGCAACGACTTTGGAACTACGGCGCATTAAGGCATTGTTTTTTGCAAGAGTGGAGGGAGTTATTAGAAGAATGTCACAAGCAAGATTTGGTATTGTGTTTGGGTTTTTGCTTTGATTACTCAGACACAAGTGTCCGATTAAGCGACTGGGTCTACACGTGGCCAATCAGTAGACGATAGCGGGGACGCCGCCGGGGGCGCAGCCCTGGCAGTCGGAAGCGAACCGGCACTGGCCAGGGTAGTAGCCCGGGTACGGGCAGCCGTAGGAGCCGGTGCGGTCAGCCATGCAGCCCTGGGCGCACGGACCAGCGAGGTATGGACGCGGAAGGTAGGCGTTGGGTCCGTAGCCGGGAGGGTAAGGGTCGGGGTACGGACTCCAGCCTCCCCAGCCGCCCCAGCCACCCCACGGGAAGTAATACGAGGGGTACAGCCACCAGGGGACGTAGCCGGTCCAGCCGCCTCGGCCGCCGTGGAGCACCCGGTTAACGGCCCGGCGTCCGGCCCGGCGGCCTCCGTGGTGCCGTCCCCGGCCACCCCGGGCCCCTTCGGCACCCGACATGCACTGCATCACCAGCATGATCATCAGCACGACACCGCCGATCACCCCGATGTTCCGCATGGCGGCGATGGGCAGGATGCCGGCCTGTCCGGCAAGACGGGTAACGAGGATGATCGAAACCACGAGAACAAACCACAGCGCCGACATTTCAATTGCTAATCTAGCCACCGATATTCTGGGTTAGAAGGCGGCGGGGGTCGAAGACGCCAGAGGAGGAGTTGAGTTAAAGGTGTCGGTGTTTGGCGGTTGCTGTGCCTTGGACGGAGCGGCAGAAGGTTCTGGGTTGTCATCTAGCCATCCTGGTTTGCCAGGATCAGGATAATTGGGAATCAGTATCGTTGGGAAGTGTTGGCCCAGTTGTTCTTTTTGTGCCTCGGACACCTTTCCTTGGGCGGTACTAAACACTTCATCGAATGCTTGGCTGTAACTAGATGCTGTGGCAACATTGTACACAAGTCTTGTGCCGCCCAGCAAAGTGAGCAAGAGGAGGCCGATGAGAAGCATCTGTCCGCGCCAAATCATGCGGATCCACCATTCGTCCACCATGACCCGATGAACCGTATTTTCGAGTATGGGTCCGATTTTTTTCATACATCCCACCATCCTCTTGCAATCTCCCGTTTGTTCAAGTTTTTCGATGTCGGTCTGTTTGAGCTTAGACCACGGATTGTGTGCCAGTTTGGCTTGGGTGCGAGAAGGAGCAAAGTAATGTTCGATTGCGCTGCGAACATTACCTTTGGCCAATTTCTTTGCTGGTTGTATGTGTTTGTTTGGATCAAGGTAGTTCATTGCTAACTTGATCCGCTAAAAGGTTCCAAAGATTGAAGGGGCGATGACCGGCCGGCATTGGCTACCCGGACGTCCCGACGGGCCGGCCATCTTTTTCCTATCACAGCGGGGGACGCCAAATATAACCAAAGGCTGTTTGAGCTGACGGCTGTATAGCTCGCCTTGACGGAAGTGACCTCAGCGAAGAGTGCCAGTTCCGAAGGGCCATTACTGCTGTCGCTTAGGACAAGGGAAAAGCAACCGGGCGTGGCCTCCCGGGACCAGGTCTGGAGCATTCGGCGAGATTGGCGGTCTCGCTTACTGGCCCACTGCTGATCCAGTGATCGCCCTTGCCCTCCGCGAGGATGAGGCAGTGGTTGCTTGCAGTCGTGAAAAACACTTCCTGTCACGTGGGAGGCCCAGAGGGGATGCTCGGAGAACCCGGCACAACGCGGTGACCGGAGTAATCCTGTTTGACGACACATGCAACAGCTTTCGACTCTCTAAGCTCCAGAGAGGCTGCTACATAGAGGAATGGGTTTTGTCCTGCACAGTCCAGGCAGGGCGGCGAATGGGTAACTGGGCGTGGTGTGCTGCCTTGCAACACCCCCATTCGGACTACTCTCCATTCCTCACTCCCCGGCGGGTGTCGTTCATCGCACTGGCACTTCTGACCGGGCCGAGAGGCTCTTGCCCGGATCTCTGCTCCACAGCAGTGCAAAGTGCGAGCCCAATATCGAAGCTCTTGGGGCAACCGGAGCTCAGGGACCTGCGCCAGTCGGCTCTGCCTCTGTTCCCTCAAAACAGGGCAGACTATGACCGACCTCGTGCTCGCCACTTCTTGGCGTCACGGAAGGGGTACAGGTATTGGCTCCAAGTCTGCGCTGGACCGTAGGTGGTGTAGCGCTGCGGGCCCATGGCTTCTGATTCGCATCTCCTCCTTTTCTGCTTCGGGGACTGTGCCCCCGAACCGCAGCAAGTGAGTGTCTTGGGGTCGGGGGACACAGCGCCCCGAACCCCCGCGTAGTGGCCTCCTGGCCACCGCAAGCGGGGGGCGACTTTCGCGCGCGCGTCGTCTGGGTTGGTGATCGAACGAAGGTCCTCGGAAATAGACCGTGATCACGGGCGGGATGTGGAGTTCGCCAATCTTGATCCAGCGTCGGCGACCTGCGGGCGTGCAAAGCAGGGCGAGGGGAAGGGTGAGCGCGGTGCGTGAGGCAGTGTTGATTTGAACAACTGAGACCCCAAAAAGAATTGCTGTTCGCCTCACATTCCAAGGCAAGCGTGCGAGGGGCGCATGGGGTTGCGAAAAAGGCTGAACATTGCTGTTCGCCCCTCATACCATCCGAGTGTGCTCGGTCTAGATGGGTTTGGAATGTTGGCCCACTCCAGACCGATTCTGTGGGTTGCTGGCGGCACCTTGGGGAGATCAGGAAAATCAAAAGGGTTGCTGTTTGCCGCCGAACGTTCGGTGTGGAGTGGGTGGGTGCGAGAGGCATCGTTGAAACTGAAATTGTTTTGGGGGGTTGCTGTTCGCCTCTCACTCTACCCCCTTGGGATCTCTCTAAGTGGGTTTGGGACCTCCACAGCCGGGCCGATGACGTCATCACCGCCAGATTATCATCTCGTAGCAAACAGCATAGTCCGAATCCGACCGCGCCTCCTTCACCCACCGAAGCATGCCAGTATACTGCACCCCCCTTCCACTCCGGATCTGCGCCTTGATTTCCAGCCTATACCGAAACCCCTGCTCGCACACACCCTCAAACGCCAACACCTCACACCCCTCTCCCTCTTGCATTCGGGTGAGTTCCACCTTCCGGCGACCCGACGCACTCTCGAGCATGAACGGCGGCTGCAACCGCACATAGTACGCCGGGGTGCGGTGAAACGAATCTCGCCAAAACAACACCCGGTTCTGGGCCACCAGCCGCCGCAATGGACGTGACAACCCCGCCACTCGACTCCCACCCCGCACTAACGACCCCGCTGGATCGTACACCACGTCTTCCTGTACTGGTCTTCTACAACACAGACCCATCGGTCTGCTATCACTCCAGATTTCATCCCCGCAACGGCCGGACCACATCATACAAAAACTTGCCATTCTCGTCTGAATAGACAAAGCGCACCTTGTCACCACCAGGTGCCACCTCCACCGCCAGACTGCCAAGCCCCGCCCGGATCCACCCCGGATGCCGTCGCCGCACCGTTGAACGCGCCTCGCTGCTCGCCCCGCTGATGAAGTGGTCACACACCTGACCGCCCTGCATCTGGAGCGCTGTGTGCTCCAGCGTGTGCTCGTGTCCACAGACGTACGCGTTGACCTTGTACTCGTTGAACAGCGGAATCAGCAGCTGCCGCAGCTTTGGCGAAATATCATAGATCCCGTTGGACACCAACGGATAATGACCACAGACAATTGTATAACGGTCCTTCCGGGTCTCCAAAAAGGCCCGCAGTCGGCCCAGCTCCCGGTCCCGGAGCTGCGGCTGCGGCAATCCAGTGGCCGCCCTGACCCGCTCCGGTGTGGTCCACGGATCGCCTGGCCGACCCGAACCACCATCCCCCGCCGCCCAGTTGGGCTCAATCTGCACCGTGTCGATCATCACCAACGATATCGGACCCACATCCAAAGCATAACTGTAGTCGGGCATTGTCCAGTGCGGTGAGTTGAGGAAGATCCGGGCGTCGTGGCAATAGTCGTGGTTCCCCAACAGCATCAGGCGGGGAACGTTTGCAAGAGGGGAAAAGGTGGTGAGCATGTCCCGGATACCCTTCTGGGTCACACCGCCAGGATAGAAGTTGTCGCCCAACAGGCAAATGGCGTCGGGGCGATCACGGGGAGATCGCTGCGACTCTCGAACTATCAACTGCCGAAGCGGCAGCGTGTGGTGCCCGGTGTCGCCCAGCATCAGAATGCGGAGCGGTTTTGCGTTTGGAGAAGTGGGCGAAGGGATGCGATTTGCCATTTACAGAGATGTCTGGGCTTTCCCCCGAAAATCAGTCGGCCTTTTGACTGCGCCGAAAGCGATTGCCCGCCTCCCGCCGTTGCCGATCCTCCTCGGTCTCCTTGTCGTAGGGGGCGTTTGGATCGGGCTCGGTTAGCGCAAACACAAGCCACGGCACTGGCAACAACCACTTTCGCCACCCATGATCGTACCGCTTCGACATCTTGTGATCGGCGGTTCCCTGCCAAATGTCCCATCCCGGAGTTGACACCCCAAAATTCCGAGTGGGCTTGATGTGATGGTGCCAGTGCCAGGCGTGCGAGTTCTGGACCGCCCACGAGAGCATCGGCAGCTGCTCGCCCACCAGATGCCCCGCTTCGTGCGATCCTTCGTAACAGGCATACAACAGTGCAAACATTCCCGAATAGCTCAGCGCGGTCACCCCGGAAAACAGCCACCACAGTCCCAGCACAACCGTGATGTGGCCAGTGATGGCGAGCGGGCCGAGGTTAACCCGGATCTCGGGGTAATCCCGGCTACGCTGATGGTGATACATGTGCCGTCGGGCCTTGTAGGTGTGGAGCGCATGGTGGTTGATGTACTCGATCGCTGGCCATGCCACCGTCGCCAGCCCCATCCCCATGAGAGCACCCCCGGTCCCACCACAGCACGCCAATGCCAACCCAAACGAACTCAACGTCACTCCCATGGCGATTTCGTACTGCATTACTCCACCACATTCCTTGGCTCTGACCCTTTTCAGAACTCTTAACCCAGACTCCTCCCGAGTTAACAACCTACACATCCGCCTCTCCCTCTTGCAATGCCGGTGATCCCGCCAACCGAGGCACACCGAGGGCAACTGCTGGTGGCCCGGGACGATCACGACTCACATGACCTGACCGATATGTTCCAGACCGACAGCCATGTCATCCAAATTGTGGGTGGATCAACTCAGCTCCAGGTATGGAACAACTACCAGGAGACCGAGCGGATCCGCGAGAAGGAGCGGAAGCGCAGGGAACAGTACGACGCCGAAAGGGCCCAACGAGTTAACGCCGAGGTAGAACGAAGACGCAAGGCATTGCGGGACGTCCCGCCGCTTGGGCCCCAAGACCAAGACCTCGTAGAGCAGCAACGGCGGAAACTGTTTGATGAATTGGACGCCGAGTACGAACGTTTGGAGAAGATCAAGCAAGAGAAAGCGCAGCAGCAACAGCAACAGCGAAGAAATTGATCGCCACTTGCCCCGAGTTAACAATCTACACACCCACCGCCCCTCTTGCTATGATGTACGTACTGCGCCTCTCGGACAAGCAGCACGGGCGGATGGGCCGCTACCCCCAGGAACTCAAGTGCGAGAGGCTGGGCGAGTTCCTCTTCAAGGCACACCAGATCCTCGCCACCCTGAAGGAGCGGGGGTACGACACGTCCAACTTCATGTGGTTCAAAGAGTTCCAAGAGACCCCGTCGGCCGAAGACGAAACCCAGCTGATCGTCGACGTCAGCGAGCTGGACTGGACCGATCCCCACCCGCCGCGGTTTGAGAAGGACTCGGGCTGGGGCTAACTCCCGCCTCTCAACTCCCCTCACAAATTGACGGCCGCAGACCCGAGTTAACAACCCTACACACCTTCTCCTCTTGCACAACATGGCTGCCAGTTCCCCTACGCCCGCCGCACCCCCGGTATCGCCAGTTCCCACTGGTTGGGACGAATACCTCGCCGAGCTCGGGCTGACCCGCAAAGAACAGCAAGAGCTGGACAGCGGCAAGCTGAGTCTGGATGCGTTCGTCGACCGCAAGGCCCGGGAAGAGGCCCGGGTCAACGCTGCGTTCTACCGCAAGGCCGAGGTGGATGGCGACACCCACGTGGACATCTTCGTCAACTACGTGATCGAGGCGATCGAGCAGCTGGGCCGGCACGAGGACGATCGCTACCGGCAAGTTCCCTGTATCCCGGGGGTGCAGGAGGCGTGGCTGATCGAGTGGGCCGAGGAGCGCTACGACGAGCTGTGCGCCAAGCAGCACAAGATCTGGGAAGCGGCGCGTGAGGCCGAACGGCAAGAGGCGGAGGGGTTGATGCAGAAGCCGGAGCTGACGACAATCCTGGAGGACGAAGAGTACGAGCCCGAGGACTGAAGCGACCGAGTTAACAATTCAGCGGGGGGGTCTTTTCTCTTGCCAGATCAAGATGGTCAGTTATCGCGATGTTCAGCACCTGCGCAGGAAGACGGTCCGTGGCCGCAAGACCAAGAGGACCAAGCGCACGGGCACCGGCACCCGCCGGTACCGCAAGGGTAGTGCGTCCAAGACCCGGCCAGGCCGCAAGGACTTCATCACCCACAAGGGCAGCAAGTACTACGACCGCGCCGGCCACCGGTACACCTACGCTCTTGGCAAGAGCATTTCCAGCCTGCCGTACACGATCTTCGGCATCAAGCCGTCCAAGGCGAGCCGCAAGGCCGGCCGCAAGGGTCGCAAGAGCCGTAAGAGCCACAAGAGCCGCAAGAGCCGCAAGAGCCGCAAGGCCGGTCGCCGGTAAGCCAACAGTTCCCAAACCCTAATAGCCCCAAAAAGCCCTAAGCAGTTAACTCAGCAGTGATGCCCGAGGGACCAGAGTGTCACGTCATCGCCCACCGCCTCGGCGAAATGCTCCGCGGCCATCAACTCGTCCACGTTGATGTCCTCTCGCCGGGCTTTGCCGACCCAGAACCCCTCAACTCATGCCTGGCTGCCAGGCCGGCCACCGCCACCACTGTGGCCGCCAAGGGCAAGCTCATCCACGTCGTCTTTGACAACGGCTACACCATGCTGTCAACGCTTGGGCTCCGGGGCAGCTGGACCGCCACCCGCCAACCCAACTGCCGGGCCGCTCTCTGCCTCCGGGACCAGTACCAAAACGAAAAGCGCATCTTCTACTGCGACCCCATCAACTACGGCACTATGAAGCTTGTCCCAACCGAACCCCAACTTCGGGTTAAGCTCCGGGCCCTTGGCCCCGACGTCGTCACTGCTTCGCAGGCCCCCGACGGCTACGGCGAGTGCACCCCCGCGTGGTGGCTCGATCTATGCAAGAGGAAGGGGGAGTGGTCGTTTCCCAAGCTGCTGATGAAGCAAAACTATCTGGCCGGCGTCGGCAACTACATCAAGGCCGAAGCGCTGTACCAATCCCACATCTCCCCCCTCTTGCCGATCCGTCGCTTCTCCCGTGAACGGCAGTTAGCGGTGCTAGATGCTGTGCTGGACGTGGTGCGGCGGAGCTACGCCTGGAAGGCGCACCAGGCCAAGCTGCCAGGGCACACCGAACCGGTGGAAACTTATGCCCACAAGGTCTACGGCCGGGGAGTTGACCCTCAAGGCCGCCGAGTCGAGAAGACTGAAACCGACGACGGCCGAATTACCTACTGGGTCCGGGAGGTGCAGATGGAGACCCTCCGTGGCTCCAGCGCCGCCTTGGCCGTCCCCGAGCCGGGGTTTGAAGAGTCCACAGTGGTGGCGCGTCAACTCATGCAGCAGGGTCCACCGTTTCCCAAGTGGCTCGCCGACGATCTCAGGGACGACAGCAAGATGGACGAGGATCCTTGTCCCCGGAAGGATCCCGAACCCGTTGAGTTAACACTCCCGCTGGCTAAGACCGCATGAACCGGGGAACCGACCGCGTCTGCTGTTCCTGGTACTGGATCGGGATCTCCTCGGACACAATCTCGTACGGTGCTTCTGGTTTGGCAAGCGAAAACAGAGTATCAACAGCGTACTGCCAGTTGGGTCCCGGGAGCACGACGATGCTCTTTTCGATGCACCGCAAGGCGTGGGGTTTTAGTTGGCCCATGATCCCCACAACGAACATGAGGTTCGTCCACGGGATGGTTTCCATGTTTGCAAGCTGCCAGATGATGACCCGAGGAGTGGAAAACCCCATAATGGCGGTCGCGGCCTCCTGGAGCTTTTCGCGGCGGAACACGGTGCCGAAATCCACAAGGTAAGGAGGGTGGGGAGAGGAGGGGGTGTTAACTCCTTTCGGTGATGACTCGCGTTGCTCGCTCCCCCGAACCCCCACATTATTCTCAGAACTCATTGCTAATCCTACTCCCGATCCCCTCTAACAGCATCCAACCGCATTTTTTCGTCTCCCACAGCAGCAACCCGAATGTTCGACGACATGGTGAGTAACATCGTGGCCATCGGCGCCCTGATCGTTCTGACTGTGTTTGGTCTGGGTTTGGTGAGCACGCTGGCGGCCCCAACGCCGCGGGGTCCCTCGCCGGCCCCTGCGCCGCGACCCCACCCACACCATGCGGGTCGGCACCCACACCCGCACCCGCACCCGCACCCACACCCACACCCACACCCGCACCCGCACCCACACCCGCACCATCAGCAAGAGGAGAAGGTGGGTGGATGTGCTGGAACTCGGTTCGGGTGCTGCCCCGACGGGAAGACACCGCGCACCGATCGCCACGGCACGCAGTGCCCACCCGATCCCGATGCGACGCAGCCGCCCGCCGGCCACCACCACCTCAGCCAGATCCCCCGGCCCTCAACTCACCCCACGATGACTCATTCCCACACCGATCCCTCTACCACCCTCTTGCTGATCGAAGAGACCGCCTCCGGCCAAAACACCACCGGTGCTGTCCGAGAAGGCTTTTCACAGAACAGAGAAGGATCTCTTTGGCAGTGGCTGTTTAACTCATCCCGTGAGGGATTAACCGCCAAGCAGCGCGAAGACACCAAGGACACCAACAACACCAAGACCACAGCCCTCCAAAAGCTGACCAAGACGGTGCTCGGCGACTGCTGCCCGACCGACTCGTCCGGCGGTGCGGCCAACAAGCCGATGTTCGAGGCCTTTGCCAAGCTGCTGGAGGCCACCGCCGCCAAGGAGGTCAAGGATCTGGCAGGCCAGGCCCCGCACGCCATCAACTCCAACAACTACACCGTCCTCCAGACGGGTCAAAAGAAGGTCGATGATCTGCTCAAGCTGGCCACGTCGGCCCGCAAGCTCGCCACAGTGGGTCCTGGCAGCACTTAGGATCCGCAACCGAGTTAAGACCTCCACCCCGAGTTAACCCAATGCCCAACTCCCAATCCACCCCCCCTCCCCCCTCTTGCACAACATCGGACCGACCCCGGAGGAGACGGCCACGCTGAATCAGATGGCAGCGTGGTTCATGGACCGAGCCCGAGGGAGCGGGGAGCCGTTGTTAACTCCCTATCCAGCTCTTAACTCAGCCCCCATCATATCCCAGATCGCCTATGCGCTGCACGCCCGGCTCCTCGTATCTGGCTATGGAGTGCCCCAGTTCGAAGAACCAGCAATCAAGTTCGACAACCCCAACTGGCGCAAGATGGTGGGGTTTGCAAATTGAATCCAGTTACACCCTTTTCTCTTGCTAACACAAGCGCAGCAATGCCCCAGCGACCGACGACCCGAACGCAACCAACCGCGAGCGCCTCCAAGTCCGCCACGAACATCCTCCGTGGCGCAGAGGCTCTCATGTGACTATCGTGACTAGCAGATGAGAGACGCCCCAACACCTCCCTCGTGACACTGACACTTCGCGCAAAGTCAAACAAAGACCTCACGGTCGGCCGCGTGGCTTCCGAGATCAGCGCCGCCGCCAACATCAAGTGCAAGCAGACCCGCAAAGACGTCATCGCCGCCCTCCGCCGCCTCCAGCGCTTCCTACAGCATCAACTCGGCCGCGTCCCCGACACCGGCATCGCCATGTTCGCCTCCGAGGACTCCATGGTCGCCGTGGTCCCCGACCGGGCGCTCGAGACCAACGACTACGTGTGCGGCAAGACCTTCGATACCGCCCCCGTCGAACAACGACTGGTCCGCAAGACCGACGTCCTGATTGGGTGGGCCCTTCTCACCGGCGAGGCCATCGAGTACGGTGACAACAGCCACGACAAGACCACCCGCCTCTCACGCCCCGGCGGCAAGCTGAAGCGCCATAACAAGGGCGGCCAGTCCGCGCCCCGCTTCCAGCGCATGTTCGACGCCGCCGACGACGCCTGGATCAAGCAGGCCGGCACCTGGCTCCTGGCCGCAATCCAGCCTGGCACACAGCACGTCTTCCTGGGCGGACCCGGCATTCAGCACCGGGACCTCACACCGTATCTCGGCGCCCAGCCCACATTCCAGCTCCACCCCTCCTCTTTCGAAGGGCCAATGGCCGCCTGGGGGCGGCAAGTGCAAGACACGCTCTGGCCGCAGCTTTCCCGCACCATCGCCGCTGCCACTGCCCGGGAGTGCCGCGCGATGCTCGAAGAGTCTCCCGACATTGTCTGTGTCGGGCTGCCAATGTGCCAGCGGGCCGCCGCCGAAGGCGTGGTGAAGCGGCTGTGGATCGAAAGAGGGGCAGAGGGAATGTGTGAGCCACACCCAGTGGGTGACGTCACCGAGCTGCCTGCGGGAGCGCTGGCCGAGCTGGGTGGAGTGGTGGCCGAGCTGCACTATCCGTGCGAGTGGCTCTACACCGATGTGGGGGCTGCCGCCGCCGATGCCGACTTCATCAACTAATGATTCGGGCAAAAGTTCCCACTTCCCTTGCCGAAATTGAATGCTAATTCGCCCTTACCCCCAAAGCAATTCCTCACCTCCTCTTGCATTCCAAGATGGCACCCACCGCTCCTCGTGCCGAGACCCCCGCCGACATCCAGAACCGCCGCGACGACATTGTGCGCCGCCTTCAGCACGGACTCAACGTTCAGGCGGGTCTTCAGGACGGCGGCTACTTTGTCATTCGGATGGCCGCCCACACAACGATTCGCCGCAGCGATCTCCAGTACGCCGAAAAAACCCTGCTCCCCACACTCCGTCAGCGACTGTCGTTCGGCGGCGCGCCGCTCGTGGGCCGAAACGACGTGCAGGTCATCGGCCAGATCGAGACCGAAGGCCACTGCGAGTGCAAGCACTGCCCGTGCCGCTGCGCCATCCGCCGCACGCTCAAGGTGACCCTCAAGCCGATCCGCCGACCGCCGCAGAACCAGAACGCCAACGCCAACTAGCCCCGGAGGGAGCTGTGCGCCCCCTTTCAACCCCCCCATGATGGCACCGCAGCAGACAGACGCCACACGAAATTGATCCAATTCCGACCCACTTTTCTACCGACACATCCCCGCAGCACGATGCCGACCGTCGCCGAACTCTTTGACGCCCGCCCCGCCACCGAAAACGCCAAGACCGAACAACGCCGCAAGAAACTCTTCGACGAGATCGCCGAAGCATTTACCAAGGAGCTCGCTCCCGCCGACGAACGTGAATGGGGGCCAGATTGGGACTACACCACCGAAGGCGTGCCAGTCAAGGTCTACATCATGGTGATCGACACGGAGTGGCTCGCGGAGCCCGATACCCTGCTGAATCTGCGCACGCATCTCGGCTTTGCTCCCGAACGCAACGACGTGAACCTTAACGTGAAGATGCAGAAGGGTGAAGGTTACCTTGCCGGGGGGCACATAGCCACGCTGACACTGACCAAGATTGTCGAGTAATGACGTCACCGATGACGTCATTAAACAACGCCGGCGCCGAAATTGAACAACCACACGCACAACTTTTCCCATCACTACCCATCGCCACTGCATCGCTCAGCATGTCGTTCGGCCGCCTCGGACGCCTCCTCAGCGCTCTCTCGGCCGCTCGGCAAGCCGCCACCCAGACACGCCGCGATGACATCCTCAGGCAGACAACCAAGAACCTGGCCGCCGAGATCAAACACGCCATCAATGATGCCAAGCCGCTACCCAAGGCGTTCGCCAGCGCCGTGCCGATTCAAGAGGGGGACAAGGACTACTTTGCCCAGACCATCACCGACGACCATCTCGCCGACCTCTTCGGCATCAATCCCACCCAGTACCATGTCCGCGGCACCGTCTACAACCAGATGAACTGCGGACAGCCGCAGTACGCCTTCCAGGTCGCCATCCTCCGCCGCAAGTGAACGCCGCACGCTGACACCAGAAAATTCTTTGCCCAAACATATTCAAACGAGTCCCCATTACACTCGCTCCCCTGCATCCGCCCGCAGGTACAACTTCCAGCCCTCTACGTAATTTTTGATTTCGGTCCCATCCTTCAGCGGCTGCCCCTGCAATTCTTCGATCATTTCCTTCCAGGTATTCAACAGACACCTTCCTAGAATATGATGCCGACGATATCGTGCTGGCGCCAACGACAATGACAACTTGCTCGACTTTTTTGTTGCCTGTCGCGCTGCAACAAAGTCGATCCCACCAAACCTTTCCAGCAGCTCATCCTCTGGTTGTTGGTTCCGCAAATAGCGAAACCACAACCAGAAGGTGCCGCATTCCCCAGTACACCAATAATCGTCTCTCCCATAGGCATGTCTGGCATATCGCAAGTGCGCATTAACCCGGCGAACCCGCAACCTCTTAGACACTTGCTCTCCGTTTTCCAGGCACTTCACTACACACCGCACCTGACTCGAGTCATACTTGCTCTGAATCATTCCTCCCAATTTGTGCACATTGCAGTAGCATTCGATCCCGCCAAACTCGTATGGCGAACTACGCGACTGCTTTACAATGCAGTCCCGCACCCGTCGGCTCCCCTCATCCCCCCGCAACGCCAATACCGCCGGCGACACCATCCCACCCCACCGCAACAGAATCTGCAACACAATCTCCACTGGCAACGCCGTTCCACCAATTCGCTCGCTCACCTCTTGCAACACCGTTACGAACGCAAGCAAAATGTTCGCCATTGTGCTTGCGGTCTAGAGCAGTACCACGTTAACTCGGTTAACAACCAAATCAAATTCTTTAAAATGAATATAGGACATTGTCCGTAGTTACACAAGCAGCCATGAGCAAGACCGATAGCTCCGCAACCCCCGACGAACCGATCCAGGTCAGGACATTGCCCAGCGGTTGCCTGGGCACTCTGGTGTGTAGCCCTGGCAAAGAGCCGTACGTGCTTCAGCTCCACAACGGCGAGACACTGACGCTCAGTCTTCCCAACATCCCAGTCTGGACGGGAGACGAAGAGTTCACTTCGCTTCCCCAGAACACCTCAGTCCTCATCACGCTGATGGGATATCGCTACATCGTGGGGCCTTGCAGGATCATCTCGCTCAGTGAACCAGTGCCCACACCCGAAGTACCACCCGAAGTGCCACCCAAGTATTCACTAGACACCAAAACCGAAAAGACAACAATAGAAATAGTCACCATTCACAGACAAACGAATGGTTTGTTCGGCGTCGGCGTCGGTATTATTGATGAGCGGGACACGGTTTCTTCATATCGTTGCAAACATCGAATTGTCTATTCTGAACAAAGCGCATTGCAAGAGGGAGATGAGATCCTGGGCATATGGACCGGCACGCTTCCGTGCCGAACAGCGTTCATTGATTGCACACTTCTCACTCACGAGGAACTGGTCGACACGTTCCGTAAAAGTAACAAGATCAAGCTCCGCATCCAGCGACAAACAGATACATCACGCTATGAGGCTTGAGGGGACGTCGGGTGCGAGCCCCCCTCATGCATCGTGCGACACCAGATTGTGCACCCCGCCCTCGACCGCCGACGCCCCGCTGTGTCGCTGCCACCGCACCTCGCCCAACATCACCCCATTATGCAAATCCTCCATCGTTCTTCTGCCAAGACTCTGGAACCCGTGCCGCACCGCCTCTGCCAGATGCGGGACCAGCGAGTGCACCGACCCCCGGTGCGCCACCGTCCCCACCACCCCCTGCGGCACCCGCACCGCCCCAAACGCCGCCCCCTCCGCCGCCATCATCTCCTTGCCACCCGCCAGCGCCGGCCCCTGATACCGCTTCGCCGATCCATCCTTCATCGCCGCCGCGCTTCCCATTCCCCGGTAGGTCTTAACCCGCACCCCATCCCTGTAGAAATACTCCCCGGGCGACTCATCCGTCGACGCCAGCAGCCCGCCAATCATCACCGTCCCCGCCCCCAGCGCCAGCGCCTTCAGAATGTCACCGCTGCCCCGGATTCCGCCATCGGCAATCACCGGCACCAAACCATCGTGCGTCATCGCCGCCATCGCCGCGCCTCTTGCAGCCACCACCGCCGACGCCTGCGCCCGGCCTACCGCACAGACCTTTTGCGTTGTGCAAATGCTCCCCACCCCCATCCCCACCTTGACCGCATCGGCACCGTACGCCACCAGCAACGCTGTTCCAGCCCTCGTCGACACATTCCCCGCCACCACATCCACCTGCGGAAAGTTCTGCTTCAGCCACTGCAACGTGGAAATCTGGTGCACACTGGAACCGTGGCTACTGTCAATGACGATGGCATCCACGCCGGCCTCCACCAGCAACCGCGCCCGGTCACGGTCTTCGGGGTGGGTCGAAATCGCCGCTGCCACCCGCAGCTGACTGTTGCGGTCCATCGTTGCCAGAGGGTACTGGCGGGTGTTGCGGAGGTCCTTCCGGGTCACCAGCGCCACCAGTTCGCCGCTCTCGTTCACGATCGGCAACTTGCTCACGCCCGACGTTCGCAGCATCTCCCGGGCCTCCTCCAGCGTGGTCCCCGCCTGCCCCGTCACCAACTTGACCGACATGATGTTGGTCACTAGCGTCTGTGCCAGACACCATTCGTCCACCGACTCAATGTCCCGCCGGGTCACAATGCCCAACAGCTTCCCACCCGGTGTCCCCGTTTCGGTGATCGGAATGGAACGAAACCCCCGCACCGACTGCTGCTGGGCATCCGCCGCCGACGCCGTTGGACCCAGACACACAGGGTCGCTGATGAAGCCGTTCCGGAACCGCTTGGTTCGCCGCACCTCGGCCGCCTGCTGTTCAGCCGTCATGTTCGAGTGGATCACTCCGATCCCACCCTGGAGCGCCATCGCAATCGCCATCCGCGAATCGGTCACCGTGTCCATCGGCGACGACACAATCGGCACCTTCAGTGTGATGTTCCGGGTGAACCGCGTCTCCAGATCCACCTGCTCCCGATCAAACGTCACGTGCCCCGGCAACAGCAACAGATCATCATAAGTGGTTCCCACAGCATCCTGGGGTGTCACCAAGTCCGAGAGCGCCACACCGTCTTGCAACCGAGAATATTGCTCCCAATCGGCCATACCTTATACCACACTGAGTCTCTAATTCTTGATCTCAACCCATTGAAAAAGGTCGCTCATGTCATAAGTCGGAGTGAGAGTGTGATTGTTGCCGTCGGATCGCTGTAGTCCACCTTCAGTTCTGCGTCTATCGGATCACTCGACACCAACCCGAGCATAGCCCGGAGCTCCTGGTTGCTGCGCCGCTCCAGCACCTTGCCGTCGTTCACTCCCACCATCATCGACACCGCAATCGTGTTGTCAATGATCTTCAACTCGGTTGACCTCAGCGTCCGCTCCAGTCGGTGCCGCAAAATTTCATCAATCCAGTCTTCCCGATCCTTTTTACTCTTGCTATCCCGTTGGTGTTCCAGTAGCGTTCGAGTCGCCAACGCTCCAACGCTGTTTCTCCACGGTTCCATTGCCACCGGTTCAGGTTTGTCAGTCAGTGCCTTGTGCGTCACACTCCACGGGGCCTTGGGTTCGGCTCCGTCCGCCATCGTTGGGTCTTGCCCATCGTTCGTGACGGATAAAACATCAATTTAGCAACGGACACTTGTTGGCTCGGCCTAACAAATTGACTTCAGTCTATCACTCTCCCCTCTTGCATATCGGAGGTCCACAATGACCGCCATCGTCACCGACTACCATCGGGTGCTGCAAGAGGAAAGCGAGCGGGTGTGCGGCAGGCATTTGCCGGACGAGATCGTGTGGATGATCCTCTACAAGTGGGGTGGGTTGCAGACGCCAACGGGTGGCATCATCCGGAATCTCATGGTAATGTCTATTCGCAACTCCCTCGGGCAGATCCACCGGTTTGTGCCAAGTGGCACGTTCTCGCAGGATGACTTTGGGGAGCTGGTCAGCGAAGAAAAATTCCACGATTCTTCAACCGTGTTCGCCTCGCACATCAACGACGTGCGGCTCGCCCAGTGGATCATTACAACGAGAAGCAGTGAGTTTAACTGGTGTCCATATGCTTATCAAACACGTTCAACCGCACAAGGCCCCGTGTTAGTGCGGACAATGTATCGATCATACCTGCTCAGCAAACCCACGAGTCCTTACTCCGTCTGGCAGTGGCAAGGAATCGACATCTTTCAGAACCCGCACAGGGCCGGGATGTGGATGCGCCCCCGGTACCTGTGGATGATGGCCGCCAAGTGCCGCGGGGTTCCAGAAATGTTCATTTGGCCGTGCTATCGCTACGACATGCCTCCAACCGCCGCCATGCCCGAGTTGTATCAGCTGGTTCTTCGGGCCGAAACCGATTACACCTGGCGCTTCTGGTACGACCTGTTCCTTGCGCATAGGGACTACTGCCAATCAGTCGCCATTGGCCAAGCGACAGGCTTTATGCTAGTCGCCGGCTTCGTAGGTGTCGGGGCCCGGTATCTTCAGTCAAAAATGCCTGGCATGTCGTTCCTAACGGCCTGTCTCGGTTTCGTGGTGACTTCTCGGACTCTCGGCAAACTGGCATTAGTTGGCTACGGTCTGTTAACCGACCATTGGGTCATTGCCCGTGATCCACAAATCGGCCATCGATGAACTCCCCCGTCGTCTCCCGGTTGGCGGCCTCCCACTCGCCCAGCCTGTCCGCCGTCTGCGCTACCAGCGCATCCATCACATCGTAGAACTCGTGCACCGGATCGGCAACCACAGTCGGCAACTCATCTGGACCAGAAGCCATCAGATCAGCGATACTGGCCGTATCGTCACTGTCGGTGTCCGAGAGCAACGATGGCATGTTGTCCTCATCCGATTCGCTCTCGGTCTCGTCGCTCTCCTCTTCGGCTTCGCCACCTGGAAACACATCGCTCATCCGGACTCCCGCTGGCTGCCCGCGCGCCGTCAGCACAAAGTCGTCCTCGCTCTCGGTGTCCGAACCGCTGTAGTCCACCAGTCCTGGTGCCGCAGCCCCGGTGCTCCCCGCGCCCTCTGCCACCCCCTCTTCCATCCGCCCCCCCCCTTCGTCAAATACCACTTCCACCTCCTCTTGCCCAAATGGCCTTCCGCCCCAGCCCGTCGGCAACTGATCGGTGCACGAGTCCAGCTCGTTGAGCGCCCGTTCGATGTTGTTCCGTTCTTGCCAGCCGTTCTTGGGCAGCTCAAAGTAGAGCTCTTTTGTGCCGGGCCGGTGCTCGCTGGCGCAGCGCCATTGCCGCTGCGCCCGGGTAGCGATGCACCGCCACTGCCGCAGGTTCTGGACATAGAGTCGCAAGAGGGTGAGGCGAGCGTGCCCGACGGGGTCGGATTCCCCATCGTGCAACAGGAAGGCATCGTTCACCGTTACCTGAATCCCTTCGAGTTCGCTCTGGAAGGCCGCCAGCGCCCGCACGTTGTCCGTCACAAGGCGGGCAAACTCGGCCCTCCCAAAGAACTCCAGAGCATCATGAGGCACGACGTGATCGTATTCGTCAAGCCATGCCTTCCGGAGCCCCGGGGCCTCTTCGTCGCTGCTGAGAATGAGCGGCATCGTTGTGGTGTCAAAAGTTACCCAGATAATAGTTGGCGGATTAGCAATCAATTTGTAGGGGGCCTGCTCGGGGGCGGAGCAGGCCCCCTACAAATTGATTGCTAATCCGCCCCCGAGCAGGCCCCCTACAAATTGATTGCTAATCCGCCCCCGAGCAGGCCCCCTACAAATTGATTGCTAATCCGCCACCAATACTAACCACTCCCAACATGGCCGACACCGCTGCCCCCATCCCCGCACCGCCCGTGCAACCATACGACGAACTGCTCAAGCACCTGGGTCTCTCTCGCGAGGACCTCCGCCGACTCCAGCACGAAAACATCTCCGTGATGGAACTGATGACCGAGCACCTCCGACCCATCGCCTGCGCCAAGGAGATCGAACGCCAAGCAAACATAGAGAGCGAATGGAAAAGTTACCAAGAAGATCTGCAAGAGGCTCAGAAGAACGGCACCGAGCCTCCGACCTGGTACTACGGTGACGGAGATCCGCACGACAAGCTCACCGAAACCGAAGCACTCGAGAACCTGGCTTTCGAGGTCAGCCAGGGCGTCTTCGCCCACAACGACCTCAGCATGTGCAAGGCGTACGAGCTGACCATCAAGGATGAGCTGCCAGAGTGGATGACGTGGGACCTGCTTGAGTCCTGGTCCAACCAAATCCGGCTCTCACGCCAGCTGCGACTCCACAAAAAGACTCCGCCGCCGATCGACGACTGACGCCGCAGCCCTCAGCGACCAACCACTGACCGCATCCCCCGCAACAGCTCCTGCACCTCTTTTCTGCGACCCCACGGAACAAAGAGATGCTCCCGCGGCGATCCCAACTCTGCTTTTTGCCACGAGACACCACTCAGCTCCAGTTCCAACAACCCGTACTCGGGATTCTCAAACTGTCCGTTGCTGTTGATTCCAAACACGAGCCACCGGTGGCCGTTGGCCCAGACGACCACCTTTTTCGGCATCAGCACCAGCTCAAAGGTGGCCATCACGTGCTTTGGCGTGAACACCCGCGCCTGGTACGACGTCTCGCTCATGACGCAATTCCGGACCCGCACAGTGCGAATCAGCCGACGACAAAGCGGACAGCTGGGGCCGGCCTGCGCCAGACAGGTGCGGTGGAACCGGTGGCCGCACCACTGCGTGCTTCCGTTCCATTGGCAACCGCCCAAGCAAATCGCACAGCGGGTCATTGTCTTATTTTGAGCGACATTATCAGAATGGCCAAGACTCGCAGATCGCAACAGAATGGCGGAGGATTATGGTCGTGGCTTACCACCAGCCGAGAGACCCGTCGCCGTCGTCGTGAGTTTCTCAACCCGATCGGCAATGAACCCGACCCCAGCGGCAGTGAAGCCCTGACCGATCAAAAACTGCGTTTTGTGCAACCATCTGTGCAGCCAAACCAATGCAGCAAGTCAGGCGCAACCAATGCAATGGCCGAAGCAATCAGCAACATTGGACACGCCCGTTCGGGCATCGAATACTATCTCGGCAATTCCACATATCTTGGTGAGGATCCGAACTATAAATTTTTGGAAGGGGCATTGGTCCAACTGAGCCAGGCTGCCAAAGCGATCGAGTCGCAACAGAGATGTGTTAAGGCGGCACGAGGCGGAGGCCGGCGCACCCGGCGCAAGCGTGGCAAGCATGTCCGTAGGTAGACTTCCAATGCGGAAAAGGCCATAGACTACAAGAGGGGAAGAAGGCAGGGGTGTATGGCAGAGGGAGGCGGGGGAGCCAGGCCGAGCACTGGGGTGATCCACCGGATCCACACGCCGGGATCGTGGGACCGGATCTACCAGGCGGCGGGGGAGACCAAGCTGATTGTGGTGGCGTTTTCGGCGACATGGTGTGGTCCGTGTCGTCGGATGGAGCCCGAGCTGATGGCGTTGGCCGGAGAGTTCCGAGATGTGTGGTTTGTGAAGATCGATGTGGATGCGGCGCGGGGGCAGATCCAGGCGGTCGAGTCGGTGCGGTCGCTCCCGAGCTATGTGCTGATCCGCGGCGAAGAGCAGGTGGACGCCATGAAGGGAGCGCATGCGAAACAACTTAGAGAACTGATCGAGAAGCACCGGGTTCCGCCGCCGGCCCCAAGCGACCCAAAATTGACCTGAAGACATCCACCCACACGACAACCACACGATGCCTCACACTCCTCTTGCACCCTACCACACCCCTGGTGTGATCGAGGCCGGGATCGACGAGGCCGGCCGCGGACCGCTCTTTGGCCGTGTCTACGCCGCTGTGGTTATCCTGCCACAAGACGACTCCTTCCCGCACCATCTGATGAAGGACAGCAAGCGCTTCACCAGCCGACGCAAGTTGCAAGAAGCAGCCGAAGTGATCAAGAACCTGGCCATCGAGTATGCCATCGAGTACGCTGAAGCCACCGAGATTGACCAACACAACATCCTCCACGCCACCTACCGCACCATGCACCGGGCTCTCGATAAGCTATCACTAATGCCCGAACACCTGCTGGTCGACGGCGACCGTTTCAAGCCCTACTGGAACAACCGCGATGAAGAGCCCGAGATTGTGCCTCACGCCTGCGTCTGCAAGGGCGACAATACCTACACTTCGATCGCCGCCGCCGGGATTCTCGCCAAGGTGTCCCGGGACAACTGGATCGAAGAGGTCTGCACCGCCGATCCCACGCTCGACGACCGCTACGGGCTGCTCAGCAACAAGGGCTACGGCACGACGCAGCACATGGATGGGCTGCGAAAGCACGGTCCCACTACGGAACACCGTATGAGCTTTGCTCCGTGCAACGTGGCCACGACTCCGCTGCCGCCGAGCGATGACGAAGACAACATCGTGACCAGCGAAAGCGAAGAGAGCGAAGAAGAGCAAGAGGAGGTGGAAGTAGAAAATGTCCAAGTTGTGTGAGGCGTGACGTCATCCATGACGTCATCAGTCGTACCGCGTCCGGTCGTGTTCTTGCTTGTCGTAGCACTCGGTCTCGCTGAGGCACGGGAGGTGGTGCGGACACCAGTACTTGTGCCCGCCTTCGTCCGTCTGCCAGCGACCCACCTTCTTTTCCGCAAACGGCTTGCCGAGGATCGCCAGCAGCTCCGCCTGCTCCTCCTTTGTCTTTGGCTCGTCGGCGACCCGCTTGATGACCGAACGCAGCGTGTCCTTGTCCAGCCGCTTCCGCACCTCCCGCAGATCCTTGCGGAGCAGGAAGAGCTGCGCAATCTCCATCCGCGTCAGCTTCTTGCCTGGCGTCCGGTAGATGTCGTTGATCGCTCGCCGCTCTAGAGCGCTGGCCGCCGGCGCTGCTGCCGCCGGCGCCGCGGCGGCCGCACCCGAGCTGCTCATCTTTCGCTTCTTCTTCTTGTCCTCTGGTCCACGTCCACGCTGCACCTGCCGACGCGACTTTCGGTTGCTCACCCGCCGCTTCGTCCGCCGCTTCGTTCGCCGCTTCTTACCACCAACCACCGGAACAAATGTTCTCTCGTGCTTACTTCCTGCAAGTGTGTGTCGGTGATGAGCTCTCTTGGTTGCGCGATGCGTAGAGCGTGAGCTCCGGTAGTTGATAGTGCCCGCCATTCGCTTACCTTTAAGCAATCAATTTCTTCACAAGATGGTGCAAAAACCTGCGCCATTTTCTGAAGACGGCGGGATCGGTTGCACCTTTTTTGGTGGCCACATGCAACTGGACGCATTGGTGTTCTTGTACGCGGGTGGCTTCGTGAAGACTCCCGTCCAGGCGGGCGCCGCTGGCCTGGGCTGCAAGAGGGGAGGTGAGGTTGAGTTGAGCTCCGCATTCGCAGACGGATCCGAATCTGGCATCGCGGCCGTGCCTCAACTCGGCGCCTCGGCTTCAACTCCATTGCCCCCTCTTGCATCAACAAATCCCAAAGAACCGCTTCTTGCGGGGCGGCGCAGGCCCTGGCACCGGCGCCCGGCTACCCTCACGGTCCACCGTCGCCCATATCTCCCAGTGCGCCCCAAAGTCCTCGTATGGATAGATGCAGTGCCCTCCATCGCCCCACTTGTCACCCCAACTGTTGCGAATGATAAAGCCCTTGGCGTTGTAGCCCACCACCGTCATGGCGTGTCCGCCGCGCTGGGTCTCGTTCGGCCGCGGCTTCCACATCGTCGGGCCGTTGTTGAACACCGGAAAAGAAATGTACAGCGGACCGTCTTGCACGAGCGCCTCCTTGGCGCCGTCGATTGTCTGGACCCGGGCGTACTCCTTAACCCGGTAGTCCTTGGCCAGGGCGATGACGTCATCAGCGGGGTCCTGAGTTGACCCAAAGGGGTAGGCGGTCCCGGTGGCCACCCCCAGCTCGTGCATGATCCGCATGACATCCCGACCATACATCCCCGCTTCGGGCTTGTTAACCCGGCTATTGTAGACATATTGCGGACTGAAGTCGGCCGAGACCGAAGTGTCGTGAAACTCTTGGTACTCCTTGATGCAGGCGGCGGTCTGCCCTGCACATGTGTCACTCTTCCCCTGATCCTTCACTGGCCTGAGCTGAGACCGAAGGTCCAGAACTGCTGGCAACGGGGTTGCAAGAGGGGTGGGGGTGGAGGCGACAGCTCGGGCGAGCTTGACATCTGCATAGACCTGCTCCACCAGATGGTCCCGGGGATCATAGGGCGAGGGGATCACGTTAACCTGTCGCTCGCCTTCCTCCGTCATCCTTCCAGTTATTATTTGTCAGGGTCTTCATAGATGGCAAATGAACTCACCTCCGCCCGAGTTAACCCCCCTACGACCTCACAAGCATTGATCCCCCTCTTGCCTCAACTCCCGCCCGAGCTTGTCGAGATGATCCTCGACCACGTCTGGCGGTTCGAGGATCAGCTTGTCTGTCGGCAAGTGTGCAAGTGGTGGCGCAACCGCATCGTCCTCATCCGCCGCCATCCCACAACCAAAGTGCCACGCAATTACTTTTCGCTCAACCCAACCATCTGGGCCTGTCTTAACTCGAAGAAACGGACCATCAAGTCGCTGGAGTTTGGCACCTGCGGCCGTGCTACCCTCCGGGTCTACAACCCCGACTCGCACCAACTCCTCCGCGAAGTCAAATATGAACCACACAAAGAAAAGGTGTCCGAAGTTCTCCACGACCACCTCAAACGCATCAACACAGTCTGGCACCTCGACACCCACGATATCAAGGGATGGACAGAATTCACACAGGTCGAGTGCGCCATCCTCTAGCTCTCCCCGCTCTCGCGCTCGGCCGCCTTTTGCTCCCGCCACATGTCGATGATCAGGTGGTAGTGCATCAGCCGCTCGATCATCATCGTCAGCGGTGTCCAGCCCTCGTCCCGCACGTCGACCACCCAACTCTCAATCCCACGCTTATCCTCTTGCTCTACGTCGTTCCGCGACACCCGCACCGTCTCGCCGCTCCGCTTGTAGATCTTCTCGTGCCCCGGCGCCTGCCACGTGTCCGACGGCGGGATCTCCTCAACGGTGATGACGTCATCACGCTCCCCACCGCCGGTCCGCTTGAGCCGGTCACCTGGGCTCAGCGCCCCCGCCCACACCAGGTGCTCCATCTGCAAATCTACCTGGCCTGCGTCAGGGAGATCTCGGCGACTGATCGTGTAGGTGTTTACTCCCCGGGTGGGACCCGGGTTACTGTGAATCATCCAGTGCGGCTCTTGCGTAGCGGTGATCGGCGCCGGCATCGTCTCTCTGCAAGAGGAATGGTGATGGATTGGAGATCAATTTCTGCGGGCCGCCGGCAATACCTGGCAATCGCTCACGCTCCGAACAAATGAGGTCCCACACGTGAATCGCAGCACCACAATGATGTCGTACCAGTCATTTGGGTCTTGCTGAATCGCCTGGACCTGGTTGTACTCGTCCTCGGTTAACTCTGTTTTGGGATCCACCACCGACTCATCCATACCACACAGGCAACCCTTGCTCCGTTCGTACTGAGCCTCCAGCTCGTTGTACGGAAAGCCAAGCATCGTGATGAGAATCTCAGGGTCGTCTTCTTCGATGACGGTCCGATCGCAAATCTTGGTGACCAGCTCCTCTGGGGTGGGCATAGGATGCAAGAGGAGGAGGCAGTGGGTGTGTATCAGTTTCGCCGGGACTTCGCCGCACGCTCCGTCTCCCGAGTGACGTCGCGACACACCTTCAGCTTCGGGATCTTGGTCCACTCGCACATCTGATCCACCAACTCATCCACCTTTTGCTCCGACAACTCGGCCCGATACCAGTGCCGCCGGTCCGTCTTTTCCTCAATCCCAAACAACACCCGCGGGATGTCGTCCCACACCTCCACCTCAAACCAATACCGCGTCTTCGTTCCTGGTATCCGAAACCCTGTCTCTTGGATCGCGTTCTCCAGCGTCGCATCCACCTGCCGGGCCAACCGCACCGCATCCCAGCTGAAAGGTCCTCGGATCGTGTCCGACAACCCCGAATAACTGCAATTCGGACTCACAATCTCCAGCTTGTAATGCTCGGCGATCAGCTCCACCTCCTCCCGAAACAACGTCTCCAGCGGATGCACCAGGTTCCGGGTCTTGTTCTGCGGCCGAACCCTGCCATACAGCACGGACGTATAGATCGCGCCCTGCCCCAAGTAATACCCTGGATATTTGTTTGCACACGCCTCCCACAGCATGCTGCCGAGCAACTTCCTCCGTTCAGCAATCTGGGTCATCCCCTCGAGCTTTCGCCCCACCTCCTCTTGCAGATCCAGCGTCTCCACCGTGATGCCACCCAGCGTGCCGTTGCCCAACGGAACCCTCTCCAACCCCGTCTTGACAAAGCACGGCACCATCCGCTTGCCGATCGCTTGGTGCAGCACGTAGGCCGAGACCGTCGACGTCAGCCCACCCGAATACCCCAACACCACTCGCCCGCCGGGCTTGATCCGTTCGGCAGTGGTCTGGATCGCCCGGTTAAGCGCCCGCTTCACCGGATCGCTCCGGTGAATCCCCCACATCCGGGTCACCTTGTCCAGAAAGGCCACCAACGATTTTCCTTGCGGCATCGAAAAGCACAGCACCGATCGGATCCCTGTGACGACCGCTGGCCGCATGTCTTCCTCCACCGCCTCCACCCCCCACTTCGGCGGCAACATGTCCACATCGTAATCGGCGGACAGGGCATCGATCGGAAAGTGGGTTCCTCGGGAACCCAGCACTCCCCGGTCCCGCCGGCACGTCAGCGTCCGGACCGCTGGCAACAACCCCGGCGGTCGCCGGAACAGCCTCCCGCCGCACGCCTCCATCACCCGGCACGCCGCCACCCCAAACGCCAACAGCTCACTCGAACCCGTGACATCGATGTGCTGCAATCCTTCGCCGTTACCCACCACCACCCGCGGTCCCCGACGCCACACCGTCCCCACCCCGTTTTCCGCGTCATGCACCCGCGCCTTGAGCCCTAGCAACCGCAGCTGCAAGCACACCTCGGCGGCCGAGTCCAGATCACCACATGCCCATACAGTAATGTGCCCCATGCTTATGACCCCCCGACTCCTCTTTCATCGCCCTTTCTCGCTACATCAATTCTTATGCCACCACGGCGTAGGCAGCATAACTGTGATACAAGAGTGTGAGCACGGCAGTCGCACCCAGCAGCCAGAACGCTCCCTGCGGCGTCCGCTTGCCCCAGACTGAAATCAGCCCGATCAGCGGCACAATCACCACGATGTGCAAGAGGTAGATGAGAAGCTGATCACGGTGGGCGTCGATCGCGCCTTGCGGCTGACCTGTCGGCATCGCCTGCTTTGCGGGGACGTGCGCCGGTGGCTTCAGGTAGCCCTGGAGCGAATACTTGCCCTTGCGCAGCGGTGCAATGTCACAGTTGAAATAGTAGTCGTACCACGCCATGGCGATGTAGGCCACCCAGAAAACCACCACCAGCGCCACGCCGGCAGAGAGCGGTCCGCTGAACGAAGGACGAAAGAGAAAGAGGGCCATGCAGATCAGTGAAAAAAGGATGCATTTGGGGTTCAGAGTGAAAGGTTGTTCGCCAAAGATGCCGCCGGCCATCGTCTATTCTGTGTCTAGAGGATCCATCGCAAAGATCGGGGCGTCCTCGGGGCCGTCGGTCGGGACCGGAGCCAGCCGGGCCTTGTTTTCGACCTTGTCCTCTTGGTCTTCGTAGTGCCTGAGGCGGGCCTGGAGTTCGGCGAGCGGCGGCAGATTGTCCATGTCGAGCCCCTCGACCCGGTACCGATCCTTCAGCGTCGTCGCCAGCCACTTCGGGTTCTTCCTGTTTTTTTCGTACTCTTGCATGATCTGCCGCATCTCGAAACTCAGCTTCTGCCGGATCTCCTGCTTGTTCCTGCGGATCTTGGCTGTGTAGGCCGCCGTGTGTGTCTTGAGCGCAGCCACCCGGGACCGGGCCTCGCTGAGCACCAGCTTCACCTGCGCCTCGTTCAGCTTGCACCAGGACACCGGGATCCAGTCCCCGGGCGGCTCCTTTCGCTTGCGGATCTCGTAGGCCAACTCGGGTGGCGCAAAGCAAGTGGGCGACGCCGTCGTCGCCTCACCCCACAACCGATCGCGGTGTTCGTAGAGTGCTGCGACGCCGAGCTTGCCGAGAACAAACTCCATGTGTGGGTCGGCCTCGGCCAGGGTGTTGCCCACGCCCTTGCACGCGGCGTCCCAGCCGTCGCCATTGCGAAGCGCCTGGATCGTCTTCCAGAGCGGGTACGATTTCC
>Ga0180433_10001922_pt1 | contig 33650 bp, 32 predicted proteins | sample SS_ome_8_FD_132980 | JGI IMG/M metagenome (GOLD analysis project Ga0180433, IMG submission 132980) | Hypersaline lake sediment archaeal communities from the Salton Sea, California, USA - SS_1_D_1 metaG | ecosystem: Environmental > Aquatic > Non-marine Saline and Alkaline > Hypersaline >...
GAGACAACTCAATGAGAACCTCGACTCCCTCTGGAGACAGGCAAGGTATCCAACTACTCAACCACGGAAGGGGAGAAAGGCTTCGGTAACCCGGATTATGAGGCAACTACTACCCACTCGGTAACACTTTCTATTGACGCAACACGACAACGGACCTCTTGGGGTTCTGTCCGGTTCTGGCTGGATCAGATAAGAGATGCCGTTTCAGGGCCCACCCCAAGCGGGCGTGGGAATCTCATGAGTGCCAGAGACTGCTTGGCTCCTCGGCAAGGACTCTGCAAAACAACCAGCGGCAAATAGTACCTGCCGCCCGGTAGCCTACTCCAGCCCGCGAGCGACAATCTCGGCGAGGTCAAGCACCCGGATCTCGCCCTCCAGGTCCTTGTCCTTCAGTCCGTCCTCGAACATCAGCATGCAATAAGGGCAGCAGACGCATATCGTCTTCGGGGACGTCTTCAGGGCCTCCTCCAGGCGGGCGACATTGATCCGCTTGCCGATGCTCTCTTCCATCCACATACGGCCGCCCCCCGCACCGCAGCAGAACCCACGGTTGTGGTGGCGCTCCATCTCGGACGGCACCCTGCCAGTGGCAACCGCCAGCGCCCGGCGCGGCTCCTCGTAGATACCGTTGTGCCTGCCCAGGTAGCAGGAATCATGAAATACCACATTTCCCAGGTCCGCCGCGTTTCCCTTGAGCTTCAGCCTGCCTTCCTCCAGGAGCCGGTTGATGAACTCGGTGTGGTGGACCACCTCCAGGTTCGCCCCGTACTGGCGGTAGTCGTTCTTGAGGGTGGTGTAGCAGTGGGGGCACTCGGTGATGATCTTCTTCACCCCTCTCTCCTGGAACGTGGCCAGGTTCTGCCGCACCAGTTGGTCATAGACGTATTCGTTTCCAAGGCGCCGCAGGCTGTCTCCGCAGCAGGCCTCGTCGCGCCCCAGTATTCCCCAGGATATCCCGGCGGCATCCAGTATCCTGGCAATGGCCACGCTGACCAGTCGCTCACGGGCATCAAAGGCGCCGGCGCAGCCCACGTAGAAGAGGTACTCGGTCTTGCCCTCCTCGAAGGGCGGCGCCTTGATCCGCGCCGCCCACCGGTCCCGCTCCGCCGGGGCGATCCCCCAGGGATTGCTGCGCTGCTCGGTGTTCTCAAACAGGTTGAGAAGCTCCTCGGGGAACCTGGCCTGCATCTGCACCAGGTCCCGGCGCATATCTACAATCTTGGGCACGTGCTCGATGTAGACCGGGCACACCTCCATGCAGGCGCCGCAGGTCGTGCACGCCCAGATAGCGTCCTCGGGAATACTGCCCTCGCGTCCACCCCCGATCAGGTCGAGCGAGGGAGCCTGTTCCTTGAGCAGCGCGGGCCCATTGGTCATCAGGTTGGTCTTGATGTCACGGATAATCAGCCGCGGGTTGAGGGGCTTGTCGGTGAGGTAGGCGGGGCAGTTCTCCTGGCAATAGCCACAGACCACGCAGGCATACGCGTCAAGCAGCTGCTTGCGGGTGAAACCGTCCACCCGGGACACGCCGAAGGTATCCCGGTCCGTCAGGTCTATGCGCTCTACCATGCCCTTCACGGCAGGCCGCAGGTAGTCGTTCACGATTGCCACCGCGACGTGCAGGTAGCGAGTATACCCGATGATCGCGAGAACGAGGAGGACGAAACCCCAGTGGCTCCAGAACCAGAAAGCGTGGGTAGCCTCCAGCGTAGCCATACCGGAGTAGAGACCGGCCACGGCCGTGCTTATCGGTGGCGTAGCCAGACCCAGACCGGCGGGAGGGTGCCCGGCGGCTATCTGGGTGGCGATCTTGCCGACATGGGTAATCGGGTGTACGAGCACGGTCAGCAGTATCAGCATCGCCTCCCAGGTCTGGTGCCCGGCCAGGCGGGCAGGCCGCACGAGGTAGCGCCGGATGATTCCCCACAGCGCCCCGATGACGATGAACGGGGCGATGATGTCTGTCACCCAGCAGAGGACCACGTAGAACCAGTTACTCTCCATCGCCTCCGAGATGCCAAACCCGGAAGCGATAACTATGAAGAGCAGATAGTAGGTGACGAAGAGCAGGAAGCCCCAAACCATAAGTGAGTGGCCGATTCCCGCCCAGTCCCGGCGGGTGACATTCTTGAACTGACATTCCTGGACGATGAGGTGCCCGATGGCCGCCAAGAAGCTACGGACGCTCAGCCTGAAGCCGCCAACGTCCCTGCCCAGATACAGGTACCGAATGAGCTGGTACCCCCTGACGAAGAATATGCCCGCCGCCAGGGCGGTCAGCCCCCAGAACAGAAGGTATCCTGCCGCTCCCAGGTCGCTCACCGGGTTCATTCAGATAACCTCCTCTTTTGTTTGAACGGCCACCAGCCACCCGGAGGGCACTGGCCAAGACCGCGCGTGAGCCGGGATCGCAACTTCGGACAGGCCCCTGCCCGGTTGTGCAGGGACCTCACTTGTCGCCATCATGCAGGGGCACAGAAAAAAGCTAGGCTTTCTTTTGAGCACGCAGTTCCTTGAGGCGTCGGGTGATTGCCGGCACCACTTTGGTCAAGTCTCCCTCTATCCCGTAGGTGGCCACCTCGAAGATGGGCGCCTGTCTATCACGGTTGATGGCGATTATCACGTCCGAGTCCTGCATTCCCACCAGGTGCTGGATGGCCCCACTGATACCGCAGGCGATGTATATCTTCGGCCGTACCGTCTTTCCCGTCTGGCCCACCTGGCGCTCCACCGGTATCCAGCCGGCCTCGACCGCGCTGCGGGAACCAGCCACCACGCCCCCCAACTCGTCGGCAAGCTCCTGCAGGAGACCGAAGTTCTCCGGCGACTGCACGCCCTTGCCGCCTGCGATTATCACGTCGGCGGCGGCGATGTCGATCTCCTCTCCTGCATGGCTACGCAGGTCGTGTACCTCCAGCACCCGCACCCCGATCTCTTCATCGCTGATGGCCAGTGACTCCCGCACTGTCTCACCCTGGCGTGAGTCATCCCTCTCCGGCATGGGCATCACGTGCGGCCGGACGCTGGCCATCTGCGGCCGGGTACGCTCGGTCATGATGGTGGCCATGATGTTGCCGCCGAAGGCAGGGCGCGTCTGCAGCAGAAAGCGGTTCTCATCAATGGTCAGCCCGGTGCAGTCAGCAGTCAGGCCGGTCTTAAGCTCGGTAGCCACCGCCCCGGCCAGGTCTCTGCCCAGACCGGTAGCGCCGATGAGCACGATCTCGGGCTTGTATCTCTCCACCAGGTAGCAGATCGCCCGGGCGTAGGACAGGGTCCGGTAGTGATGAAAGACAGGGTCATCCATGAGGTAGGCCTTGGCCGCTCCGTAGGCGAAGGACTCCTGGCACAGATGCTCCACGCCGTCACCGATGACTATGGTACACAGCTCCACGTCCAGGGTTCGGGCCAGGCCGGCCCCCACTCCCAGGAGCTCCCAGGAGACATCGGCAGGCTCGCCGTCAATCTGCTCAACGAACACCCAGACTCCCCGGTACTCTTTCAGTTTGGCGGCAATCCGTGCCTCCTCCTCGTCCATCTCCTCGACTTCCGGCTCGACCTCCGCCCCGGCTGCTTCCTGTCTGGCAAGCTCGTCGAGGATCTTCTGCTGCTCAGGGGTGAAGATGATCTCAAGTGCCTCCGCCGGGCACACCCGGATGCAGCGGCGGCAACCGGTGCACTTCTCAATGTCTATCACCGGCTCGCCGGCATCGTTCATAGTGATGGCATCAGCCCGGCAATCACTCTGGCAGCGGGCACCACAGGCGATGCACTTGCCCGGTATGAGGTGGGCCACGCCAAGGGGTCTCTTCACCTTCTTCTTCTCTGTCATACACGTCGCCTCTAGAGAGAGACTATATCCTTCTCCACCAGGGTGTCCACCAGCAGTTTAGCGACATCATCGGGGTCACTGGTGCCGTCACCGAGTATCTCTCCCTGGACCCTTTCCGGAGAGAAGATGCGCCGCACCTGCGTGGGCGACCCCTTCAGGCCAATCGTCTCCTCGTCAAGCTGCATTACCTTGTTGTCCCACAGGGCGACCTCACCGACCTGGGCCTTGAGCCGCATCGGAACGGTGGGGTAGCGGGGCCGGTTTATCTCCCTCACCACGGTCAGTACCGCCGGCAGCCGCGCTTCCACGATCTCATGGCGCCCCTCCAGCCTGCGCCTGACCACCATCTTCCTTCTCTCCACGTCCACATCCTCAATCTCGTCCACCAGGGTAAGCTGGGTGTAGCCGAGCCGGCGGGCAATACCCGGGCCAACCTGGGCGGTGTCACCGTCAATGGTTTGCTTGCCGCAGACCACCATGAGTACTTCTTCCTGCTCAGACAGCCGCTGCACTGCCGCAGCAAGGACCATGCTCGTGGCCAGCGTATCCGCCCCCCCGAAAACCCGGTCGCTCAGGAGCACAGCCTCGTCTGCCCCCAGTGCCAGTGCCTTCCGCAGGGTGGCCTCGGTATTAGGCGGGCCCATGGATATCGCGGCAACCCTCAGACCATACCGGTCCTTGAGCCGCAGGCTCTCTTCGAGCGCATGGGTATCGAACGGGTTCATGATGAAGGGTATCCCCTCCCGGATAAGGGTGCCGGTGTCAGGGTCAATCCTGACCTGAGTGGTATCCGGCACCTGCTTCACACAGGTAACAACCAGCATTCCTGCTCCTCCGTCCTTATGGCCGTCACGCTTCAGCCTGAAATCAGCATGCCGCGGCGCTGGTAGTAGCTGGTGAGATTGGCCAGTGCCTTCGCCGCCCTCTCCTTCGTCAGATAGACGGGTATGTGGTTCTGCAGAAAGAGGTCGCGGATCTTGCGCCGCTCCCCTTCCGACTCCAGCCACGCGGTGGAAACGGCCTCAACCGGCATAACCACCACCACCGGCTTGCCGAACTTCTCTTTTATGTCCAATGGAACCCGTACCATCTCCTGCATGGCCTCCGGCGGCCGGAACATCTGCCCGCCGCGGGGCATAGCCATGGCCATCTCTATCTCATCCACCACCAGTATGTCCACGTCAGCATCAGTACAGACCGTCTCCATCACCGCCCGGAACATCGGCGGCGCCGGGAAAGGTCCGCCCACGTCTACCGGGTTCCTGGCGCTGGCGCCAACTGCCGGAATCATCCCCAGCAGCTTCTTCTCAAGCTCCGGTGAGAACACCGGTACCGATAGCCCGGCACGCTCCCAGGCATCGGCAGCCGCGACACCTATGCCGCCCCCACCACCGATCGAGCATATCCGCTGACCAGCTAGCGGCCCGAGGTGCAGGAAGGCAAGCGTGGTATCGAGTAGCTCTTCCAGGTTGTTCACCCTGATGGCCCCGGTCTGGCGGAACAGCGCTTCCCATACTGCTTCTTGCCCACCCAGGGAGGCGGTATGAGACCGCGCTGCTCGGGCGCCGCCCTGCGTAAGACCGCCTTTCCAGATGATCACCGGCTTCGTCTGGCAGACCTCTCTGAGCAGGCTGAAGAAACGGGGGCCGTCCTTCACGCCTTCCAGGTACGCGGTGATGATCCCCGTTTCCGGGTCCTGGTGCATGTACTCCACCAGGTCACACTCGTTGATATCACAGCCGTTGCCGTAGCTCACCGCCTTGCTGAATCTGATTCCGAGCCCGTCAGCCCGCCGGGGCACTCGCACGGCGTAACCGCCGCTCTGGCTGATGAAGCCCACCGGCCCCGATTCCCTGGGAAGGTTCTCCCCGGGCAGGATAGTCATCCCGCCGCCGGGACAGTAGACGCCAAAGCAGTTCGGGCCGACCACGCGCACCCCGCGCGCCGCCGTATCCGCGATCTCCTTCTCCAGCCGCTGGCCTTCCTCTCCCAGCTCGCGAAAGCCGGCGGTGAGTATCAGGGCCGCCTTCACTCCTTTGGTCACGCACTCCTGCAGCACCCCGGGAACGGCACGTGCGGGAATGGCGATGGAAGCGAAATCAACCGGACCGGGGATGTCAGCCACGCTGGGATAGGCCTTCAGGCCGAGCACTTCGCTCTCCTGCGGGTTCACCGGGTAGATGACCCCGCGGTAGCCGAAGTTAATCAGCGTCTGCAGAAACCTACCACCAAACTTACGCGCCTCCGCCGAAGCCCCAATGACAGCGTGGGACTTCGGGTAGAACACCGGCGCGAGTTCCTCAACTATGCTGGTTGTCATGACGTAATGCTTCAGGTTCTAGCCAGACGCCGTCAGAACAGACCTCAACCCAATGGAATACCTGGCGGACCCGGGCCGCTCGCGAGATGCCAGACGCACACTCCGTACATAATACTCCGGCACATGAAACACAGTCAACAACTGACCACAGCGGGGTAATGTCAGGCGAAGTGCGCAGATGCGAGGGAGCTACCCCAAACCAGCGACTGGTGTTGTTCAGACAGATACGGAAGGGGCCTTGTAGTTAGAGGTAAGATGAATACACCCTGGGGGTGAGCGTGAACAAGAAGGGACGGCAAGGCATCCTGCCATTTCGGATTGTGCAAGGAAGTGGGTCTCTGGTTGCCCGAGGGGGTTAGTACTGCCCTATGAGATGGCGAAGGCCACAGGGCTACCGGAGGTCATTGACCGTGATTTGCCTGGGCCGGGGAGCGGTCATGGGCTACTGTGCCTGGCAGGAACCCAAAGCGCCTTGGACAGGCCTGCTTTGCTTCCGGTGGGCCGTCACTGCCCGGTCCTGCCAATGGCGTGACACCCAGCGCTCACTCACAACGGCCAGAACCCACGGGAAACCCCGCCTCCACACTACCCTCCCGACCCACCTACCCCGGTCAATCGCTGTTTTCGGGGAGCGGCCTGGCGTTAGATTGACAAACTGCGGGGCCCATGCTATGGTTAGTGGCAAACCTGCCCCGGCAGGCTGCAGGCCTACGGTCGGCAGGCGTTATAGCGCAAAGGCTGAGAACAGGACTAGTAAGCTTCCGGCGTGGTACAGAGAGTCGGGTAAGGTGTGAGCCGATACCGGCGCAGAAGCCGAATGGACCTGGGAGCTGCAACCTGAAAAGCACCGGTCCGTGGGCCGTAGCCGAGTAGGGTTTGCCGCAGGGGAAGCGTTATCAATCCCAGGGTATTCCCTCCACTCGAAGGGAGTAGCCGATGGAGACGGGACCGGCTCCTGGTCAAGAGAGACCTGGCGGGACGGTTACCGAACTAGGGTGGTACCGCGGAGTGAACCTCTCGCCCCTGGGGGCGGGAGGTTTTGACTTACTGCTGAGTGACAGACAGGGGGGTGACTACGTGCTGGTAAGGCGGCGACGCTGGCCCTGCGGGGGCTGGTAATACATTTCTGATACAGGATTTGATGACAAGTGAGTACCGGAAAGGAGTAGAAGATGGAAAGAACCAAGTTCATTCTTGATGAGCAGGACATGCCCACCGCCTGGTACAACATCCAGGCGGACCTGCCCGAGCCGCTTCCCCCACTCCGCCACCCACAGACAAAGGAGCCGACTATTCTCCCGCCCCCCCTGTTCGTTGAGGCGCTCAACGAGCAGGAGTTCAGCAAGGAACGCTGGATTGACATACCCGAGGAAGTGCAGGAGGTATACCGCACCTGGAGGCCGACGACCCTGTTCCGGGCGCACCGACTGGAGAAGGCGCTGGACACTCCCGCCAAGATCTTCTACAAGTACGAGGGTACCAGCCAGGCGGGAAGTCACAAGCCCAACACGGCGGTGGCACAGGCGTACTACAACAAGCAGGCGGGTATCAAGCGTCTGACCACCGAGACCGGTGCCGGGCAGTGGGGCAGTGCCCTCTCCCTGGGGTGTATGCTATTTGGCCTTGAGCTCAAGGTCTATATGGTCAAGGTCAGCTACCAGCAGAAGCCCTACCGCCGTATCCTGATGGAGACCTGGGGTGCTACCTGTGTCCCCAGTCCCAGTCAGGATACGCAGATCGGGCAGAAGATCCTGGCGGACGATCCCAATTCCCCCGGCAGCCTGGGCATGGCCATCAGCGAAGCGGTAGAGGATGCCGCCACTCATGACGACACCCGCTATTCCCTGGGCAGCGTGCTCAACCACGTGCTGCTCCACCAGACCATCAATGGCCTGGAGACCAGGAAGCTGATGATGGAGCAGGCGGACGTGTACCCGGATATCATAGTGGGCTGTATCGGGGGCGGTTCCAACTTCGCGGGCCTGTTCCTCCCCTTCGTCAAGGACAAGATAGACGGCAGCCGGCCGGACCTTCGCATCATCTGCTGCGAGCCCACCAGCTGCCCCACGGTGACCAAGGGGCCCCTGACCTGGGACTACGGGGACGTGGCGGGCATGGCCCCGATCGCCTTCATGAATACCCTGGGGCATACCTTCATTCCACCCCCGGTGCACGCGGGAGGTCTTCGCTATCATGGCATGGCGCCGATCATCTGTCACCTGCACAAGCTCGGGCTGGTCGAGGCCAGGGCGCTGCCGCAGGTGGCCACCTTCGAAGCCGGGGTAACTTTTGCCCGGACCGAGGGCATCCTGTCCGCCCCGGAGACCAACCATGCCATCAGGGTGACGATCGACGAAGCCCTGAAGTGCAAGGAGACGGGCGAGTCCAAGGTCATCCTCCTGGCGCACAGCGGACACGGTCACTTTGACCTGGCCGCCTACGATGCCTATCTGTCCGGCAAGCTGGAGGACTATGACTATCCCGAGGACAAGGTGAAGGAGGCACTGACGGCACTACCCGAGGTGCCGGCAGGGTAACTGATAGAGGCTAAGTCAGCTTCCACGAAAGGGCCAGGTTCCCGCCTGGCTCTTTCCATAGTTCCAGTCTGACCGGGTTGCCTGTGTTTGCCGTTGTCCGGGAAGCAGGCACTCTCCCGGCAGACTCCTGTTACCTGTGTGCCGAAGCCCGGATTACTCTGAGTCTTCCTTCCCGAGAGGGAGGGACCGGTGTCCATCTCCGCTGCGTGGAAAGGCTTCGTCGTTGGAGCCAGTGTCCTGTAGCTGAAATATGTGGAGGGATTGTTCCAGGCGAGACCATCATCGGATAACAATTCCGCACCTGATTCGGAATCCAGGTGGAGTGAGGGAATTGGAGTCCGGCTTGCGCCGGAACGGTGATTTGCAGATGACCCATGGTTAGAACCACCGGGACTACTGCGGCCTCCAGAAATAGGACACTAGTACCTGCCGTCTGGATTCCCCGCTACCATGCGCTCAGCACCTGGACCCTTCGCTACGCTCACAGTGACAATAGCCGACTGTCATTCTGACGGTCAGCGAAGAAGCCCTGCCATGATGCTGACCCGGGACACCAGGTGGCGGGGCCGAGCGCAGGCCTGCACTTACTGACCTACCCCTCGCATTGACACTGCTATCGCGTCAGAAGTAGTATTAGGTCAGCAGGTGTGGCCGGATGGTGCTGTGTTGTTGAGGCGTCTGTTTCTGCCCGTTGTCTTGGTTTTCGTGCTGGTCCTGTCCGCCGGCTGTGAGCTGATACCGGAGTTCGCACCCGGCGAGGTGCAGGAGTCTCCTCCCACGGCTGAGGAGCAGGACTCGGAACCCATCAACCCGAATTGGGAGGCGTCTACTCCCGCGGGTGAGTCCCCGTTCCTGCCTTCGATAGCCGACGTCGTCGCGAGCGTCAAGCCGTCGGTCGTGACCATCACCACCGAGGTTGTCACGGTTGATCTGTTCAACCGGCCATACACGCAGGAGGGTGGCGGCACCGGCTGGATCATCGACGAAAGCGGCATCGTGGTCACCAACAACCACGTGGTCGAGGGGGCGGAGAGCATCACTGTTACCCTGGACGACGGCAGGCTGGTCGAGGTGGATGTCAGCACAGTTGCCACTGACCGTCAGACGGACCTCGCCATTCTCAAGATAGACGCCGAGGGCCTGTCTGCCGCTCCGGTGGGTGATTCCGCCCGCCTGAGGGTGGGTGACTGGGTGGTAGCCCTGGGGAACTCCCTCGGGCTGGGAATCCGCGCCACCCAGGGAATCGTCAGCCGCAAGGAAGTGGTGGTCGAAGAGGAGCTGGGCCAGCCGCTGAAGCTGATAGAGACCGACGCCGCCATCAATCCCGGCAACAGCGGTGGCCCCCTGGTTAGCATGGCGGGCAAGGTGATCGGCATCAACAGCATCAAGCTGGTGGATGTCCAGGTGGAGGGGGTGGGCTACGCCATCGGCAGCAACGAGGCTATGCCGATCATCAGCCAGCTTATCAAGACCGGGTACGTCATCCGGCCCTGGCTCGGGGTCGGCACCCAGACAGTTACCCCCACGGTTGTCTTCTGGCAGCGGCTCAGCGTGGATACAGGCGTGCTCATAACCCACGTGGCTGCGGGTAGTCCGGCAGACCGGGCGGGACTGGAGGCCGGAGACGTGGTCACCAGCTTCAACGGGGCCGAGGTGACCACTGCCCAAAAGATGGTGAGCGCAATACACGCCGCCGAGGCCGGTCAGACGGTGGAGATAGTCTACTGGCGCGGTGATGTCAGGCACACCACCCAGGCCACCCTGGTAGAGAGCCCGCCGCCCGGCTAGGTCAGTCCGCTTTCCTCACCCCCAGGACCACCTCGTGACCGCTGAGCCGGTAGCTCTCGCGGAAGACGTCCTGCTCCGGCAAGCCCTCGACAAGTGCCGTGGACAGCGTCTCCTGCCTGACGTAGTCCGCCCAGTCCTGGATGACCTGCCTGATATAGTCGTCTGCGTGGTAGTAGGTGGTGATGTGGTCGGCGATGTCAAAGCCGGCGGCGCGGCGCATGGTCTGGAGCCGGTGCACGATTTCCCGCGCCATACCCTCGGCGGCCAGCTCCGGCGTGATCTCCGTAGTCACACCGGTGGAACCAGCAGCCTCCACCTTCAGGGCGTATACACCTTGTGCGGCTTTCTCTGCCAGCTCATGCGCAGACTCAAGCATCACCTTCTTCACGTTCAACTCTTCTGTGATCTGCTGCCTGACTTTGTCCAGGTCGCTCTGTGTCCTTATGAGATCAGTTGACGCCGCCTCCAGTGGCTGGCGCACCTTGATGCCAGCCTCGCTCCGGGCCGCTCGTCCCTGTGCACTCACTCTCATGGCCAGGCGAGTCAAGTCTGACAACCTCTTGTCGATCATGCTTTCGTCGGCCACCGGGAAGTCGGCCAGGTGGACGCTGTCCGGTGCCTCGGGGAAGACGGAGCAGACCAGGTTCTGGTAAAGCTCCTCGGCGATGAACGGGGTGAACGGGGCCATGAGCTTGGCCAGGGTTACCAGGCACGTGTAGAGCGTGCTATAGGCGGCCCGCTTGTCAGCGTCGTTCTCGCTCTTCCAGAACCGTCTCCGGCTGCGGCGCACGTACCAGTTGGAGAGATCGTCCACGAATCCACCGATGCGCCAGCCCGCTCCCCGCAAATCATAGCCGTCCAGGGCCGAGTCCACGTCTTTGATGAGCTGGTGCAGCTCGGAGAGCAGCCACCGGTCAAGCTCGGATATCTCGGCGGTGGACTCTGACTGCCCGGGCACGAACCTGTCTATGTTGGCGTAGGTGACGAAGAACGAGTACACGTTCCAGACGGTCATCAGGAGGCGCCGGGTTATCTCGGTGAGAAGGCTCTCGTCGAAGCGCAGGGAGCCACCCACGGGCGCGGCGGTGAACATGGACCAGCGTACCGCATCAGCGCCATACTTGCTGACCACCGCCCAGGGGTCCACCAGGTTGCCTTTGCTCTTGCTCATCTTCTCGCCCCTGGCGTCTAGGATGTGACCGTGGCAGATGACGTTGCGATAGCAGGGACGTCCGAAGAGGAGGGTTGATATGGCATGGAGGCTGTAGAACCACCCGCGTGTCTGGTCAATCGCCTCGCAGATGTAGTCCGCCGGGAAACGGCCGTCTTCAAGCAGGGTCTCGTTCTCGAAGGGATAATGGCTCTGGGCAACGGGCATCGCCCCGGAGTCGAACCAGCAATCGATCACCTCGCTCATTCGGCGCATTTCGCCGCCGCAGTCGGGGCAAGCCAGGACGATCTCGTCCACGTAGGGTCGGTGCAAATCCAGGGGCTCTCTCAGTGCCGCGGTGCTCCTGTTCCTGAGCTCGTCGACACTACCGATACACTCGTACTTTCCGCATGACCGGCACCGCCACACCGGCAGGGGGGTGCCCCAGTAGCGCTCCCGTGACAGTGCCCAGTCCACGTTGTTCTCCAGACAGTCCCCGAATCGGCCGTACTTGATGTGCTCCGGGTACCAGTTTATCTGGGCATTTCCTCTTATCAGCTCTTCCTTGACGGCGGTGGTACGGATGTACCAGGTCTGCTTGGCGTAGTAGAGCAGGGGCGAAGCGCAGCGCCAGCAGAAGGGGTAGGTGTGAAAAATGGTCTCGCTCCGGAAGAGAAGCCCTCTGTGCGCGAGGTCTTCCAGCACCAGGGGGTCGGCTTCCTTCGCGAATCTCCCCGAGAAGTGATACTCGCCGGTGACCTTGCCCTGAAGGTCAACGTTGTGCACGAAATCAAGTCCCTGTTCCTGTCCGGCCTGGTAGTCTACCTCGCCGTAAGCGGGGGCCATGTGCACGATGCCGGTGCCGTCCTCCATGGAGACAAAATCGGTGGCTATCACGGGGTACGTCAGGTAGTCGTCCGGCTCCTGCCGGGCCAGTCCGGAGCCATTGCGGAACCTCAGCCGGTCCACGCCGAAGGCGTGGGGGTTGAAGAGGGGCTCGTAGCGCGCACCCACCAGCTCGCTGCCCTGGAGGGTCCCTACCAGGGGCTGACGGTCCAGCCCGGCAGCCAGGAGCAGTGCCGACGCCATTATCAGGTACTCGCCGTCCACCTCCACCACGCTGTATTCGGCGTCGGCGGCTACCGCCAGGGCGGTATTCCCGGCGAGCGTCCAGGGGGTGGTCGTCCAGGCCAGGAAGTATGCGGGTCTGCTCCCGATAATCTGCTGCAATCGGGCGGGAAGCCCGTCACCGGTCCGGCTAACCCGGAACTTGATGTACACCGAGGGGTCCGGGGTGTTATCCTGGTAGCCCTGGGCAACCTCGTGCGAGCTGAGCGATGTGCCGCAGCGCGGGCAGTGCGGCGTCACCCGGTAGCCCTGGTAGAGCAGTCCGCGGTCCCATATCTGTCTGAGCGCCCACCAGACGGACTCGATGTAACGGTTGCTCATGGTAGCGTAGGCATGCTCCATGTCTACCCAGAAGGCGATGCGCTCGGTCAGGGTCTCGAACTCCTTGATGTAGCGCTGTACGTTTTCGCGGCAGCGGGCATTGAACTGGCCGATGCCGTACTCCTCGATCTGCGCCTTGCTGGTGAATCCAAGCTCCTTCTCAACCTCCAGCTCCACCGGCAGACCGTGCGTATCCCATCCCCCGATCCTGGGGGCATAGTGGCCCTTCATCACCCGGTAACGCGGGACTATGTCCTTCAGAACGCGCGGCATCACCCAGTGGATGCCGGGACTGGCATTGGTGGTGGGCGGTCCTTCGTAGAGGACGAAGCGAGGGCCGCCCCTGCGTGCCTCCACGCTTCTCATGAAGGTGTCATTCTTGCGCCATTGCTCCAGGATGTGCTCCTCAAGTTCGGGCAAGCTGACCCTGCTACTCACCGGTCTGAACATGCCGGCCACCCCCATAAAAAGAAATCCCGCCCCTTCCAGGGACGGGATTCACTCTGACCCGCGGTACCACCCTGATTCCCCGGCAACGGCCGGGGCACTCGATGGGGCACATGCTCATACCCCCGTCAGGATAACGGTCGACGACTCCGGTCAAGCCTACCCAGCTCCCGGCATCGGGGCCGGGAGCCTTCGGTTGACAGCTCGGGAGGGATTTTCGAAGAGCCAGTCGCGTCTGCTCACACCCTACCAGACTCGCTGGGCGACGGTATCTCCCCTACTCTTCTCCGTCACCGCCTGTACACGAGTCACTCTAGCATATTATGGAAAACCGGTCAAGGGCGTGGCCGTAAGCCTCAATCCGTGGATTATCCATGGTGGCAGAGACGTAAGGGTTGTGGCGGTTTCGGCTTCTCAGCATGGTCACGACACCCAGGGCGCAGGCCGCAGAGGGTATCAGCTAACGCCGCCGGGGTGTGTTGGCAACGGTGGAAGAGGGAGACCACTCGGTATGGAGCACACCAACGAGCGGCCCTCTGCCGCCGCGCTGCACCCCGTCCATGATATAATCAAACCATGCACGAGGGGGAGGAAGACACAGTATGCTCAGAGGCAGAGTCCACAAGTACGGGGCAAACGTTGACACGGATGCCATCATCCCGGCACGCTACCTGAACGTCTCCGAGCCGGAAGAGCTGGCCCGGCACTGCATGGAAGACATTGACGGCGGGTTCCTCGGCCGGGTGCGGCCGGGTGACATCATCACGGGAACCACCAACTTCGGCTGCGGCTCCTCCCGGGAGCACGCCCCGCTGGCAATCAAGGCCTGCGGCATCTCATGCGTGATTGCCGGGAGCTTTGCCCGCATCTTCTTCCGCAACTCCATCAACATCGGTCTGCCCTTGCTCGAGTGCGGAGAAGCGGTGGACGGCACCGAGTCGGGAGACGAGCTTGAAGTGGACCTCACCCGGGGCAGGATACGTAACCTGACCAGGGGTACGGAGTATACCGCCAGCCCCTATCCGGAGTTCATGGGCGAGCTGGTCGCCGCCGGGGGGCTGATAGAGCACACCAGAAAGCGATTGGCCAGCAGGAGGAACTGATGGCGCACTTTAATATCGCTGTCCTGGCCGGCGACGGCATCGGGCCAGAGGTTACCAACGAAGGCATCAAGGTACTGAAGGTGGTCGGGGATAGCTTCGGGCACTACTTCCGTCTTGAGCAGGGGCTGATCGGCGGTGCCGCCATTGACGAGACCGGCGAAGCCCTAACCCGGGGCTGCCTGAGGGTGTGCAAGCAGTGCGACGCGGTGGTACTGGGGGCGGTGGGCGGTCCGAAGTGGGACGACCCCCAGGCGAGGGTGCGCCCCGAGGACGGCCTTCTGGCTCTGCGCAAGGGACTGGGACTGTTTGCTAACCTGAGGCCGGTCAAGGTCTTCCCGGTGCTGGTTGACTCCACTAACCTCAAGCCTGAGGTTATCCGGGGTGTCGACCTGGTGTTCGTACGTGAGCTTACCGGGGGGCTCTACTTCGGAAAGCCCAAGCGCCGCTACCGCACGTCGCGCGGACGGCGGGCGGTTGACTCGATGGTGTATGCGGAGCAGGAGATACAGCGCATCGTCAGGGTGGGCTTCGAGCTGGCAAGGTCGCGCAAAAGGCGTCTGATCTCGGTGGACAAGGCCAACGTGCTGGAGTCCTCGCGGCTCTGGCGCACGGTAGCCGAGGAGGTCGCCGAGGACTATCCGGACGTGGGGCTGGAGCACATGCTGGTGGATGCCTGTGCCATGCGTCTTATCCAGAACCCGGGCTACCTGGACGTCTTGGTGACCGAGAACACCTTCGGTGACATCCTGACCGACGAAGCCTCCATGCTGGCAGGTTCAATGGGGATGCTGCCATCGGCAAGCCTGGCAGGAGTACCCCAGGAAGGCGCCAGGACATTCGGCATGTACGAGCCGATTCACGGCAGCGCCCCCCGCCGGGCGGGGCAGGACATGGCCAACCCCTGTGCCCTGATCCTTAGCGTGGCCATGATGTTGCGCTACTCCTGTGCGCTTCCCCGGGAGGCGGCGGCCATCGAGCAGGCGGTCAACAGGGTGCTGGAGCAGGGGCACCGCACCTATGACATCATGGCAGAAGGCCAGCAGAAAGTCGGTACCAGGGAAATGGGTGACCGCATAGCCAGGGAGGTGGGGATTGTCTCTCAAACTGTATGACACCACCCTGCGCGACGGCTCGCAGAAGGAGGGCATCTCCTTCTCGGTGGTGGACAAGCTCAGGATTGCCCGCAAGCTGGACGAGCTCGGTGTCCACTACATAGAGGGGGGCTGGCCCGGCTCCAACCCGAAAGACGCCGAGTTCTTCGAGCAGGCCCGGGAGCTACAGCTGGCGCAGGCCCGGATTGCCGCCTTCGGAAGCACTCGCCGCCCGAAGACACGCCCCGAGACCGATGGCAACCTCGTCGCCCTGGCGGAGTCCGGGGCAGGTATTGCCACCGTCGTCGGCAAGAGCTCGGACCGCCAGGTCACCCAGGTGCTGGAAACGAGCCTGGACGAGAACCTGAGCATGATTGCCGAGTCCATAGAGTATCTGGCCCGGCAGGGCATGGGGACCTTCTTTGATGCCGAGCACTTCTTCGACGGCTTCAAGAGCAACCCTGACTACGCCCTGCGCTGTCTGGAGGTCGCTGCCGGAGCGGGGGCGGAGTGCCTGGTGCTCTGCGACACCAACGGCGGTGCTCTGCCTGAGGAGGTTGCCCGCGCGGTAGAAGCCGCCCTCAGGTGCACCAACGCAGAGATCGGCATCCACACCCACGACGATGGCGGCCTGGCGGTGGCCAACACCCTTGCCGCCGTCAGGGCTGGGGCAACCCAGGTCCAGGGCACCATCAACGGCTACGGCGAGCGCTGCGGCAACGCCAACCTGTGCACCATCATCCCCACCCTGAAGCTGAAGATGGGTATCGACTGCGTGACCGGCAAGCAGGTGGAGCGCCTTACCGAGGTCTCCCGCCTGGTCAGCGAAGCTGCCAACCTGGTACCGGATGCCTGCCTTCCCTATGTGGGCCTGAGCGCGTTCAGCCACAAGGGAGGGCTCCACGTTTCCGGCGTCAGCAAGTGGGCCGACGCCTACCAGCACATTAACCCGGCGCTGGTGGGCAACCAGCAGAGAGTGGTCGTATCCGAGCTCAGCGGGAGGGGCAACATCATATACAAGGCTCGGGAGAGAGGGATAGACCTCCCTCCCCAGGGCGCCGAGGCTCAGAAGCTCCTGGAGCAGGTCAAGCTGCTGGAGAGCCGTGGCTTCCAGTACGAGAACGCCGAGGCTTCCTTCGAGCTACTGGTGCACCGTGCTCTGCCTGACTACCATCCGCCGTTTGAGCTGGTGGACTTCATGGTGGTGGTTGAGAAACGCAGGCGGTATCCTACCGGCGACCGCCCCGAGGAGACCCTTGCCGAAGCCATGGTCAAGGTAAAAGTAGGGGCAGACATCATGCACACCGTCGCCGAGGGCAACGGCCCCGTGAATGCCCTCGACCGGGCGCTTCGCAAGGCGCTGCTGCAGTTCTACCCCAGGCTGGAAGCGGTCAAGCTGGTGGACTACAAGGTACGGATACTGGAAGAAAGCACCGGCACCGAGTCCCAGGTGCGAGTCCTGATCGAGTCCAGTGACGGCACCGATGACTGGCGCACCGTGGGTAGCTCCGCCAACATAATCGAGGCAAGCTGGCTGGCCCTGGTGGACAGCCTGGAATACTGGCTGGCGAAACACGAGGCCGGCGGAAGCTAGCTCGGTTCTGTCCGCAGCGCCCGGCGGCGGGGTGACTCTAGGCCCGCGCTTCAAGAATGGCTTTCAGCTTGGCCAGACTCTTCCTGGCCTGCTTGCGCATGGAGCTTGCCACCAGCGGAAGGAACGGTCTGAGCGGACCGCCGGCCTTCATCTCGTAGGCAATGGTGAATCCCGTACCTGTCTCAGAGGGCGTGTAGGCAACGTGCTCTTGAATGAGCATGCCGCCGGAGGTAATGCTCTTGGCCCATTTCTGGTTCGGCTGATACTCCGTGACCCTGGCAGTCCACTTCATACCAAGGCCCATAAGGCGATTTGTCCCTCTGAAGGTGGCCCCGACGCCCATGCGTCCCCGGGAGGTCTTCTCAGCCGAGGTTATGAAGGACTGCCACTTGGGCCACTTTTTGGCATCGGTTGTGTAGGCAAATACCTTGTCCACCGGATATCTGATTTGCACTGCCTCTTCGATTCTTGCCATACATTCACTTCCTCATAGCGGTTCTCGCCCGCAGTCTTGAGCATCCCCGTCGCTACCCGTGGCTCTCTTCCCGGCGTCACGGCCAGACAGTGGTCTCGCCACCTCTGGCACCTGCTCCGCGAAGCTCTCCACCGGTACCTCTTCGCCGGATACGCTGATGGCTCGCTTCCCGTCGGCTGACAGTACCACCACGCCCACCACTTCCTTAACCCCGAAGCCGGCGATACTGCCGCGGATGCCGTGGCAATACGCCACCGTTCTCACCACCGGCACCAGGGTGACGCCGCCGATGGTGATGCGTGCCCCGGCCCTTACCTCCTCTGCTTCCACCACCACACCACCATGAGCCTGATCACCCGAAGCCCCGGGGGAGAGAGCACGAAGGCTACCGCGCTACCTATCATCTCAGCCGGGAAGACCCTGATAGCACCGCAGCCGCTGACCTCGAAGGTGGGGCCTCCAAAGGCTGGCTCCAGACTGAACCGGACGGTATGGGCCGAGCGGATGAGGGAAGAGGCCGGCCAGAGCGCGGCGTACATCAGCCCGGTGTCCGCGGGGTCGTCCAGGCCCGCGCGTACGCTGCCATCAAGCACCCTGACGTGTACGCCGCGCACGAGCCGCCGGAGTAGCCTGCCCGCCGCGCCCAGCAGACCTTTCGACCTGAGGATGGACAGGATGAGGCCCACGTCAGGCCTCCTTCTCCGGCCCGGCTTTCTTTCCTTCCTGGCTCGGGAGGGGCGCTTCTCCTTGCGGGGAACCATGTCCTTCCCGACCAGCCCGAACAGCCAGGCCACCCTCACCCGGCGTCTCGCACCCTCGTGCGCAGCAAGATCGAACGCCAGGTCCACCGGCACGGAGAGCACCAGCACAACCAGCAGGACTAGGCCCGCAATAATGTAGAGCGCAAGCACGCTCTCATGCCCTCAGAACTAGCCATCCTGTTTCTTCTCGCGGCGCTTATCCATTATGCGGGTAACGCCCTCCGCGAATGACTCGATGATAGCGGCGCTGGCCCCTCTCACCGGCTCGATCCTGACTCCCTCGGCGTTGACCACGATCACACCCAGGGGTTTGACCCCGCCAGCCCCACCGGTGCCGGCACCGCTGCCCTCACCCCGGTCCTTTCCTGCACCGGTACCACCGCCCCCACCGAATCCGAAGCCTATGGCGATCAGGGGGATGATGGTGTTCCCTTCCACCGTCATGGGCTCACCGACTACCGCCTTGGTGGAGAGGATTCTCTCGATTTCGCCCAGCACCGTCTTGACCAGTTGCTCCACGTCTGCCATGTGCCCGGTACCTCCTTCCTGCTACCCCTTGACCACACCCATGGGCATTGCCCTGACCACCTTGCGGGAGATGCCTGCCTGGTGGGTCACTTCGACCACCATGTCCACGTCCTTGTAGGCCTCCGAGGCCTCTTCGGCGAGCCCGCTCATACTGCCAGCCCTCACCACGATTCCCCTTGCCGCCAGTGCGTGAGCAACATCGGCACCCCGCAGGCTCCGCTTGGCGGCAGACCTGCTCTGCATCCTGCCGGCGCCGTGACAGGTTGACCCGAAGGTACGCTCCATGGCGCTCTCCGTACCCACGGCAACGTACGAGCCACGGCCCATGTCTCCCGGGATCAGCACCGGCTGGCCCACCTGGCGGTAGGCCGCAGGAACCTCTGGATTGCCCGCCGGGAAGGCCCGTGTGGCCCCCTTACGGTGCACGCACACGTCCTGCTTCTTCCCGTCGACGTCGTGCCGTTCGATCTTGGCGATGTTGTGGGCAACGTCGTAGACCTGCTCCAGCCCCAGCTCCCGCTGGCTCTTGCCAAAGAGCTTGATCATTGACTCGCGTACCCAGTGGACGATGCACTGCCGGTTCGCCCAGGCATAGTTGGCAGCGCAGGCCATCGCCGCCAGGTATGATTGCCCCTCCGGGGACTGTATTGGTGCACAGGCGAGCTGCCGGTCCGGGAGATTGATGCCGTACTTCTTGACTGCGTTCCCCAGAGTGGCAACATAGTCGGTGCAGACCTGGTGTCCCAGGCCGCGCGAGCCGCAGTGCACCAGCACGAGCACCTGTCCCACCTGCTCAATCCCCATGGCCCGGGCGGCGTCATCATCGTAGATCTCGGTCACGTGTTCCACTTCCAGGAAATGGTTTCCCGATCCCAGGGTACCAAGCTGCGGCAGGCCGCGCTGTCTCGCCTTGCGGCTGACCTTGTCCGGGTCGGCGCCCTTTATTCGGCCGGATTCCTCGGTGGCCTCAACGTCTGCCTCGTTCCCGTAGCCCTGTTCCGCCGCCCAGAGGCCACCCTTCACCATTACCCTGTCTAGTTCCTTTTCGCTCACCCGCAGCCTGCCACCGGAGCCAAGCCCGGAAGGGACGCTGGCGTATAGCTCAGCGGTCAGGGATTCAATCTTGGGGTTGACCTCCTGCGCGGTCAGATTTGTCCGCAGCAGACGGACCCCGCAGTTGATGTCAAACCCCACTCCTCCCGGCGAGACCACGCCGTCACGCACCCGGGTGGCCGCCACTCCACCGATGGGGAACCCGTAGCCCCAGTGTACGTCCGGCATGGCCATGGAGTACCCGACGATACCGGGAAGGAAGGCCACGTTCGCCACCTGCTGGAAGACCTGCTCCTCGAAGCTGTGCTCCAGCATGGTCTCGGTGGCGAATATCCGGCCGGGTACCCTCATGCCGTCTTTGTAGGTTGGGGGTATCTCCCAGCAGTAGTCGTCAATGCGGTTCAGAATGTCCTTCCACATCGCCATCACCTCCCCTCACCCCGCTGCACTGCGGGATGGCCGGACGCATGGACAGGGTTGGTCAGATGTCGAAAAGCACCTGCACCCGGCTGCGTTCGTTCGTCTCCACCTGCAGCATGTGGTAGGTAGCCGCCTTCACCCCGACCTTGAGCTGGTGCCGGGACGGCTCGAACGGCTCCCCGTAGGCGGTAGCCGTGAGCCGGTCAGTGCCCAAGTCACCTATCTCAAAGCGCCTGAAGAGCATTCCCTCGACGTCAAAAAGATAGACGAGCTCGTTCAGCCATCCCACCAGCAGGCTCTCATGGTCAGATGCAGTGACCTCTATGTCCCGCTGCTCTTTCTCCCTGATGCTCTCCAGGTCAGTGATCACGCTGAAGAGGGCTCTGCCCGCATTGGAGAAGGCCTCCGCAAGGCTCTCGCCACAGGCCACGATACCGATGTCGGCGGTGTGGTCTAGAGTATGAAAGCCCTTTCCCATCAGCCCTCCCCTGGACTACCCGGTTACTGGAATTATACCATCCCCCAGGGCGAACATAAATGAACTTGGCCGGGGGTGACTGTCCCGGCCACACCAGGTGTCATTTGCCATTGCGAGCCTGCCTCAGGCGGGTGTGGCAAGCCTGCCAGTGCAGGAGTTCGCTCCGCCCGCGGTGACCCGCACAGACAACCCAGGGCAAGTAGTGCCTGCCCGGGAAGGCCGGGAGAAGCCCCGCCATATCTGGGGGGAGTACTTATGCTCGCGGTCTTATAGTATAATCTATGTGTAGGCTGCACGTGAGAAATGCTACCCTGGGGGATTGCTGATGGCGGACATCAAGAGTGCTCGCGAGATAGCCATGGAGAAGCTGGCCAAACTGGAGGATGCTACCGAGGAAGAGCGCCTGGAGTGGAAGCTAATTCCCAGGGGGCAGGAGATCGCTGCCCGGTACATCAAGGAAGACGTGAACCTGCTGGCTGAGTTGGGCGCTTACAGTGACCGGGAAAGGAAATACGTGGTCCGGGGTGCAAGTGAGGTACTGGCGCGCAACATCAGCCTGCCCAAGAACGATGCCGCCCGGCGCCTCAACAAGCGGATCATGGATGGCTTCAAGCTACTCAAGACAGACAAGGCAAGAGTGGAGAACGTGTACAGCCGGGTGAGGCAGATCTTCACCCACTACACTGAGCAGGGAGAGCAGCAGCGAAAGCAGGTCTATGAGCAACTCAAACAGCAGTTCGAGGCCAGGCTGCAGCAGGCAGCCCAGCAGCAGATGGGATCAATGCTGAGGATGCGTGTTGACGTAGAGCGCCACCCACAGTTCCGCGAGGAGTGGCGACGGGCACAGATAGAGCTGGACGCCCCCTACCTGCAGCACCTGGATGAGTATCGCCGCGAGCTGGTGAGCATGCCCTGAGTCGGGCAGGCGAAGACGACAGACCGAAGATGGACATAGCTGACGAGAGAATCCGTGAAGCGGTAGCCAAGACCGAGGTGTTGCGCACGCCCCGGCAGACTCTTTTCACCTTTGGCAGGACCGCCATCGACTACTATCTTCTCACCGAGCCGGCCTACTCCGAGCTTACGGGCGGTACCAACGAGACAGTCATCAGGGAAGGCAGGGTGCTTGCGGAGAGGCCTCGGATTGTCACCCCCCATTACCTCTCAGGCCTGGAGGGTTTCAGCGGCGACGCGCAGCAGTACTTCGACGCGCTCATGGAGGAGTACGGCCCGCACATGGCGGGGGTTCTGTACACGTATCAAAATGAGCCCAGGGAGATGAATATCGTCTCCAACAACCTGCCGGAAGTAGTCGACCGGCTGAATGCTGATATAGACCGGCGCGGTGACCCCCTGGCAGCGATAATCAAGGGGCCGGACGAGCTCTGGGATGTCTCTCTGGTCAAGTTCATCTTTGAGCTCACCCACCGCTCGTTGGTGGGCAACATCAATGAGATGGGGGCGAGGGGGCTGTTCAGAATGGATGCCCGCGGCGTACCGGCGGACGCCCGCCTGCGGATCGAGGAGCTGTTCAGGCAGGCCGCACACGGTGAGGTCCCCCCATCGGTACTGAAGGAAGAGCTTGATCGCTGGGGTCTGTACGACGAATACGAGGACAGGTTCCTCAGCATTTTCCGGAAGCGAAGATAGGAGGCCGCACCCTGGAGATCACGGTTGTCGAGGCGAGGGACCTCTCTGAGGCGTGGTTCCTGTGCCTGGGTAGGACCCTCACTCGTGGACGTGTGTATACCATCGACCGTGGCAGCTACGCCGGCGAGAGACGCAAGGAGCTAGACCTGGTGGTAGTACAGGTCCACTATCCCGGGACAAGGCCGTTGACCCCGGATGTTCCCCAGGGAGTGCCCCCGCCGACCACGATGGACTACGTGGAGAGCTACCTGCCCTACCTGCTGACCGCGCACAAGGCTGAGGGCGAGCAGTATACCTACGGTCAGTACCTGGAGAAGCAGATCGCCGAGGTCATCCGGATGTACCGGGCAGACGGGCACAACACCAACCAGGCCTTCATGGCCGTCGGTGACGCAAAGTCCATCGAGCTTCCGGATCCCCCCTGCCTGAGGGCGATAGACACCCGTATCCTGGATGGGCGCCTGTGCTTCCTGGCGTACTTCCGTTCCTGGGACCTGTGGGCGGGGTTCCCCTCTAACCTGGCCGCGATCCAGCTCCTCAAGGAGTACATGGCCAGCGAGATCGGTGTGGCCGATGGTGAGCTGGTGGCCATGAGCAAAGGGCTGCACCTGTACGAGTACTGCTGGGAACTGGCAAAGATCGGTGCCCGTATTCAGGGGTAGCCATAGTCAGACGGCGATGCCTGATTCCGGTTGTCTCGTTTGGCACAGGCCGCACGGGCAGCGGTTGTCACTCCAGCATGATTGTGCTAGCATAGCGAGAAATGTGCTTCGCGCGGGGTGTACGTCAAGGAGGTAGCGTCCCATGCTGACGGTAGCGGAAGCGATCCAGAAACGGCGCAGCATACGCAAGTTCCGGCCAGACCCGGTACCCGAGGAGTTGCTTACGCAGATGCTGGAGGCTGCCCGGCTCGCTCCCTCGGGCACTAACCGGCAGCCGTGGCGGTTCCAGATACTCAGAGACGGAGAGCTTAGGACCAGGCTCATCCAGGAGGCCCTGATCGGCGAGCAGCCCCATGTCGCCCAGGCGCCGGTGGTAGTCGTGTGCGGCTCCGAGCTCCTTACGTTCGTCAAGGGCCACAAGCTCGCCCCCCCCGGTTCGGAGTATTTCGGTGCCGATAGCGAGGACCCGCAGGAACTGGCCAGGTTCCTCCCCGATGCACACATGTACACCGCCATCGCCATCGAGCACATGGTGCTCATGGCCACCGCCCTGGGCCTGGGAACCTGCTGGGTGCAGAGGATGCGATTTGGCCAGGCGGCCAAGGCGCTTGGCTGGCCCAGACACATTGCCGTTCTGACGCTGCTGCTTGTCGGCTACCCTGATGAGGACCCGCCACCCCGACCGCGCGTGCCCATGGAGCAGATACTGATTCAGGAGGGGGCGGTTCCCAAGTAGGCAGCGAGCGTTATTGCGCACGGGGGCAGGGTTCTGCTACACTGTGAAGGCGCATGGGCCGCTAGCTCAACAGGAAGAGCAGCTGACTCTTAATCAGCCGGTTCCAGGTTCGAGTCCTGGGCGGCTCACACTCAGCCCCTGCCTCCTCTTCTAACGGTTTTCTAACGTCACCATCCGGAATGACGCCACCCAGCCGCACTAGCGCCTGACTATTCCACCCTCGTGTCTCTCCGCAGCCTCCTTCCCGCGGTCTACGCCACACTTGAACTCTTCCGGGGATCCAGTGTGTCTGTACTTTTCCTCCCACTGTAGACAGGCGCCGGAGCAATACTGACCACTACCGAGCAGTGTTACGGACAGGACCGCTTGCCTGCGGGCTGCCACTCATGTACAATGAAGCGTGGGGTTTGACGTGGCCTCGTGGCGGCACATCCACACCCAGGACAGTCCCGGCTAAAGCCAGTAGTGGTGGCACACCGGATTTCTCGGAGGATTACATGGGCAAAATCTATATTATTGACGTGACCAACAGGGACGGCGTTCAGACCGCCAAGCTCGGTCTGTCCAAGCTTGAGAAGACCATGATCAATATCTATCTCAACGAGATGGGCGTATTCCAGTCCGAATTCGGGTTCCCGACGACGCGTCACGAGACCCGCTACCTGAAGGCAAACCTGGAGCTGGCCGAGATGGGGATACTGCGCCCCATACGCCTGGAGGGGTGGATGCGGGCCATTCCCGAGGACGTGGAGACCTGCTACCGGCTGGTACCGGAGATCAAGCATCTGAATCTTTCCATTTCTACGTCGGACCAGATGATCACCGGTAAGTTCCTGGGGAAGAAGAACCGGCAGGATATCATAGACCTGATGACCCAGGCGGTTGACACCGCCAGAGCCCACGGCGTGGAGACGGTGGGCGTAAACGCCGAAGACGCCTCGCGAACCAGCCTGGAGTTCCTGGTGGAGTTCGGCCTGGCTGGCAGGGAGCACGGGGCAACTCGTCTGCGGTACTGCGATACCCTGGGATATGACAGTCCCTTCACCATTTATGAAACCAGCCGGGCGCTGGCGGAAAGAGTTGGCCTGCCGATCGAGATACACTGTCATGGCGACCTGGGCATGGCGGTGGCCAACTCCGTGGCCGGGGCCATGGGGGCCATCGACGGCGGGCAGGATGTCTACATAAACACCACCGTGAACGGTATCGGCGAGCGGGCGGGCAACGCTGACCTGGTGGCCGTTCTGCTGGCGATGACCAAGGCAAAGGGCGTCGGTGATCGCTACCAGCTCGGCAACGAAATGGACCTGACCCGGTCATGGCGTATCGCCAAGTTCGCCAGCTATGCGTTCGGAGTGCCGATACCGATCAACCAGCCCGGCGTAGGTGCCAACGCCTTCGCCCACGCGTCAGGCATCCATGCCGACGGCGTTCTCAAGGACCCGGACAACTACGAGCTCTACGGCTTTGAGGAGCTGGGTAGGGGAGAGCCTGAGCTCGTCGAGACCGGCCGCGAGATTTGCACCGGTCGGTACGGCGGAATCAGCGGTTTCCGGCACGTCATGAACGAGATCATGGGCGAAGAGGCAGTCCACTTCCATGACGCCGAAGAAGCAGAGCGGGTGCTTGAGCTGGTGCGCTATGCGAACGTACTGGCCCAGAAGCCCCTGGTAGAGGACGAACTCATCTTCATCGCCAGGTACCCGGACATTGCCCGGCAGCTCCTGACAATGCTGCCCCTGGACTACTAGTGCCGGTACTTGCCCACCAGGATGATTTCGCCGAGGATGTGCCCCTGCATTGCATCCTGCACTTCCTGCCTGGCCACCCCGGCGGCCACGCCTAGCGGCTGGTCAAGGGCGTAGAGCGTGAACCGGTAGCGATGAGTACCGCCGGGAGGACATGGCCCGCCGTATCCAACCCTGCCGAAATCGTTCTTCCCGTGGCGTGCTCCGCTCGCCAGTTCAGCCTCAGTGGGTAAAGCCTGGGGCAGGGCGCGAGTATCTGCGGACAAGTCGAAGAGCACCCAGTACGTGAAAAGCGCCCCGGCTGCATCAGGGTCGTCCATGATGAGCGCGAACGCCTGCGTGCCTTCCGGTACGCCGTTCCAGGCAAGCGGTGGAGAGATGTTGTCACCATCGCAGGTATACCTGGTGGGTATGGCGGCTCCCCCGGCGAAGGCGCTACTGGACAGGGAAAGGCCCCGGGTCCGCCGCCTGCTGTTCCGCCGGGCCGCCGCAACCGGAGAGCAGGAGGATGCTCACGCCAAGGCCGGTGACCGCTACCGCGATGTGCCGGGTCTTCACCTGGCGTATTGTACTTGCCCGTTCGCACGGTGTCAACGCATCTTCCACCGCCCCGAAATGCGGGATGCTTCTCCCGCTGTCCGGTACATGCTATCATGAGGCGCTATGCAGTCCGGTGAAGAGCATGCCTGGGACCTGCTCGGCCGTCTCCCGCAGCAAGACGTGTGCCGCCGGGCACTGGCCTCCTATGACCATCTCAAGAACCGATTCAGCCTCCCGCTCTTGTCACAAGATATTATTGTGGACACGAAGAGCAGGCAACTGGCCGGTGCCTCTGCGGAGGCTGATGCCCTGCTGGAAAGGGTGGCAGACTATGCCACGCTGTCCGTCCTCTGGTACCTGATTGGTGCCCGCCCTGTCCCCCTTACAGGTAGGCTGGTGAAGCCGGGGGACATGGGAAGCGGCGAGTTCTTCGACCGGGGAACTCACGTTCTCCCTCTGCAACGAATCGCGCGTCGCTACGGGGACAACATTGAGGGATTCCTTGCTGCGGGCCGGTGTCTCGGGGGGGAACCCCAGGAATACGCGGATGCCTCCCTCAGGCTGCCGGTATTCCCGCGGGTGCCGGTGGTGCTCCTGCTGTGGGCAAGAGACCCGGAGTTCGCTGCCAGGGCAAACCTGCTATTCGATTCCTCGGTGAGGTTCCACATGCCCGTGGACGTCATCTGGTCAACTGCCATGATGGCCCTGCTGGCAATGCTCTGAGCGCCGCTGCCGCTGTCCTGTGTTGACGCCGGGAACAGCGGGCATGATAATGAGAGCCGGATGGAGTGGCTGTGGTGCTGGATACCGCGGAACAAGTACGCACGCACCGGCCTGGCAACCCTGGTCGTCTTCGTGGTCGTCTGCGTGACGAAAAGGTCTGGCGCGGCCGTGTTCTGAGCTGTGGCTACCGCAAGCGTGCTGTTCATCCTCAGCTTTGACCCGCGTATCAGGAGACACTGGTGGTAGGGAGAAGCCATGCCTGCTAACCCGGACATCTCGCGGATGGTAGATGAAATCCGAGAGGACCACAGTCGCGGCGCCATTGAGCTGGCACGCCAGGCGGCGATGGTGTTGAAGGTGGCAGCCGAGCAAAGCAAGGCCAGCGAGACTGACCGGTTCGTCCACGAGGTGCTGGGGGGCGCCCGGATGCTCACTCTTGCACGTCCTTCCATGGCCCCCATACGCAACATTGTCGGCCGCCTGACCAGCGCCGTTTCCAGCCAGGCCCGGGCGATGGACCTGGATGGGCTCCGCGAATTCACCATCGCCAGGGCGGACCAGGTATTGGCCGAATCCCACCAGGCGGTTGCCCGTATCGCCGGTAATGCCCTGGGGCTGGTCGGTAATGGAGCCACACTCCTCACCCACAGCTACAGCTCCACCGTACTGGCGGCGATACGGCATATTGCCGCGAAGCAGGAGGGTATCCATGTGACAGCTACCCGTTCCGGACCGGGAAGGGCGGGTGAAGAGGTCGCGCGCCAGCTTGCCGGGTCCGGTGTTCCCGTAACCCTGGTTCATGACGTCGTGGCAGCCCCATACGTGGCGAGGGCGCAGGCGGTGGTGTTGGGGGCAGACGCGGTGTGTTCCCAGGGTGTCGTCAACGGCGTCGGCAGCTACCAGATTGCTGTCCTTGCCTCTGCCCTGAAGACCCCGGTGTACGTTCTGTGTGACAGCCTCAAGTTTGACCCCGCCCTGACCCGGGAAGACGCGGACCTGGAGGAAAACGCCTGCCAGATGGAGGTGGTGTCCGGTCTGTCCCGTGATGTGATCGCGAGCATACCGCGATTTGATTTCACTCCCCTGGAGCTGCTTGCCGCGGTGGTCACGGAAACCGGCGTACTGCCGCCGCAGAAGGTTCCCACATACCTGAGGTCCATCAGTTTGACGTGACCGGGGGGCCGCATTAGAATTGAGGAGCGGGCTGGTCCAGAGTCGGCATTCCTCCAGACGCAGCGGGTCCCGATAGCACGACTACTGGCCATTGCGCGACAAGCGAGGGGCCATGACAGTAACAGACGCACAGAAAACGAAGAGACAGCTACTGGATGACCTGGCCTATCTTCGCAGAGAGAACGCCGATCTTCGCCAGAGGGTGAGCGAGCTGGAGGAAGCGGCGAGCCAGCATGTCCAGGAGAGTGAGCTGCTGCGTATACTCCGGTCCAGCAGCCCCACCGGCCTGTTTCTCATCCAGGACGGCAAGTTTGTCTTCGTCAATGATGTCTTCAGAGGTATCACCGGTGGCCAACCCGAGCAGCTCATCGGCACGGAGTCAAGGAACCTGGTCCTGCCGGAAGACCGTGAGATGGTGCGGGACAATGCCATAGCCATGCTCAAGGGAGAGCGCACAGAACCCTACAAGTACCGTATCGTGAATGCTAGCGGGGAACGCCGGTGGATGCTGGAAGGGGTGGTGTCCGTCCAGTACCAGGGGCGGCGGGCCGTCCTGGGTCACGCAATGGACATCACCGAGCTGGAACGGGCCCAGGAGAAGCTTGAAGAGGCATACGAGGAAGAGAGGCAGCTGCGCGGCAGGCTTGAGGAGGAGGCACAACGTAGAATCGAGTTCACCCGGGCTCTGGTCCACGAGCTCAAGACCCCTCTGACCCCGGTGCTGTCCTCCAGCGAGCTTCTCTACAGCGAGCTCCGCAAGGAACCCTGGATGAGTATCGCCGAGAACATCCACCGTGGTGCCACCAATCTGAGCAGGCGCATAGACGAGCTGCTGGACCTGGCGAGGGTTGAGATCGGCGCCCTCAAGGTGGATCGGAAGGCAATGGACGCCCTTCCACTGCTGCGAAGGATAGGGGAGGACATGGCGGTGGTGACCTCGGCCGCAGGGCAGTCGCTCAAGCTGGAGTTGCCTGATTCTCTGCCTCCGGTGTGGGCGGACGAGGACCGCCTGCGGCAGGTCGTGCAGAACCTGCTGATCAATGCCTCCAAGTTCGTCTCCGAAGGCGGGAAGATCATCCTCAGGGCCAGGGAACAGGATGAGTCTCTGGTGGTGGAGGTCCAGGACAACGGCCCGGGAATCCGTAAGGAAGACCAGAAGCGGCTCTTCCAGCCGTACCAGCGGCAACTCAGCGACAGAGAGCACCTTAGCGGTCTCGGCCTGGGGCTGGCGCTGTGCAAGTTCCTGGTAGAGCTTCACGACGGCAGGATCTGGGTGGACAGCAAGGTCGGTGAGGGTTCGACCTTCGGTTTCTCGATACCTATGGTAACCAGTGTCCAGGAGGAGGCCGGCGCCGGGGAGGAGGTAGCCAGTGAAAGTCCTTCTGATTGAAGATGACCGCGAAATCATAGACGCCATCTCCCTGGCCTTCCAGATACGCTGGCCAGAGGCCACCCTGGTCTCCACGCGGCTGGGCGAGAAGGGCGTGGAGCTGGTCGAGAACGAGTCTCCGGACATCGTCATCCTGGACCTGGGCCTGCCTGACATAAACGGATTCGAGGTTCTCCGGCAGATCCGCCTGTTCTCCCAGGTACCCACCATTATTCTCACGGTGAGGTCAGACGAGGCCGATGTCGTCAAGGGACTTGAGTGGGGAGCAGATGACTACATAGTCAAACCCTTCCGCCAACTGGAGTTGCTGGCGCGTGTGAAGGCCCTCATCCGGCGGCAGAGCGGCAGCGAGGAGGAGTCTCTGTCCTTCGGGCCGCTCCGGCTGGACCCTACCACCGGCCACCTTCGCTGCAATGGGAAGGACATCGACCTCACCGTCACCGAGACCCACATAATGAGCCACCTCATGCGGAACGGCGGCCGTGCGGTTACTCATGCCAGCCTGGCCGAGGCGGTATGGGGTGATGACTACCCCGGGGCGACGGACAGCCTCAAGGTACACATCCGGCGGCTGCGGGAGAAGATCGAGGAAGACCCCAGCCACCCCAGGCTGATCCTCACCAGGACCGGCGTGGGCTACTTCCTGGCCCGGCCGGAGTGAACCCGCATAGCATCATGCTGAACGGCAGAGTGTATTACGGAGACAATCTACCGATACTGCGGGACATGGAGTCGGCTTCTGTACCCCTTATCTACGTTGATCCTCCATTCAATACCGGCAAGATCCAGGCCCGTACCCGAATTCGTACCGTGCGCTCTGAGCAAGGCGACCGGGTTGGCTTCAAGGGCCAGCGCTATCAGACAGTCACCCTGGGCCGTAGAGAGTATCCAGATGTATTCGACGACTACTTGGCTTTCGTGGGGCCGCGGCTGATAGAAGCCCAAAGGATTCTTGCTCCCAACGGAACGCTGTATGTGCACCTGGATGCCAGAGAAGTCCACTACTGTAAGGTGCTACTAGACAGCGTCTTCGGGCGAGGTTGCTTTCTCAATGAGATAATATGGGCTTATGACTACGGCGGGAGGACGAAGCGAAGGTGGCCGCCCAAGCATGACAATATCCTCGTGTACGTCAAGAACCCAATGAACTACGTCTTCAATGCTCATGATATTGACCGTCTTCCGTATATGGCGCCGGGGCTTGTAGGGAAAGAGAAAGCGAACCAAGGCAAGTTGCCCACCGATACCTGGTGGCACACCATAGTGGCCACAAACGGGAAGGAGAGAACTGGATACCCGACCCAGAAACCCCTGGCAATATTGGAGCGTATAATACGGGCTTCTTCGAACCCAGGGGATACAGTGCTTGACTTCTTCGCGGGAAGCGGCACCACGGGGGAGGCCGCATACCGCCTCGGCCGTCGTTTCGTGCTGGTCGACAACAACCAGGAAGCACTGCGGATCATGGCAGCGCGGTTTGCCCAGTTTGAAGGAGTGGAGTTCGTCGGGTTTGAGGCTGCTCCTTTTCAGTCAGGTGGGTGCCAGGGAAGGCTCTTTGCTCTGGATACCCCAGGTGCAGAGGACCGCCGTGAGTAGTCCTATCACAGACCCTGAGGTGGCCCTTCTGGCAGCACTTGCTAGTACACTGGAGGCTGACTACGTCACACCAACCGTGGAAGACCAGTGGCAGAGCAGTCCCTTCGGCTGGATAAGAGCCAGACCGTCCCGCCAGAAGGGCAAGATAGGCGAGCAACTCATCGCCGGCTGGTGCGCTGCCAAGGGCCTCAATGTTACGAGAAGCGGTGACGCTCAGGCAGACCGGGTGATTGAGGGACGCCGTGTGGAGATTAAGTTCTCTACACTGTGGGAGAGCGGGGCCTACACCTTTCAGCAAATACGAAACCAGGATTACTCTCACCTGATATGCCTGGGCCTTTCTCCCTTCCACGCTCAGTGCTGGGTGCTACCAAAGGAAGTTGCTCTGCGTCGTGCTACTGGACAGCATATGGGCTCTGCGGCCAGGGATACTGCCTGGCTATCATTCCAGGCGGCATCACCGCCCTCCTGGCTTGGCAGGTACGGCGGTACGCTTGGACTGGCATACTCCATACTGGAGAAGTGGAAAGGCGGGTCGCCACAGTAGTGATAGAGGCCGAGGAAGACCCCAGCCACCCCAGGCTGATCCTCACCAGGACCGGCGTGGGCTACTTCCTGGCCCGGCCGGAGTAGGCCACCGTCTCAATCCCCGGGCTGCTTTCACGGGTACCCTGCCCCCAGGGCACAGTCTTTCATCCCGCGTCAAACTGTAACCACACTGTAACCTCAGCTTGACGCCTGCTTTACCTTCTGCATGCGCCCTTTATCTGCGCGTAACCTCGCTGCCGTAGACTGTGAGTAGAGAAGAGGAGATAAGGAGGCAGCGGAGTAATAATGATGACAATGTTGAAGCAGGTTATCGGTCTGGTTGTCGGCCACAACTTCACCACGCCGGTCAACGAGGTACTTGAGAAGCACTGGGAGCTTCACCTGGAACTCTAGACGTCTGGGCATACTTCCCGATCAGAAACCGCATGGAAGTGTGAGTTGCCATGAACCCCTTCAAGAGGTCACTGGAACTTGTCGGTCAGGTTCTCGGGCTGGTAGTCGGGAGCGAGTTCGTTCTGCCCGTGAACGAAGTAATGGAGAAGCACTGGAACTTCGCCTATCATGTCTAGGTCAGTGTGGTGGATGCCCAGAGCAGAAGCCTTGTCAGCAGCGACGATCCCGGCAGCCCTCAGCGGCATTGACAGCCGGTAGCAGAAAGCAGTACACTGGATGAGCCTGAGGGTACTCCTCAGGCTCATCTGTTCTACGGTAGGGGCATTGGTATGGACGACTTTGATGAACTCCGCAGAGAGGCCGAAGAAGCCCGCGAGAGAGTGAAGAAGGACATATTCGAGTTCCGCGATATCCTGCGCCGCATGGCCCTGGAGGCGGCCGGGAACGGCGGCAAGAGAGCGGAAGTCGCCGTGCACCGTGCCGAGAAGCGTATCGAGGAGACGGCCATACGCGTGGAGACGCGGATAGACCGCGCCCTCGCCATACTCTCAGCGGTAGCCGTGGGCCCGGACAAGATTGACACCAGGGAGTATGATTTCAGCGACTTCACCAGCGTGGAAGTCGCTTGTTGTTTTGAGGTGGAGATTTCACGGTCTGACTCCTTTGGTGTAACTGTAACCGGCAGCGAGAAGCTCTTCGACTACATCGTCCTGGGGAAATCAGGGAACACCCTCAAGGTGGCGGTCAAGCCTTTCCACTTCAATACCAGGCCTTCCCTCAAGGTCAAGATAACCATGCCCGCACTGAGCAAGCTGCGGCTGAGCGGTGCGGCGCGGTGCAGCGTGAGCGGTTTCGCTTCCGAGGACAGCCTGGATCTGAATCTCTCCGGTGCCAGCAGCCTGGACATTGACATCCAGGCTGGCAAAGCCAGGATTGAGCTATCTGGAGCCAGCAAGCTCAGGGGACGAATGCAGCTGGCCGACGCGGAGTTCACCCTCTCCGGCGCCAGCCGCGCGGAGCTCAAGGGCTGTGCGGACAACGTGGAGTTCAACGCTTGGGGCGCCAGCCGCCTGGAGCTTGCTGACTTCGCAGTGAAGGACACCACCCTGGACCTGAAGGGAGCCAGCCATGCTGCCGTGAAGGTCGATGGCACGCTGAACCTGGACCTCAGCGGCGGTTCCCATCTCACCTACAGCGGCAGCCCCACCATGGGAAGCATCAATGTCTCTGGCGCCTCTACCCTCACCCAGAGGTAGAATCCCCACCCCCTTCTTCCTCACAGCACACCTCATCCGCCGCGTCTGTACGCGTTCCCCACGCAGGCTCTTTCCATAGCGCCGTCATGGCCCCTTCCGTCCTGCCGGCAACCTTGACAAGCAATCTGCACGTGGGTATAATCAACGCCAACCTGGACGACAGACTGCACCGGGGGCAGGACTGGGGGCATTTGGGGCGGGAATCCTCATA
>Ga0180433_10001923_pt1 | contig 33629 bp, 32 predicted proteins | sample SS_ome_8_FD_132980 | JGI IMG/M metagenome (GOLD analysis project Ga0180433, IMG submission 132980) | Hypersaline lake sediment archaeal communities from the Salton Sea, California, USA - SS_1_D_1 metaG | ecosystem: Environmental > Aquatic > Non-marine Saline and Alkaline > Hypersaline >...
CAACCCGCTCGATGCCATGGCTCAACTCGCGCTTCAGGTCAGCAGGTTCCCCAGAAATCGTGTCGTCGGCCAATCCGGTGTCCTGGATGCCGCCCGGTTCGCCAGCTTCCTCGCCACGGAACTCGACGCCTCGGTAGAGGACATACAGGCATGTGTGCTGGGGGGACACGGCGATACCATGGTTGCCATTCCCAGACTGACCACCGTCGGTGGAATCCCGGTGACCGAGCTTCTTCCCCCGGAGACCATCGACCGCATTGTCGAGCGCACTGTAAGAGGCGGGGCTGAGATCGTCAACCTCATGAAGGGCGCGAGTGCCTACTATGCCCCTTCAGCGGCGGCGGTTCAGATGGTGGATGCAGTCGTTCTCGACAAGAAACGAGTACTCCCCTGTTCGGTTTACCTCGAAGGCGAGTACGGTATCCACGGCGTGTTCCTCAGCGTGCCGGTGAAGCTGGGCGCTGCAGGCATGGAGCAAGTCGTTGAGGTCAAGCTCACGCCGGAGGAGCACGCTGCGCTGTCCAGGTCGGCTGAGACGGTCAGGCAACTGGTGAACGTCATGAAGCTGGAATCGAAAGCATGAGAGAGATTGCGGCGCAGACGATTACCGAGACGGTGGCTCGCCTGTGTGAGGAGGCGAACTACCACCTCGGCGAGGATGTTCTCAAGGCACTACGGAAGGCCAGGGACACCGAGAAGTCCCCACTGGGCCGACGGGCCCTGCAGAGGGTCCTGCAGAATGCCGCCGTCGCCACTCAGGACGAGGTGCCCCTGTGCCAGGACACCGGCATCGTCATCGTCTACCTGGACGTGGGGCAGGATGCTCATGTCTCCGGGGGAGACATCAATGAGGCGGTTCAAGAGGGGGTGCGCCGGGGATACAGGAATGGGTACCTGCGGAAGTCCATCGTGGCGAGTCCCTTCTCCACCAGATTGAACACCAATGACAACACCCCCGCCGTTGTCCATATTGAGATTGTGCCGGGCGAGAACATCCGCATCAGGGTCATGCCGAAGGGAGGGGGCAGCGAGAACACCAGCCGTCTCACCGTGCTTCGCCCCGACGACGGACGCCAGGGGATCATTGACTTCGTGGCCGAGGTTGTGAGTGAAGTGGGAGTCAACTCCTGCCCTCCACTCATTGTCGGTGTCGGCATCGGCGGAACGGCGGGAAGGACAATGGTTCTGGCGAAGAAGGCGCTCCTGCGCAAGGTGTGCGAGCCTAACCCTGACCCGGAGGTGGCACAGCTCGAGAAGGACATACTGGACAGGGTGAATGAACTTGGCCTTGGCCCGGTAGGCTTTGGGGGGACCAACACTGCGCTGTCGGTACACGCTGAAGTATATCCCTGCCATATCAGCGCCCTGCCCGTGGCGGTCAATCTGCAGTGTCACTGCGCTCGTGTGAAGGAGGAAGTGCTCTAGATGAGAACGGAGATATCCACTGAGACCCTGTACAGCGACTTCGTGAAGAAGGTCGAGGAAATCAGCGAGCAGAAGCTCCTCTCCTGCTACCAGTGCGGCAAGTGCTCAGCAGGTTGCCCTATGTGCTTTGCCATGGATTTGCTCCCTAACCAGATCATCCGGCTGGCCCAACTCGGCCAGGAAGATGATATCGCCAGGGCCAACACCATCTGGATATGTGCCTCGTGCATCACCTGTTCGGTCCGTTGCCCGCGGGGCGTGGACCTCGCCCGGGTGATGGAAGCCCTGCGGCTTATCGAGGCAAGGAAGAATGTCGATCATGTTGAGATACCGGACATACCCAAGGAGACCATAGCCGAACTACCCCAGCTTGCCATGGTCGGAGGCTTCAGAAAGCTTACCGCTTGAGGAGAGTAAGGATGACTCTGAGCTACTATCCTGGATGCACCTTGAAGACGAAAGCCAAGAACCTGGAGGATTCTGCAATCGCGGCCATGGAAGCCCTGGGAATGGAGTTGGTGGAACTGCCCCGGTGGAACTGCTGTGGGACGGTCTATTCCTTTGCCGGCGATGAGGAACTGCATCAGTTGGCTCCGGTTCGAAACCTCATACGGGTCAAGGAAACGGGAAGTGACAAGGTCGCAACCCTGTGCTCCTTCTGCTACAACACGCTGAAGAGGGCCGACCTGCTGGTCAGGAACAACCCGGACAAGATGCACACCCTCAACACCTTCATGGAGGAAGAGATAGACTACGAAGGCGATGTTGATGTAGTCCATCTGCTCGAAGTGTTGCGGGACGACGTGGGTTGGGACGCCATCGCGGAGAAGGTGCAGAAGCCCCTCGAGGGGCTGAAGGTGGCGCCGTACTACGGCTGTACCCTGCTCCGTCCAGAGGACATCGCAATAGATGACGTGGAGCGTCCCACCATCATGCATGACCTGCTGAAGACTATAGGCTGCAACGTTGTGGACTTTCCCTATGCCACTGAGTGCTGCGGCTCCTATCAAATCATCAGCAATCCAGACTTCGTTTCGCAGCGTGCGTGGGATATTCTAAGTTCGGCGGTGCGCCGCAAGGCCGATGCCATAGTGCTTACCTGCCCGCTGTGCGATGCGAACCTTGGTCAGACTCAGAAGGAGTTCATCGAGAAGCGCAGTGACTTCACTGGTATACCGATACTGTATTTCACTCAGCTTCTCGCCCTGGCATTGGGATTGGACCCCGAAGTGTGCCGCTTCGAGCTGAACTACGTTGACCCGCGGCCGCTTCTCGAGAGTAAGGGGCTGTTGAGGCAGTAACATGGAGAGAATCGGCGTTTTCATCTGCCACTGTAAGCTGATGACACCTATCGACACCGATGCGGTGTTGGAGGCAGTTAGAGAGAAGCCGGGCGTGGTCCATGTCGAGGCCTGCGAGGACCTGTGTGTGACGCCGGGCCTGGAGCGGGTCCAGGAGGCGATCAAGAGTGAGGGTCTCGATGGAGTGCTCGTCACCAGTTGCTCGCCGGTCCTCCACGAGGAAGTGTTCCGCCATGCCGCTACTGCAGCGGGCCTTGAAGCCTATCGAATGCGGCTTGTCGACATCAGGAGCCACGACGGCATCAAGGAGAACACGGAACGAGCCCTGGAGGCCATCGACAGTGAACTGGAGGCACTCAAAGCGAGTCAGCCCCCGGTGCTCAGGAAGGTCCCCGTCATCAAGAAGGTCCTTGTGATCGGGGGCGGCATCGCCGGCATCCGGGCATCGCTCGACATCGCCGACGGCGGCTACCAGGTCATCCTGGTGGAGAGGACGCACAGCGTCGGGGGGCACATGATCCAGTACTCGGAGACCTTCCCCACGCTGGACTGTCCCCAGTGCATCGAGACGCCGCTTATGACTGAGACCGGCCAGCACGACAACATAACCATCTACGCCCATAGCGAGATCGAGGAGGTCTCGGGAAACATCGGCAACTTCAAGGTGAAGATCCGCAGGAAGGCGGCCTACGTCGATTGGGACAAATGCAACGGCTGCCTTATGTGCACCGAGAAGTGCCCGCCGCGCGTGCTGTCCGAGTACGAACGGTACCTCAACCTGCCCAAGCGACAGGCCCATCGCCGCGCCATATGGGTCCCTCACGCTCAGGCCGTCCCCATGCGGCCCATTATCGACAGGGAGCATTGCCTTCATTTCACCAAAGGCAAGTGCGGTGTGTGCGTGGACACATGTCCCAACAAGGCCATCGACTTCGAGCAGGAGGACAGCTTCGTTGAAGTGGAGGTCGGAGCCATAGTCGTGGCCTCCGGCTTCGACCTGATGCCCAAGAGCTACATCAAGGAGTACGATGCGGACCCCGACATCATCGAGGGCATCGAGTTCGAACGCATCCTCTGCCCCGCCGGACCCACCACGGGCAAGGTCATCAGGCCGTCCGACGGCAAGGAGCCGAAAGAGGTGGCCTTCATCTCCTGCTGCGGCTCGCGTGACGCGGAGCACGGCGTCCCCTACTGCTCCCGGGTGTGCTGCATGTACCTCGTCAAGCAGGCGCTGCTGTACAAGCATGTCTGCCACGACGGACAGGCCTACATCTTCTACATCGATATCAGGACCACCGGCAAGAACTATGAGGAGTTCGTGCAGCGAGCGGTGGAGGAAGACAATGTCCTCTACATAAGAGGCAGGGCGTCCAAGATATTCCGAGAGGGCGACAAGCTCATGGTGTGGGGCTCCGACACGCTCACCGGCAAGCGAATCGAGATAGCCTGTGACCTGGTGGTCCTGGGGATGGCTATGCTCCCCAGCGAGGGAGCAGCGGAGCTTGCCGCCAAACTGGGCATCGCAACGGATGAGTACGGATTCATGACCGAACTGCACCCCAAGCTCCGGCCGCTGGAGTCGTCCGTGCCCGGCATCTTCCTCGCCGGCTGCTGCCAGGGGCCACGGGACATCCAGGACACAGTGGCCCAGGGGGGAGCAGCGGCAAGCAAGGTCCTCGCGCTGTTTGCTCAGGACGAAGTGGAACTCGAGGAGGCGGCAGTAAGCTAATGGAACAGAGGATAGGTGTTTTCGTTTGTCACTGCGGCATGAACATCGCCGGCACCGTCGATGTGCAGCGCGTGGTGGAGGCAGTCAAGGACTACCCCGGCGTCGTCTTCGCGCAGAACTACATCTACATGTGCTCCGACCCGGGGCAGGACCTGGTGAGGAAGACGATACGGGAGCAAAACCTCAACGGTGTAGTTATGTCAAATTGCTCCCCGTTGATGCACGAGAAGACCTTCCGTGGCGTCGCCGCCAAAGAGGGACTCAATCCCTACCTTCTCGAGATAGCCAACATCCGCGAGGACGTGAGCTGGCCGCACGAGAACGAGAAGGAACTGGCCACTCAGAAGGCCATTGTCATGATCAAGATGACCATTGAGAAGGTGAAGCGGAACATGGCATTGACCCCCATGGTGGTGCCTCTCCACAAGAGGGCGCTGGTGATCGGTGGAGGCATCGCAGGGATCACCTCAGCCCTGGAGATAGCTGCCGCCGGTTATGAGGTAGTGATGGTGGAGAAGGAGCCCTACATTGGAGGCCACGCCGCGCAGCTCGCCGGCACCTTCCCCACGCTTGACCGTGTGCCCTGCCTCCTCGCTCCAAAACTGGCCGAGGTAGCGGCAAACCCCCGAATCAAGGTGTATACCAACTCCGAGCTTGACGACGTCTCCGGCTACGTGGGCAACTTCGATCTTACCATCAAGACGAAGCCCACCTATGTGGACAACGAGAAGTGCACTGCCTGCGGCCTTTGCGTCGATAAGTGCCCGGTGACCTGCCCCAGTGAGTTCGACCGAGGGCTCTCGGAGCGGAAGGCTATCTACAAGTCGCCGCCGGAGGTGAGCCCGCAGCGGTACATGATCGATACCAATAGCTGCCTCTACTTCCAGGACGCTCAGTGCCGCGCGTGCCAAGAGGTCTGCCCCGCCGACGCGGTTGATTTCACCCAGGAAGAGACGACGACCGAGGAGACCGTCGGCGCCATAGTCATCGCCACAGGATACGACCTGTGGGACAAAGCCAATATCCCGGAATACGAATCGGACCCCGACGTCATCGACGGCCTGCAATTCGAGCGAATACTCTCGCCAACCGGACCTACCGGAGGTGAGATACGGCGGCCCTCGGACGGCAAGGTCCCCAAGCAGATTGTCTTCATCTCCTGCTGTGGCTCCCGCGACCCGGAGCATGGCTTCACCTACTGCTCCCGGGTCTGCTGCATGTACATCGCCAAGCAAGCGGTGCTATACAGCAGGACAGTCCCCGACGGCCAGGCCTATGTCTTCTATATGGACATCAGGTCGGACTCCAAGGGATACGAAGAGTTCGTCAAGAGTGCCCAGGAAGAGGAGCACGTACTCTACCTCAGGGGCAGGGTATCCCGGGTCTTCCGCGAAGGAGACAAGCTCAAGGTCTGGGGGAGTGACACCCTCAGCAGCAAGAGCGTCGAGGTCTCGGCCGACCTGGTGGTCATGGCCACCGCGATGACGCCACGTAGCGGTGCCATAGAGCTGGCGAGGAAGCTGAACGTCACCGCCGATTCCATTGGCTTCCTCACTGAGGCCCATCCCAAGCTGAGGCCGGTGGAGACACTGACCACGGGCATCTACATTGCCGGCACCAGCCAGTGGCCGCGGGACATCCCCGACACCATCTCTTCCAGCAGCGGGGCGGTGAGCAAGGTGCTGTCCCTCTTCGCCAGGAAGGAGTTGCTGCATGAGCCGACCGTCGCCTGGCCCGACGAGGAGGTGTGCAGCGGATGCGGCCTGTGCGCTGAGGTCTGCGCCTACAGCGCCATAGAGATAGACCCGGTCAAACGGGTGGCCCGGGTGAATGAGGCGGTATGTGAAGGGTGCGGCGCCTGCATCGCCACCTGTCCCTCAGGTGCCATGCGGCACAAGAACTTCACCGCGAGGCAGTTCTTCGACATGATCGATATAGCGAGCGGAGCGTATGTCTAAATGGTAGGAGCGGTACTGGTCATCGGTTCCGGAATCGGCGGCATCAAGTGTTCTCTGGAGCTGGCTGAGTCCGGGTTCAAGGTATACCTCGTCGACCGAAGTCCCTTCATCGGCGGCACTCTAACCCAACTGGACAAGTGGTTTCCCGACAACCACTGCGGCATGTGCAAGATACTGCCCGTCTTTTCCAGGGATGACAGCTCGCAGTTCTGCCTTCGCCGTGGTCTGTATCACCCTAATATCGAGCTTCTGCCCCTCACCACGGTAGAGGAGGTGAGCGGCGAAGCAGGCGCTTTCCAGGTCAAGGTGCGAACCAGCCCGCGAGGTGTGAAAGAGGAACTGTGCATCGCCTGCGGCCTCTGTACCGAGGTATGCCCGGTGGAGGTGCCCAGCGAGTTCAACGAGGGGCTGGAGAACCGCAAGGCCATCTACCTGCGCAACCCATTGGCCCTGTCCAGCGGCTACACCATCGACTGGGACTCGTGTACCAAGTGCGGAGCCTGCGTCGAGAAATGCCCCACGGACGCGATTGACCTCTCGCAGGAGGAGGAAACAGGGACTCTGGACGTGGGGGCCATCGTGCTCAGCGCCGGTTTCGAGGAGTTCAACCCCCAGCCGTGGACCCAGTACGGCCACGGGCGCCATCCCAATGTGGTCACCAGCATACAATTCGAGCGGATGCTCAGCCCCAGCGGTCCCAGCGGCGGGGAGGTCCTCCGAGGCTCCGACCGCCAGCCCCCCAAGTCGATAGCGTTTCTCCAGTGCATTGGCTCCAGAACCAGGGAGAGGGACTACTGCTCCTCAGCCTGCTGCATGTATGCCCTCAAAGAGGCAATGCTGGCCAAGGAGAAGTACCCTGAGGCCGACGTCGAGATCTTCTTCATGGACCTGAGAGCCTTCGGCAAGAGCTATCACCGCTACTATCAGCAGGCGGAACAGGACTATGGCATCAAGTTCACTCGCTGTCGCGTCCCCAAGCTGAAGGAAGACCCCGCCACCAAGAACCTCTTCTTCACCGCAGCAGGTGAGGATGGCGGTCTGGAGAGGCGGGACTTCGAACTCGTCGTTTTGTCCGTGGGACAGACGCCGTCACCTCGCTTTCGAGAGCTCAGCGAGGTGCTCGGCATAGAACTCAATCAATGGGGATTTTGCCAGGTCGGGGAGTTCTCCCCCGCTCAGACGTCGAGGGAAGGGGTATACGTGTGCGGCGCCGCCGCGGCTCCCAAGGACATTGCCGACACGCTGGTGGAGGCTGGCGCTGCAGCGTGCAACGTTTCCGCGCTGCTCTCCCCGGAGCGAGCCAAGTCGGTGGCGGCGGCAGAGTATCCCGAGGAGTTGGACCTGAGCGACAAGGCGGCCAGGGTAGCCGTCTTCCTCTGTAGCTGCGGGGAGGAGATCGCGGCCGCCGCCGATATGGAGGAGCTGAGCCAGTTCGCCCAGGCCCTCCCCGGCGTGGTACACGTTGAGCAGGTCCCGTATCTGTGCCAGAGCGATGCTCTGGAGCAGGTCAAGGGGAGAATAAAGGAGACCGAGGCAAACCGGGTCCTTATCGCAGCCTGCTCCAATTTCGTGTATGAGAGGCATTTCACCGAAGCGGTCCGGCAGGTGGGACTGAATCCATCGCTACTGGAGATACTGGACCTCCGCAATCAGGTCTCCTCAGCGGGCCCGAACGGAAAGGAGCCTGCGACGGCGAAGGCGAAGAGCCTGACCGCCATCGCCCTGGCAAAGCTCAGAACGCAGGAGCCCTTGCGACTCGTTGCCCAGGAGGTGGAACACCAGGCCCTGGTTGTTGGAGGCGGCGTGGCTGGATTGACCGCCGCCCTCTCGCTGGCAGGGCAGGGTTTCGCGGTCCAACTGGTGGAGAAGACGGCTGAACTCGGCGGTAACCTGAGGCACATCTACTCCATTCTCGGTGGCGGTGACGCGCAGGCCCTGCGGCAAAGCCTGACTGCAGAGGCCGAGGGGAATTCCCTTGTTCACATTCACCGGGAGACTGAAATCGCTGAAGCCAAAGGCTATGCGGGCAACTTCGAGGTAGCCCTCAAAGACAAAGAGGGAACGCTCAGCACCGCGAAGGTTGGCGCCATTGTCGTAGCCACCGGCGGTGAGTCATACGAACCGCAGGAGTACTGCTACGGCGAGAGCGACCGGGTAGTGACCCAGGCCGAGCTCGAGGAGAAGCTGACCTCCGGGGCGCTCGACGCTGCGCAGCTTGGCACGGTGGTGATGATTCAATGCGTCGGCTCCCGCGACGAGGAGAGGCCGTATTGCAGCCGGGTCTGTTGTTCTCAGGCAATCAAGAACTCGCTGAAACTGAAAGAGCGGAATAGCGAGACGAGCATAGTCGTCCTTTATCGCGATGTCATGAGCTACGGTTTCCTTGAGGAGTATTATGGCAAGGCCCGAGAGAGCGGAGTGGTGTTCGTCAACTACGACCTGGACCACAAGCCTGAGGTGGCGGTCGATGGAGACAAGCTGGTCGTCAAGACCGTCGAGCCAACGACGGGTGGTGTGCTCACCATTGAGCCCGACCTGCTGGTTCTGAGCACCGCCATTGTCCCCGGTGACAACCAGGCGCTGGCGCAGATGCTGCAGTTGGACTTGACCGAGGACGGCTTCTTCAAAGAGGCTGAGGCGAAGTTCCGCCCGGTGGACTTCCTGACCAACGGGATCTACCTCTGCGGCCTCGCCCATTCACCACGAAGCGTGAGCGAGAGCATCGCCCAGGCCCAGGCGGCGGCACAGCGGGCGGCATCTCTCCTTTCCCACGAGCGTCTTGAGTCGGGGAGGGTAGTATCTGAGGTCAACGAGAGACGCTGTAGCGGCTGCGAGCTTTGCGTCGAGGCCTGTCCCTACAACGCGCGATTCAAAGACGTCGACAAGGGCGTGGTCGTGGTGATCGAAGCACTCTGCCAGGGTTGCGGTGCGTGTGTTGCCGTCTGCCCCAGCGGTGCCGCAAAGCTCAGGGGATTCACCGACAAGCAGGTCTTGTCGATGCTGGATGCCGCAATCTAAAAGGAGGTTGCCTTGCAGGAGCAGCAGGAACAGGAACAACGGGAAGACGGGTTCGAACCCAATATCGTGGGTCTGCTCTGTCACTGGTGCACCTACACCGCTGCCGACCTGGCAGGTACTACCAGAACACAGTATCCCGCCAATATCCGCCCAATCCAGACCATGTGCAGCGGCATGGTGGACCCGGTCTACGTGCTCTGGGCGCTTCTCGGCGGAGCCGACGGCGTTCTCATAGGGGGATGCCATCCAGCCGACTGCCACTACGTATCGGGCAACTACAAGGCGAGACGGAAGATGGCGGTCCTCAAGAGCATCTTCAAGACTCTGGGCCTCGACGACGAACGTATCTGGCTGTGCTGGATCAGCGCCGCCGAGGGCCAGCTTTTCGCCAACACCGTCGCCAAGTTCACCGAGGCATTGAAGAAGAAGGGACCCAACCCCATGAAAGATTACTGGACTACATAGGACGAGACCATGGCAAAGAATGCAGTATTGGAAGTACAAAACGGAAACGTGATACAGACCCTCAACGGCCTGTGGCGCCAGTTGCTTGAGAAGGGTCTCGTCGATGCGCTCCTCATACCGCAGGAGCTTCCCTCGGGAGGCAATGTCGTGCAGACCCTGGTCAGCAGCGCAGACAACCTCACCACCCCCAACCCGCTGGCCCCGGTCATGCCGGTGAATACGGCGAGGCTCGTCTCTCAGATGACCAAGGTCACCCCCAGTCCGAGGAAGGTCGGCGTGGTGCTGCGGCCCTGCGAACTCAGGGCTCTCATTGAGCTGGTCAAACTGAAGCAGGCTTCACTGGAGAACCTGGTCCTGATAGGCATCGACTGCTTCGGCACCTACTCGGTGAACGACTACAAGAACCTTGCCGAGAACGGGTCCTCTCCCAGCGATGCCTTCATCAAAGCGGTGAGGGAAGGCAAAGAAGACGCGTCACTCAGGCAGGTCTGCCAGATGTGCGAGTACCCCACCCCGATGAACGCTGACATAGCCATCGGCCTGATAGGCGTTGACCTGGACAAGAGCCTTCTTATCCAGGCATCCACGCCCGAGGGGGAGAGAATTCTCGAAGCTCTCGAACTTAAGGAGGGCTCAGAAGCTGACATAACGAAGCGCGACGAGGCCGTCTCCAAGCTCGTTGAGCAGAGAACCAAGAAGAGGGACGAGGTGCTCCAGGAGACGCAACAGGAGATAGCGGGGATAGACAACCTCATGAAGGTCCTCGCCCCCTGCATCAACTGTCACAATTGCCGTGACGTCTGCCCGCTGTGTTTCTGCAAGGAGTGCTTCTTCGATTCGCCTACCTTCGAGATGGAGGCGGAGAAGTACCTGGGGTGGGCTGAGAAGAAGGGCACGATAAGGATGCCGACGCATAATCTGCTCTTCCATCTCACCAGGATGTCCCACATGGTGGCTTCGTGCGTCGGGTGCGGGATGTGCTCTGAGGCGTGCCCCAACGACATCCCCGTGGCCAATATCTTCCGTCTGGTCGGGCTGGATGCCCAGAAGCTCTTCGACTACGTTCCCGGGCGCAGCCTGGATGAGCCTATACCGGTGAGCACCTTCCAGGAGCGAGAGTTGCTGAAGGTGCCGGAGAAACTGTGATGCAGCTTGTAAGCGAGCGGGTCCAGGGCACAGGTGATCCGGCCTTCTCCCGGAAGGTCAGGGAGGTCAGTCAGGCCGGGTTGGAGCGCTGCTACCAGTGCCAGACATGCACTCTTAGCTGCCCGGTGGCCTATGCCATGGACCTGCCCCCACATCAGTTGCTGAGGATGGTGCACCTGGGGCTGAAGGAGCAGGTGCTGTCGAGCGCCACCATCTGGCTGTGCGCCACGTGCGAGACCTGTGTTGCCCGTTGCCCCCAGGAGGTGGACATCCTCAGGGTGATGGATACCCTAAAGGAGATGGCGCTTCAGGAGAAGGTGAAGGGCAAGGAGAGCTTCATTCCTATCTTCCATGCGACCTTCCTCGAGAGCATCAGGAACTTCGGAAGGCAGCACGAGCTTTCGATGGTTGTCCTCCTCAAGCTGAGGACCAAGGACCTGTTCAGCGACCTTGATTTCGGAATCAAGATGCTGTTGAAGGGGAAGTTCGGTATACTCCCGCCCAAGATGCAGGGGACCAAAGAAGTGAAAGCCATCTTTGAGAAAACCAAGGAGGCGGCGCCTTGAAGTATGCGTATTACCCTGGCTGCTCCATGGAATCGGGGACAGCGAAGGAATACGACCAGTCGGTGAAGGCGGTGTGCCAGAAGCTGGGGCTGGAGCTTGAGGAGATTCCTGACTGGAATTGCTGCGGTGCGTCCTCCGGGCACTGCACCAACTTCAGGCTCGGGCACGCCCTGGCGGCAAGGAACCTGGCCCTGGCCGAGAGAATGGACATGGACATCGCGCTGGGCTGCCCCGCCTGCTATCAGAGGCTCAAAGGCACCAGGCACGAGTTCAACGAGAACGCCCAACTGCGGGAGGAATTGCCCGACCTGATCGGCATGCCCTACCAGGCAACACACGATGTGAGGCATCTGCTGGACATCATCTACAGCGACTTCGATATCGAGGAGATTCGCAGCAGGGTTACGAAGCCCCTGAGCGGGCTCAAGCTGGTTTGCTACTACGGATGCTTCATCGTCCGCCCTCCCAAAGTGGTTGAGTTCGACGACCTGGAGAATCCGCAATCGATGGATATTCTAATGGATGCTCTGGGGGCGGAGGTCCTCGACTGGTCGGCCAAGGTCGACTGCTGCGGCGGCAGCCTGTCGCTGACCAAGAGAGATATCGTCACCAAGCTTGTTTCGGACATCGCTGACGCCGCGCGGGGGGTAGGAGCCGAGGCCATAGTGACCGCATGCCCCCTGTGTATGGCCAATCTCGACACCAGGCAGAAGTCCAACGGCGACAAGGCACTGCCCATCCTGTACTTCACTGAGCTCATGGGGCTCGCTTTCGGCGCACCTGATGGAAAGGGATGGCTGCAGAAGCACATGGTGAGCCCGGTTGCCTTGTTGGCATCGCATAGGATAGTATAGAATTCCCAAGGAGGAGTGTGGATGAGTAGCACCGAGACGAAGGCGGGGAGCGACGCTCAGGAGATGGTGGCTGAAGCGAAGGAGAACCTTGTACCCATCTTCATCATGGGGCGCAAGCACATGGTCCCCGAAGAACTCACCATCATGAAAGCGATGGAATATGCTGGCTACAAGTTCATTCGCGGGTGCGGTTGCCGTGACGGCAAGTGCGGAGCATGCGCCACGGTCTATCGCAAGCCAGGGGACTATCACATTCGCATCGGATTGGCATGCCAGACTGCCGTCGAACCCAACATGTACTTGACGCAGATACCCTTCTACCCCGTCAACCGCGCCTCTTACAACTGGGAAGAGCTTAAGGGCACTCCTGAGGAAGTCTTCCAGCTCTACCCCGAGGTCTTCCGCTGCGTCGCCTGCAACGCCTGCACCAAAGCATGTCCCATGGATATCCAGGTCATGGATGTCATCGCCGCCGTGAAACAGGGGGACCTCGCCAAGGCGGCCACGCTCTCTCTTGAATGCATTCAGTGCGGGCTGTGTGTCAGTCGCTGCATGGGTGAACTGCCTCAGTATCACATTGCCCAACTGGTGAGAAGGATCTACGCCGGCAAGATAGTGCCCAAGGCGGAACACCTGGCCGCCGCGGTCAAAGCGGTCGAAGAGGGCAAGTTCGAGGCCGTGCTGGCGGAATTGATGAGCATGAGCGAGGAGGAAATCCAGAAGGCCTACTCAGAGCGAGAGATAGAATCAGAGCTCGGTGAGGAGTACTGGAGGCCTGGGGACAAGAGATTCCTCATCGAGGTTGAAGACTAGGTTAGAGGGGGATACATGCCATACACCGAGGAACTGAAACGCCTGATCCAGACTGTAGAGAAGACCAGGCCCGAGCGATTGGCCCGCAAGAAGGCGGGCGAAGAGATACCGGCCATGTCCCTGAAAGAGCGGGATGAGATACTGCGCAAGTACCACCCTGACTACAAAGACGAAGGGAAGAGAGATATACAGGTTGGACCGAACAAGGGCTACAAGCTGCCCGACGAGCTTGTAGACCTCCTGGAGGCCAAGAGCAGGATTGAACCGGATGCAGTCGACCTTTCCCAGCCAGACTACGAGACCGACGTCCTCGTGATTGGAGGGGGCGGAGCCGGGACTGCCGCAGCTCTCATGGCGGAACAGCAGGGCGTGCGGGTCCTCATCGCCACCAAGCTGCGCCACGGCGATTCCAATACCATCATGGCCGAAGGCGGCGTCCAGGCAGCCACCAAGTTCGACAAGGATTCCCCTGGCGTTCACTACCTGGACACCATGGGGGGCGGACGTTTCAAGAATGACCCCGAAATAGTGCAGACCCTGGTCAACAACGCCGCGAACCTTGTCCAATGGTTGGAGAGCCTCGGTGTGATGTTCTTCAAGTTCCCCGAAGGAAGACTGCAGAGCCTGCCCGCTGCCGGCTACTGCAGAAAGCGTCTGCTCTATTCCGGCGACATAACCGGCACCGAAATCATGCGCGTTATCCGCGACGAGGCACGGAACCGTGAGAATATCACCGTTCTCGAGTTCTCGCCCGCTGTGGAGTTGCTTCTCAATGAGCACGGCCAGTGCGCTGGCGCCATTCTCTATGACCTGGAGACCGAGGAGTACCACATAGTGAAGGCGAAGGCGGTTGTCCTGTCCACCGGCGGACAGGGACGAGTCCACATTGCCGGCTTCATGACCACCAACCACTACGGAGCTACCGCAGACGGAATAGTCCTCGGCTACAGAGTGGGAGTCGGGCTCCGTGACCTCCATGCAGTCCAGTATCACCCTACCGGCGTTGTTTTCCCTGAGCAGTTGGAAGGCGCCTTGATTACCGAGAAGTTCAGGGCGGCGGGGGCGAACGTGGTGAACATCGACGGGGACCAGTTTGTCTACGAGCGGGAGCCCCGGGACGTGGAATCAGCCGCCTATATACGCGAGTGCTTAGAGAGAGGCAAGGGTGTACCTTCACCCACCGGCAAGCTGGGACTATGGCTGGATTCTCCCATGCTCGAGGATCTCTACGGCCCAGGCACGGTGGAGAAGGAGTTCCCCGGCAAGTTCAAGCAGTTCAAGCGACACGACTTCGATATCTCCAAGGAACCCATGCTGGTATACCCCACCCTTCACTACCAGAACGGGGGCCTGGTATTCAACTCGCGAGCCGAGACCAGTGTCCCCGGCCTCTTCGCCGCGGGAGAGGTAGTTGGAGGGGTACATGGGGAGAACCGCCTGATGGGCAATTCCCTGCTCGGCGTACATCTCTATGGCAGGATAGCAGGCACCAACGCCGGCATCTTCGCCAAAGAGAACGCCAAAGAAGGTAAGCTGACTCTGGAGCATGTCAGGTCTTATCACAAAGGCCTGGAGGACGCGGGCATAGTGACCGACAGGATTGCCCCAATGCTCCTTCCTGACTACACCGACCCGGAGGTCAGGAAGCGTCAGCTCACCGCACACTACGCTGGGACTCTAAGGTAGAGGGCGCACATACGCCAGCGCTCCAGACACTGCTGCGCCGCGCGTCATGCGGCTGCCCTATGGTATTCTGTGGGCCTGAACAGAAGCGAATGGGTGTTAAGCTGCCCTTGGAGCCTGAAGCGATTGAGAGATTGAGGGTGGGAGAACTCCTGACCCTGGACGGGGTTATGTATGCTGCCCGCGATGCCGCCCATCATAGGCTCATCGAGGCTCTGGACTCCCATCAGCCACTGCCCTTCGACATCCGAGGACAGACCATATACTACATGGGGCCCACCCCCACCAAGCCCGGGCACGTCATCGGCTCTGCCGGGCCCACTACCAGCGGACGGATGGACATCTACACCCCTCGCCTCCTCGCTGCGGGCCTCAGGGGAATGATCGGCAAGGGCTCACGCTCTCAGGAAGTGAAGGACGCCATCAAGAAACACAAGGCCATCTACTTCGCGCCGATCGCGGGGGCCGGTGCGCTGATCGCCAGGTCGATAAGGAAGGCCGAGGCCGTGGCCTACGAGGAGTTGGGCCCCGAGGCAATCCTGCGCCTCGAGGTCGAGAACTTCCTTGTCATAGTCATCAACGACATCCATGGCGGGGACCTGTACCAGCAGGGAATGGCCCACTATCGGAAGGCATCTCCGTGAACCCGGACAAGTGCCGACTGCAGGTCGACCTGAATTGGGACGATGAGTACGTTGTCACCGGGGTTCACTATCTGGATACCACTTTCCTCTTCGCTCGAATGACGCAGGGGACTCACGACATGGTCGCCCCGCGGAGGGGGGAGCGAATCCTCGATGTTGGCTGCGGCAAGGCTGCGGATGCTCTGCAGCTCGCCGCAAGTGGTGGGGACGTTGTCGGGCTCGACCCGTCGGGGAAGATGCTCGGCCAGGCAAGGGACGACTTGAGAGCGTGCGGCAAAGAGGTCGCCCTGGTGCGCGGCATCGGTGAGGCCCTGCCTTTCAGAAGAGGGTCGCTGGACAAGGTCGTGTGTAAAGGCGCTCTCGACCACTTCCCCGATCCCCAGGGGAGCATCGAGCAGATGTCGCAGGTCCTCAAGCCGGATGGAGAAGCCATAATAGCCATTGCCAATTTTGAGAGCCTTAGCTGCCGGGTGGGGAGAGCGTGGCATTCGATACTGAAGAAGTTCATCAAAGGAGACCACCCGAGAACGCCCTGGGAGATTCCCGAGGACCATACCTGCAAGCTCGACTATCCCATCATCGTCAGCCTGGTGGAGCGTCACTTCGAGGTGAAGGAAGTCCTGCCGATCTCGATGCTGTGGACTGCCCCCTACTGGGGCAAGGCTATCTCGCTACCGCCGCGAAGGGTCGCTCAGGCCGTCCTGTCCTTCCTTGACGCTTTGGCCCGCAGGATGCCAGCCCTGAGCGACGTGATTATCATAAAGGGCACACCTAGACGCGACCAGACTCCGAAATAGCTTCCTCGTAGACGCCAAGAGTCTGCTTTGCCGCGAGTTCCCATGAGAAGCACTGCTTCACCCGTTTTCTGCCATTGCCACCGAGGCGCCGGCGCAGATGCTGGTCCCCCTGCAACTGCTTGATCGCCCCGGCAAGCGCGGCGGCGTCATGCGGCGGCACCAGAAGTCCGGTCTCGCCGTCCTTCACTACCTCAGGCAAAGCACCCGCCCGAGTAGCAATGACCGGCACCTCGCACGCCATGGCTTCGGCAGCGGGAAGGCCAAAGCCTTCGTACACCGAGGCTGTGACCGCGACCTCCGCCCTGGAGTACTCTCGCACCAGCTCCTCCGTGCTTATCCTGCCGGTGAACCGGACCACGTCCTCAAGCCCGTACTCTCTGACCAGCCTGGGAGCGAAGTTGTCGGGAAACACGTAGTCCACCACGGTCAGTTTCACGTCCACGTTCTCGCTCTTCAGCAGCCGCAATGCCTGAAGCAGATACAGAATGCCCTTCTTTCGGTCTTCGGTTCTCCCCACCACTATCAGGCTATTCGGCGTCTTGTGTCTACCATCGACCCCTCTGAACAGCTCCGTGTCCACGCCCACATAGACCAGCCTCATCTTGTCATCGGGCACCCTGAAAACCCGGCGCACTTCTTCCGCCGAGCTTTCTGAGTCCACGATCACCCTGTCGAGCATCTTGGCGACAAGACCCTGCATCATTGGTGGATAGAACAGACATTGTCGAATAGCCTGAAAAACGTGCCGTGCCTGAACGATGTCCGCCTTGAGGTCGATTGGCAGGGGGTGATGAATGGTGTCCACAACGGGGATGTTCAACGCCCTTATCAGCAGAAGTCCGTAGGCCAGGCACTGGTTGTCGTGTACTACATCGAAGCGGTATTCGGGCAGGAGTTGGCGCACCTTCTGGTACGCCCTGAGGCTGAAGGTGAGCATCTCGGGGAACATGCCCATTTTCGTCGCCATGAACTCGAAGAGGTTGGCCGGGGTGAAGACGCGATAGGGATTGTCCTGCGGCAGCCACGATCTCCCCTCAATCGCGCAGTCGTAGAGGTTCAGACTCTGCAGCTTGTGCACCGTGATGTCGTCGGCTATCTCCGGATACGGCGGCCCTACCATCACGTCGACTTCGTGCCCCAGTCTGCGAAGCTCGCGCGTCAGGTAGTACATGTAGATGCCCTGCCCACCGCAGTACATGTTCCCTCGATAGCACAGGAAGCATATTCTCACTCTGCCTGCCTCCTAGACCTTCCTCGTGTAGACGACTATGCTCTTGGGGAAGAAGAAGTTCAGGATGCGTTCCGCCCAGGGGATGAACTTCGACCTGGTGGCCAGCGGCGCCTCCAGGAACCAGCGATACAGCGCTGGAATCCTCGCGTCCTCGTTCTTCAGTCCGAAGACGCAGCGAAGCAGCCAGTAGATTGAATGGAAGGCATGCTCATAGCGGATGGCGTACACCGCCAGACTGTTTCTCCTGAGAGCAGCCACCAGTTGCTTGGCAGTGAATATCCTCACATGGCCGCCAGGATGGTTGTAGTAGTCGTCATCCAGGGCCCAGTAGACCGTCTCCGTCAAATAGGTAGGCACGGTGACCGCCAGCGCCCCGCCCGGCTTCAGTATCCTTACGAACTCTCTGATACCCTGCTCCTCGTCATCGACGTGCTCCAGTACCTCAGAGCAGATGATCTTGTCGAACGAGGCATCCTTGAAAGGGAGTCTCAGTGCATCGCCGCAAAGCACATTCCAGTTGCCGTTGGCTTCTTCCTGGGTGTCCATGTAGTGCAACACGTAGTGCGTCTTCTTCAGACTCAAGTCATCGATGTCCATGGCACATACGATGCCATTGTTGTTGCGTCGACACGCTTCAAAGCTGTGCCTGCCCTCGCCACAACCAGCGTCCAGGAATGTGTCGCCATCCTCCACCTTGAAGAGCCCGAAATTGACGGTGAGCACCTAAAGCACCTCCTGATACACCTCGATAGTCTTTTTCGCCGCCTCGCTCCAGTCGAATTGCGTTCTCACCCGTCGCCTGCCCTCTTCACCCATAGTCTTCCGCAACCCATCGTCCTTGAGCAGACGTGCAATCGCCTGTGCCAGAGCAGCCGAGTCTCTGGGGCGGACCAGAAGACCACTCCTGCCGTCTTCCACAACCTCCGGCAGCGCCCCAGCCGTGGTAGCCACCACGGGAAGGCCGCAGGACATCGCTTCGGCCGCGGGCAGTCCGAATCCTTCGTAGAGCGAAGGCACCACGGCAACCTCAGCCCGACCGTAGTGGCTCACGAGGTCGTCGACACTTAACCTGCCGGTGAATGAAACGCTGCCATCCAGTCCGTACCTGCTCACCAGAGCCGGCGTGTACTTGTTGTCCGGCGCCCCCCTGTCCACAATAGTGAGTCTCACGTCAATCTCGCTTCTCAGCAACTGAACAGCGCGCAGAAGATAGACTATACCCTTCTTGCGATCCGCGCTATTGGCCACAACGATGAGCCGGCCGCGCTCCTTGCCGCCACCGTCCACCCCCCGAAACATCTCGGTATCAATTCCGTTGTAGACCACCCGTATCTTGTCCCGCGGCACCTTGAAGGCGTTGACCGTCTCCTCAGCGGCGTTCTCCGAGACAGTGATTACCCTATCCATCCTCCTGGTTACCAGGTGCTGCATGAAGAACGGGTAGAACATTATCCTGGTTACCCGAGCCCCAATCCGCTCCAGATAGGCCAGGTCGGTCTTCTTGTCGATGGGCAACGGGTGATGCACCGTGGCCACGACCGGGATGTTGAAGGCCTTCATCATCAGAATGCCATATCCCAACGTCTGGTTGTCATGGATGATGTCGAAGCGCTGGCTTTGCAGCAGTTGTCTCAGCTTGTTGTAGGCCCTGAAGCTGAAGGAGAACATCTCGGGGAACATGCCAATCGGCGTCACCGCCAGTTCATACAGGTTGAGAGGCGTGAAGACTTTGAAGGGGTCTTGCTTGGGGAATCCGAACTCCATGAGGTTCAGGTTATCCACCCTGTGTTCGACAACGCCCTCAGGGATATCGGGATAGGGAGGACCGACGATGGCATGAACCTCGTGGCCAAGTCTCTGGAGTTCACGGGACAGATAGTAGAGGTATACTCCCTGACCGCCACAATACATATTGCCCCTGTTACACAGGAGGCATATTCTCACTTCTTCTCTTCCTCTTTGCAGCGAAAAGCAACAGTAAAGAGGCCGGCGATGCTCTTGGCATCGCGAAGCTCTCCAGCCAGTATGAGGCTGAGCATCCTCTCGAAGGGTACAGATACCACCTCAATAATCTCGTCCGCGTCGGGACGAGCCTCACCCTTTCGCAGCTCGGAAGCCACGAAGAGGTGAAGGAACTCGGTTGAGTACCCCGGGCTGCTGTAGAAGCCACCGACCCTCTCCATCCTCCCCGCCACGTATCCCGTCTCCTCTTCGAGTTCCCTGTGCGCACTATCCAGCGGCTCCTCTCCGGGATCAACACCGCCAGCAGGTATCTCCAGAAGGACCTCCCCCACCGGTTTGCGGAACTGGCGCACCAGAACCACTTCACCCTCGGGGTCAATGGCGACGATGGCGACGCAGTTGGCATGCTCAACCACTTCTCTCGTCGTCTCCCGTCCGCTTGACAGCACCACCCTGTCTTCACGGAGATTGACCAGGCGTCCTTCGTACATGCGCCTGCTGTCTATCGTCTTCTCCTCCATCGAACTCTACTTCCCCAGAGGATACGTCATCCCGACTTCATCACAGTCCGGGAACTTCGGGCACCTGAGACACTCTCCCCACACCTTCTGTGGCAGCTCCTTCTTGTCTACCTGGCGAAAGCCGAAGCGCTCGAAGTAGTCGGGCCTGTAGGTGAGACAGAAGAGGGTCTCGATGCCGAGCCGCCTTGCTTCTTCGATGCAGGCCTCCATGACCAACTGGCCCACACCCTTCTCCTGCATTTCCTCGGTCACGGCCACACCCCTGATCTCAGCCAGGTCCGACCAGAATACGTGAAGGGCGGCGCAGCCGACCACCTCGTCACCCCTGCGGACAACGCAGAAGTCCCTGATATTCTCATACAGCTCGCTCAGAGCCCGCGGTAGCATCTCGCCCTTGCCAGCGAAGTAGTTCACCAGCTTGTGGATCTGAGGAATGTCGTCTATTCGTGCCTTCTCCGCTTTCACTTCTGCACCAGTCTGCTCATCAAAGTGCCGTAGAAATGGCCCGCCGGCTGGGCTCTCAAGAAGCAGGCCACGTGGGGGCTGAGCCTCACCCTTACGCAGTCCCCATTCTCCAGGTCCACATTGACCTGCCCGTCGACGCTCAGCATTGCCCGATGCGTGGTATGGACCCTGAGCTCTATGACAGCCGTGGACGGCAGCACCAGAGCGTTGGCAAAGGCCAAATGGGGAGATAGCGGGTTCAGAACCATCTCCTTGGCCTGCGGGCAGAGAATGGGACCACCGGCGGCAAGAGAGTAGCCGGTGCTACCCGTCGCCGTGGACAGGATCACTCCATCGGCCCGGTAGGTGGTCAGGAGGGCTCCATCAATGGATGTCTCCACATTGACCAGGCGGGGTATTGCAGCGCGCCCGATGAAGACGTCATTGAGGGCATGATAGTGACCCCCGTCAGCCAGTTGCACCTCAAGCATAGCTCGCTCATCGATCCAACCCTCTCCTCTGAGGTATTGGGGCAGCCTGTCGAGAGCTTCATCGGGCCCAAGCTCAGTCATGAAACCAAGCCTTCCCAGGTTTATCCCCACGATGGGCACGGAATGCGAGAGGGCAGCGCGTGCCGCCCTCAAGATAGTCCCATCGCCACCAATGCTGAGGATCAGGTCGGTGCCCTCAATCTCACTTCTTGCCTGCTCTTCCTCCCACGCGGAACAGAGCCATACGGCAGCATCGATTGAGGGTAAGAAGTTTGCCAGTTCCTCTGCCAGACCTCCCGCCGCCGCGATCTTCGGGTGATAGAGAATGCCTACTTTCTTCAAGGGTGAATCGACGAGACTGAGAATGAGTTTGCACGGCGAAGTCTATCACCGCCAGGCCAAGCTGTCAAGGAAGGCTGCGGCTGTCGCGGCGGCGATAGCGGCCTCCTCAAACCACACCAGCTATCTGCATCAGCCTCTGAGTGTCCTCGTGGAGGTCTTCCCACACCTTCGGGATGTCTTCCCTGGCGACCCACATTGCCTCGCCCACATCGCTGTCCACTCGAAGCTCGCCGCCTGCCAGATTCGCCAGGAAGTCAATGTAGATGACATGGAGCGCTGTTTCGTTCTCAGCCTTGACGATTCGCTCAAAAGGGACAAGGGGAGTTGTGAGACGTATCTTGAGGTTGGTCTCCTCCATGACCTCGCGCTCAATCCCATCCCTGATGCTTTCCCCCGTTTCGAGTCTGCCGCCGGGACATATCCACTTCCCCTGCCAGAACCCCTCCCTTTCAGGCACGTGCCGCACCAGGAGGATTCTGCCCCTGTCGTCCTCGATCACTGCACCCACGGCAACCATTATCTCTCCCATGACTGTTCCTTTGCGTCACCAGTCCGATATGGAGCCAACCGCAGCATGGCGGTGTCGGCCTACCCGACCTCAGGTCTCTTTCCCAGGCGGTCGTAGCGTACCCTCGACCCACCCCGGCGCATCGACGGTGATCTCCTCGCGAAGGCGCTTCCGCGTGAGCCGCAGTTGCCCACGCTCGCAGTCGTATGATAACATATGCTCATCCAGGCGGAAAGCGAGCCTGCTTCCCACCTGTCCGTTGGTCAGTATCAACCTCGTCAAATGCTAATCGACCTTCACACGCATACCAAGCCGGAGTCAGAGGACAGCAACCTGACACCGGATGAGCTTGTCGCCACCGCCAAGAGTGCCGGCCTCGACGCCATCTGCCTCACCGAACACGACAGGTTCTGGACAGACCAGGACATCGCAGAGCTAGGCAAGAGGCACGACTTCCCCGTCTTCCCCGGCGTCGAGATAACCACAGAGCAGGCTCATCTTCTGGTGTTCGGACTCGACAAGTACGTCTTCGGCATGCACCGCACCTCCTTCGTGAGGCGCCTGGTGGACGAGGCTGGGGGCGTGATAATCGTCGCCCATCCCTATCGCCGCCACTACCTGACGCAGGAGGGTCCCGAGGGAGAGCGGTACTACCCCGCGCTGAACAGGGCATGCGAAAGCCCGCTCTTTGAAATGGTTGACGCCGTTGAGATACTGAATGGCAGGGGGTCGGCGGTTGAGAACCTGTTCTCGCAGGACATCGCCAGGACATTGAACAAGCCGGGCATCGCCGCAAGCGACGCCCATGACGTCAAGGACATCGGCCGCTGCGCCACCCTCTTTGAGAGACGGGTCTCTAACCTCCAAGAGCTGATTACGGAGCTGAAAGCCGGCAGATTCGCCGCAGCGAAGCTGGATCGAGGCTCACCCACAAAGCTCAGCGACTAGCAGGTCCAGGGCAAGCTCACCACCATAGACCCCCCGCTTTATGGAAAGGTCGGTATCCAGAAGGCTGTGATAGACCTGCTCCAATCGCTGCATGGAGTAGCGTTTGGCCTGTTCAACGGCCTTCCCAAGTACGTAGTCCGAGGTTACGCCCAGCACCGACTTGATCTGTGAGTTGGGCAACCCCTTCACGTCAAGCTCCTTCACCTGAACCAGCATGCGAAGCTGTCTGGTGACCATGAAAATCAGATAGGGTGCCGGTGCCCCCTCTTGCAGCAGTTGATGCAGAAGTGATGCCGAAGTCGATGCTCTCCTTTCGAGCAGGGCATCGACCATGGCGAAGACATTTGCCTCGCGAGCGTAGCTGACCACGGCTTCCACATCTCCTACGTCGATGGCTTGCTGCAGAGTATACGAGATGAGCTTGTCGATCTCGCTGGCCAGGACCCACAGATTGTCCCCGACGAGTGAGGCCAGCAGTCGCACCGCCTCAGGTGAGATGCTGCCGCCTTCCTGCTTCACCCTTCGCTCGATCCACTGGCGCAGTGCCGCCCCCTTCAGGCTGGGGAATTCCTTGACCTCCGCCAGCGGTGCGAGCTTCTTCAGCAACACGTTGCCCTTGCCTATCTGGCCATCAACCAGGACAAGCACGGTGGTCGGAGGCAAGCCGGCAACTCGCTCCACGAGCGCCGACCATTCCTTCGATGCCGCCGATCCCCTTGACGCGCTCGCGTTCCCTTCCCCCTGCTCCGCCGACCCTTTCTCCCGCCTGTCGAAGCGGGCGAGCAGCCCCTGGACTACTACAAGACGATGAGAACCCAGAAAGGGCAGGGCCATGCAAGCATCCATCAACTGGTTCAGGCCCAAGCGCTGCCCGTCAAACAGCGTAGTATTCGATGCCAGGGACTCCCCATCGCCCAAACCAGCCTTGATCCTCTCCATCTCCTCCCGGAGGGAGAAGTCGTCAGTGCCGTACAATATGTGAAACACGGTTTTCTCAGCGACCTCTCCATCAATTCTAACCCATGACCACACTCCAGGCTAGCCCTGGAGACGTCCTCTCGGAAGTGGTATCATAGCCTGCGCCGGGCCAAGAGCGGAGGGGGAGATGGAGATCGGAATCATCGGGCTACCCAAGAGCGGCAAGACCACCGTGTTCAACGCCCTGACCAGAGGCGAAGCCGACATTGACGCCCACGCCAAGGGAGCGCCAAACGTGGGGGTGGTGAGGGTGCCTGACCCCAGACTCGACGGCCTCGACGACGTGTTCCACCCCAAGAGGAAGGTCCCCGCCGAGGTGCGATACGTCGATGTCGGGGTTCCTCCCGTGGGCCTGGGCAAGACAGAGGGGCTCGGCGGCCAGTTCTTCGCTCACATGAGCGTGGCGGACGCCCTGCTCCACGTGGTGCGTGTCTTCAGTGATGACACCGTCCCCCACATAGAAGGAAGCGTCGACCCGGCGCGGGACATCGATATCCTCGACACCGAACTCGTCTTCTCCGACCTCTCGATTCTTGACAAACGGCTGCAGAAGATTGAACCCTCCCTCAAATCGGCCAAGCCACAAGAACGTGACGGCCTCGCCAGGGAGCAAGCGCTTCTGACCAAGATCAAGACTGCCCTCGAAGGCGGAGTCCCGGTCAGAGAACAGCACCTGAGCGACGATGAGGCGAAGCTCGTCTCAGGCTACCAGTTGCTCACCGGCAAGCCGCTCCTTCTTGTCGCCAATATCGGCGAGGAAAGCCTGCCCCAGGCCAGCTCGCTCGAAGAGGAGTGGCGCGCTCAGTATGTGCGGCCCGACCTCGAAGTCGCCGCCCTCTGCGGCAGGCTGGAGATGGAGTTAGCGCAACTGGATGATGACGACGCTACGGAGTTCCGCTCCTCGATGGGGGTGGACGAGGCGGCGCTGGACCGGATGGTCAGGCTCTCCTACGAGCTTTTGGGCCTCATCTCCTTCTTCACCGTGGTCTCCGATGAGGTGAAGGCGTGGACAATCAAGCGGGACACCAGCGCAGCAAGGGCGGCGGGCAAGGTCCACTCGGACATGGAGAGGGGCTTCATCAGAGCGGAGGTCATTGGCTACGACGACCTGGTGAGGTGCGGCAGCATCGCTGAGGCGAGGAAGAGAGGCCTTGTCCACGTAGAGGGAAAGAACTACGCCGTAAGTGACGGCGACGTAATCACATTCCTCTTCAACGTCTAGTCGAAGATCGTGCTGCACTGCAGCAGCTCAACAGGTATCCCCACCTCGCGCTCTATGTCGAGATAGACCCTTCCTGTAAGGTCACGGCCCCAACCCCCCAGACTGAACGGCGTTGAGGGAATGACGACAAGGTCAGGTCTATCACCGCCACCCTTCACATACTCTTTGATGAAGTCGATGAAGTCCTGAACCACCAGAAGGTCTCCCATGAATATGTTTCCGCCGAAGAAGCTGTTACGGGGCACCCCGATATCAACCCGTACGTCGCCGAAAAGATGGCTCTCCGCAAGCAGTTGCTCGAATGTGGGCTTGACCAGAGTAGAGGACAAGAAGAGGACATGCTTTGCATCGCGGGAATTGACCAGCCCCCGCAGGCTCTCCAGGTAGCTCAGTCTGAGCCCGGTGCCCATGAAGATGACGCCAAGGTGATGGTCGGTCGCAGGAGAATAGGGGTAGGAGAAATCCTCCACGTTGAGAGTGACCTCCACACGCTCTCCAGCCCGCTCAACGGTGAGTGATGCCCGGCCAATCTCGCTGCCCTGCAGGACGGAGAGGAGGCCCCGAGCCTGTGGTCTGGAGGAGATGACGACACTCCCCACCTTCACAATCTCATCGCCTCTCATCAGCCCGGACCTGGCAGCGGGAGAGTTCCTCACCACACCGACCACCCGGGGAGCGTTCTTGCGGCTCTCGTAGGTATTCTCCTCGTACATGCTGGGCATGACCACGATAGGGCTGGCGGTTGTCTCCCTGAGGCCTCTGACGGCAGAGACAACCGCCGACCAGACCTCGTCCAGGTCATAAAGCTTCTCTTGGGAGAAGTACCTCGAGTAGCCGGCGAGGTTGACCTGCACCAGACTAGCGAGGTTCCGATCGGCGTACGCCACGGTGTCCACCAGGTCATCGAGCATCTCTTCCACCGAATCCACCGGCCAGGGGACAATGACCAGGGAATAGGGTATCCCGGCCTCCCTGAGCAGCGGCAGCGAGTCAATGGCCGTCTGCGGGTCCCGGCTCTTCATCAAGCTCGCCCGCCGCGAAGGGGAGGCGCTGTTGAGAGACAGGTAGAGATACACCGGCTTCAGCTTCTCCAGTCGAGAGATGGTTTCGCGAGTGAGACACTCCCCGTTGGTGGTGATCCGAAACGTCTTTGCGCTCCTCTCGCGTGTTGACTCAAGGACCTCGAAGAAACGGGGATGGATCATGACCTCATAGATGTCACCCAGGGTGGGGAAAAGGCAGTAGCCGGGCTTGGGGAAGAAATGGTCCAGCCTGGTCATCATCTCGGCGAACTCCTCACTGACCGGCCTGACCAACTTCCCCAGGGCCAGGGTCGCCGGATTGCCTTTGTTGCAGCAGAAGACGCAGTCGCAGTTGCACCGTGTACCGGCGTACCCGAAGATCTCGGTGGGGTCACAGGGAGAGGGAGAAAGCCAGTCCTTGAGATTCCTCAGCCGGAACCCGTCTACCTCAATGGCTTCCCCTCCGCTCTCAAGCTGGACCACGCGCAGCAGGCTTTCCAGTTGTCTCTTTATCAGCTCTATCCGCGGTTCGTACAGGGAGGCATTCCTGATGCTCTGGAAGGAACTCGCGCTGCGCGATACACCCCCCGACTCCCCACCCTGAGACCTGTCGACGGCGGCGTTAGGCCGCTCCTCCGGTTTCCTCAGGCGGAAGCCATCGACCTGGACAACCTTACCATCCTTCTCGAGGTCGACCACGGATAGCAGGCTGTGCAGTTGCCTCCTGGTAAACTCAACGATTGGCTGGTGCAAAGGGGCATCCCATCCATTCCAGAAGGGTCTCGCGCCACATTCATGGGCCACGCCTGCGGGGGGGGGCGCTACTCGAAGCGATCCGAGGGTTTCTTCTCCTGGGGGAAGATCCGGTATACGGTACCGGGGTCGCGGAGCAGCTTGAAGCCGTCGATTCTCACCTCACGCTGCCCCTCCACAGGGATAACGACATCCAGAATGCTCTCCAGTTGCGCCCTGATCATCTCCAGCAGGGGGTCTGAATACACCGGCTCGGTGCCGCCATCAAGCTTGTAGCGAAAAACATAGTCCGCCATCCACCCATTCACCTCCCCTTGAAATCGGGCTTGCGCTTCTCGATGAAGGCCATCAAGCCCTCTTTCCGGTCCTCAGCGCTCTCCGCAGCGTTGACCAGCTTCATAGCCTCCGCCCTGTCGGCAGCGCTTATCCTGCGATGCCCGAGAAGCTTGTTGAAGATAGCCTTGGTGGCACTCACCGCGAGCGGCCCGTTCTCGGCGATCTCCTCAGCCAGAGCATAGGTCCTCGCCGGCAATTCCTCTGGCGTGACTACGTGATTTACCAGACCCATCGACTTCGCCACCTGGGCGTCGACGAACCGCCCCGTGAAGAACAGCTCCTTGGCCCATGCCACCCCGACCACGTTGACCACGCACTGTATCCCATCGGGCCAGTACACGCTGCCCATCTTGACCGGGTTGATCCCCATCCTCGATGTGTCAGCGGCGAGGCGAATGTCGCACGCCGCCGCCAGGTCACAACCCGCGCCAACGGCGGCGCCATAGATCATGGCGATGACCGGTTTGGCGCAGAACAGGATGTTCTCCCTGGCGTAGTCAAGAGGATTGCCTTTCTGCGCCATCTCCTCTTCGGATACCGCCATTCCCCCTCTCAGGTCCATTCCGGCGCAGAAGGCCCTTTCGCCAGCACCTCTGACCACCACCACCCTCACCCCCCCATCGTCATTGATACCGCTCAGTACATCACCGAGCCGGTAGAGAAGCTCGATAGTAAGGGAATTGCGCCGCTCCGGACGATTGAGGGTGAGTGTACAGACGTACCCCTCCCTCTCCACAAGAAGCGGTTCTTCAGTCATTGGCCCTTTCTCTCGCTGGCGCAGCGGTTATGTCAATTCAGGCATGGCCCTGCCCGAGTTGTTCCCCGCGCAAACTCACTTGCCCTTGAATCGGCTTTACGTTTCTGCATGAAGGCGAGCATCCCCTCTTTGAAGTCCTCGCTCGCCGACACGCTGTCCCTCATAGCGTGGATCTCGGCTATGACCTCAGCACTGATCTCCTGATACTTCAGAAGCTTGTTGAAGATGACTTTCGTCGCGCTTACCGCGAGCGGCCCGTTCTCGGCTATCTCCTGAGCCAAAGCGTAGGCCTTGGTGGACAACTCCTCCTCCGGGACCACGTAGTTCAACAGCCCGATTTCCTTTGCGGTTTGAGCATCGATGAACCTGCCCGTCAAGAACAGCTCCTTGGCCCATGCGAGGCCGACCACATTGATCATGTTCTGGATCGCCTGGGGCCAGTAGACGCCGCTGAGCTTGACCGGGTTTATCCCCATCCTCGCCGTGTCGGAGGCGACGCGCATATCGCAGGCCGTAGCCAGGTCGCAGCCGGCGCCGAGGGCGTTGCGATAGATCATGGCGATGACCGGCTTGGTGCACTTCATGATGTTCCCTCTGGCGTACTCCAGGGGATCGCCCTTCTGCATTTTCTCGCCTTCAGTCACCTGTATGCCGCCTCTCAGGTCAAGGCCGGCACAGAACGCCTTTTCCCCCGCGCCCCTGAGCACCACCACCCTCACCTCACCATCGTCACTGGCAGCGGCCATAGCATCGCCGAGCCGATACATGACCTCCGTTGTCAGAGCGTTTCGCTTGTCGGGGCGGTTGATGGTTACGGTACAGATGAAATCCTTCGTGTCAGACAGGACAACCTCTTCAGTGACAGCTTCCTCAGTCATAGCCCCTCCTTTCTACTCTACCCGAGCACATTGTCTATACAGCCAATCCCCCCAGGAACACACCAGCCACCACCGCCGAGCCGATGACTCCAGCCACATTGGGCCCCAGAGCGTGGGGCAGCAGGAAGTTCTCCGGATCCTCCTTCTGGGCCATGGCATGGGACACCCTGGCTGCCATGGGCACCGCCGATACGCCGGCTGACCCGATGAGGGGGTTCACCTTGTCCTTGAATACCAGGTTATGCAGCTTCGCCAGCAGTATCCCGCCACCGCTTCCACAGGCGAAGGCCAAAAGCCCCAAGGCGAAGATGTACAGGGTCTCCACATGCAGTACCGCCTCCGCGGAGAAGGAAGCCCCGATGCACAGCATCAGGAACAGGGTCACAAGGTTCAACAGCTCGTTCTGCACCGCGTAGGACAGCCTGGGCACCACTCCACTCTCGCGCAGCAGGTTCCCCAGCATCAGCATCCCGATAAGCGGCGCTGCCAGAGGAACGAGAAGCACGATGAGTATCAACATCACCAGCGGGAACAGTATCCTCTCGAGCCGGGAGACCTCGCGGGTCTCCTTCATTACTATCTTCCTCTCCTCTTTGGTGGTGAGGACCCGCATTATTGGAGGCTGGATAAGGGCTACCAACGCCATATAGGAATACGCCGCCACCCCGGTCAACGCCAGCACCTCGGGTGCCAGCAGCGCTGTGGTATAGATGGTGGTCGGTCCGTCGGCGCCGCCGATAATGGCAATGGACGCCGCATGCTCTATGGGCAAACCCAACCCCAGAGCACCGAAGAGGGCTATGAAGATGCCTACCTGTGCCGCCGCACCGAAGATGATCAACTTCGGCCTGGCCAGGAGAGGGCCGAAGTCCAGCATTGCCCCGAGACCGAGGAAGATCAGCGGTGGCAATATGTTCCAGAAATACAGGCCGTAGTAGTACAGCACCCCGAGAAGCCCCGCTGCCTGTATCTGGTCAGAAGGAAGGTTCATGAAACGAGCCAGAGGCAGGTTGCCCAGTATTATCCCGATGCCGATGGGCAGCAGCTCATAGGGCTCCATCCTGCGCTTTATTCCCAGATAGATGAACAGCAGCCCTATGGCCATCATCAAGATGTTGCCATAGCTCAACTGCAGCAGCCCAACCGTCCCGCTTAGAGAAAAGCCTTCCAGCATCTAGGGTTTCCCCATGGCCCTCGCGCTAGGCAATGTCGACGAGCTGCTCCCTTCTCTTCACATACTGACCCTCTGCCACGAACACCTCACTGACCGTCCCGTCCTGGGGAGCGGTTATCTCATTCTTGATCTTCATCGACTCGAGTATGAGCAACACGTCACCCGACTTCACCGCATCGCCCGTTTTCACATTCACCGAGACTATGGTACCCGGCATTGGAGCTCTCACGACCATATCACGTATCCTTTCTGCTCAGAAGTAACCCCATCGTCACGCTATGGTAAGGAGGCGATCCCCCCTTCTCACGTTTGCCTCCTCAGAGACGTATATCTCCTTCACCTTCCCATCCTTGGGAGCCTTGATCTCGTTCTGGATCTTCATAGACTCCAGTATGAGCAACACGTCACCCGACTTCACCGCATCGCCGACCCTGACATTGATGGAGAGGATGGTACCCGGCATGGGGCAGATGACAACCTTCGCCGCGGAGACCGTGGTCGATGAAGGCTCTACCCCCGCCGCTGGCGCCCTTGTCGGACGAGCCGCTATGGTGGGCGATGTCAGTGGCTGCTCCCCGCGGCCGATAGTCACCAGGCGCTCTGCCCGTCTTACGTTTGCCCGCTCGGAGACGTGTATCTCCATGACCTCGCCATCAACCGGAGCCCTGACCTCATTCTGAATCTTCATCGACTCCAGCGTGAGCAGGACGTCACCTGCACTCACCCTGTCGCCCACGCTTACATTGATGGAGAGGATAGTGCCCGGCATGGGACAGGTAACGACCTTCTCAATAGCAGGCCTGGGAGGGGAAAGCTCCGCCGTCCCCGCCACCTCGCGCCGGGGCGCTTCGGCGACGTGGGTCGCAGTCTTCGCCGACGAGGGCGTTTGAACCGGGACGCCGATTGGCGCCTCGCGGTGAACGACCTTCACCCCCAACTGCAGGAGCTTGGATAGCACCATGAAGACGATGGAGATGACGATGAGGGCTCCCAGCGCCATCCCAGTCAAGACGAGAGCAGAAGCCATATCGGCCATTGTCACCCGCTACAGGGGGATATTGCCATGCTTCTTGGGCTGCCTGGTCACCTTCTTACCTTTCAGTATCTCCAGCGTTTGGTACAGCCGCCTTCTGGTCTCCGCCGGTTCGATGAGGTCTTCAAAAGACGGTCCGTGGGAAACGGCCAGCAAAGGATTGGCCATGCCGTCGCGATACTCGATGATCTTCTCCTGCATGGCTTTGCCCGGGTCCTCAGCCTTGAAGATCTCCTGGCCGTAGAAGAGCATCACCGACTCCTTCGCCCCGACAACCCCCGCCTCCATCAACGGCCAAGCGAACACATAATCGCTCATGAGCCCCGGCATGACGCCCATCCCCAGATTCCCGCCCCCGTAAGCCTTCCGGGTGACGACCTCAACCCTGGGAACCGTCGCCTCGCAGAGGGCATAGAGACACTTGGCTCCGTGGCGGATTATCCCTCCATGTTCCTGCTCCGACCCTGGTGCGTAGGCCGCGGTATCGACGAATACCACCAGCGGGATGTTGAAGCAATCGCAGAACCTCATGAATCTGGCTTGCTTCCACGAACTCTCGCAGGTCATCGCTCCGCCGTAGACCATCGGCTGGTTGGCCACAATGCCTATGGTCTTGCCTCCAAGGCGTCCGAAGCCCACCACGATCTCTCCGGCGTATTCAGGCTTTATCTCCATGAAATCGCCGTTGTCCACAACCCGGACGAGCAACTCATGCACATCATAGGGCTTGTCCGGGTCTTCGGGAATAACGTCATTGAGCTCAGGTACGAGACGCATGGGGTCATCGCCCGTATCCACTACCGGCGGCAGTTCATCGCAGCTCAGAGGGAGGAAGCCAAACAGCCTTCGTATCTGCTGCAAACACTCATCTTCCGTCGCATACCTCAAATCAGCCACCCCAGAAACCGCGGCGTGCACCTCCGCCCCACCAAGGTCCTCCTTGCTGATGTCCTCACCGGTCACCGACTTGACCACCCGAGGGCCGGTGATCATCATATGGCTGATCTTGTCCACCATGAATATGAAGTCCATCAGTGCAGGTGAGTAAACGGCTATGCCGGCACAGGAGCCCAGGATGCCGGCGATCTGCGGTACCACCCCCGATGCCTGCGTGTTGGGGTAGAAGACAGAGCCACCGTGCTTCTCACCCATTATCGCGCCAGTTGCCAGCGCCGCCATGCCCCCGCGGACCTGTGCGCCCCCATCGGCGCTAAGCCGGGGCACCCGTGCGCCGGGTGAATCGTGAAGTCCGATAACCGGCACTCTCGCGTCCGTGGCCCGCTGAAGGGCCCGATACATCTTGTTGCCATGAAAGCCGCCGATTGAGCCCCCCAACACCGTGGCGTCCTGGGAGTAGACGTAGACCGGCCTTCCACCTATAGTGCCGTAACCGGCGATGAGGCCGTCGCCGGGAGCTCCATCGAGGTGCCCGTAGAGCTTGCCAAACTCGATCAAGCTTCCCGGGTCAACCAGACGTTCGATTCTCTCACGAGCGGTGAGTTTGCCGGCATTGTGCTGCTTCTCGATCTTCTCTGGTCCACCGCCCGCGCGCGCCTGCTCCTCGAGCTCCCTGAGCTTCGCGATCCTCTCCTTCATTAGCTCACCCATTTTGGACACCTCCCTCTTTGAGACGTTGGCTTACTCAGTCTTGTCACGAATAGCATTATTCGTTTTGAATTGCTGAAATTATAGCACATATTGGCTCGCTGCGCATCAGGAATAGCCACGGGCCCGCAACGTCAGGGGGCGCATTCCGGCTCAAGAAGGCACGTTCTCAATCAACACCCTCAAGTCACGTTCTGCTGACGCCAAGCAACACCAACAAAGGGCCTGGCTGCGGCTGCCTCGCTATCCCTTCACCACACCGATGGGCCTTGCCTTCGCTACCTTGCGAGATATCCCTGCCTGATGCGCCACCTCCACCACGTCGGCAACGTCTTTGTAGGCCTCCGATGCTTCCTCAGCAAGCGACGCCATACTCCCCGTTCTGACCGTGATCCCCCTCTCGGCGAGGCGCCGGGCAACATCGTTTCCCCGCAGGCTTCTCTTCGCTGCAGCACGGCTCTGCAGCCGCCCCGCACCGTGGCACGTCGAGCCAAAGGTGTCCGCCATCGCCCGCGCAGTGCCGACCAGTATGTAGGAATAGCGTCCCATGTCGCCCGGAATCAGCACCGGCTGTCCGATACTGGCATAGGCAGCAGGCACGTCGGGGTGACCCGCCGGGAAGGCTCGCGTGGCCCCTTTTCGGTGGACGCACAGGCGGTGCTTCTTGCCGTCCACCTCGTACTCCTCGACCTTGGCGATATTGTGCGCCACGTCGTAGACCATCTCCAGCCCCAACTCGCGCCGACCCGCGCCAAACACGCTGAGGAACGACTCTCTGACCCAATGAGCAATGCACTGCCGGTTGGTCCACGCGTAGTTGGCGGCACACGCCATGGCTCCCAGGTACGCCTGGCCCTCGGGCGATTTCACCGGGGCACAGGCAAGCTGCCGGTCCGGGAGGCTGATGTCGTACTTCTTCACCGCCACACCCATTGCCTTCACGTAGTCATCGCAGACCTGGTGACCCAGACCCCGTGAACCGGTGTGAATGAGGAGGAGCACCTGTCCCACTCTATCGATCCCCA
>Ga0180433_10001925_pt1 | contig 33613 bp, 27 predicted proteins | sample SS_ome_8_FD_132980 | JGI IMG/M metagenome (GOLD analysis project Ga0180433, IMG submission 132980) | Hypersaline lake sediment archaeal communities from the Salton Sea, California, USA - SS_1_D_1 metaG | ecosystem: Environmental > Aquatic > Non-marine Saline and Alkaline > Hypersaline >...
AGCGACCGAGTCGGCGCAGCTACTGGAAGGTCCCGGTTCTGAATCGCGGCGAATCCCCGGTCAAGAGCGAGGATCCGACCGTCGATGCCCTCATCGCCCGCTGCGTGCGCGAGAAGAAGACGCTCACCGCGACGTTCGTCAACGAGAGCCTGTCGCTCGCCGACTGCGTCGTCGTCGACGTGCAGTGCGACTACATCAAGCGGGATCTCGGCAACATGCGTTCGGGCGAGGCCGACATGCGCGCGCTCGAGGCGACCTTGCGGACGATCGGCGAGAACGTGCCCGCCGATTGCCTCGTCCTCATCGAAACGACCGTCGCCCCGGGCACGACCGAGTTCGTCGCCTTCCCGATCATGAAGGCGGCGTTCGAGAAGCGTGGGATCACGTCCGATCCGGTCCTCGCGCACAGCTTCGAGCGCGTGATGCCGGGACGGGAGTACGTCTCGTCGATTCGCAACTTCTGGCGCGTCTGCGCCGGCTGCACCGACGAATCGCGGCAGCGCGTCGAGACGTTCCTCCGCGACGTGCTGAACACCGACGACTACCCGCTCACGGTGATGGATCGCCCGATCGAGTCGGAGACGACGAAAATCGTCGAGAACACGTACCGCGCAACGATCCTAGCCCTGCTGAACGAGTGGAGCCTGTTCGCCGAGCGAAACGGCGTCGACCTGATCAAGGTGATCGAGGCGATCCGGATGCGCCCGACCCACAACAACATCATGTTCCCCGGCCCGGGGATCGGCGGCTACTGCCTCCCCAAGGACGGCGGGCTCGGCTACTGGGCGTACCGGCGCATCCTCGGCTTCACCGACGGGGAAGGGATTTTCCGGATCACGCCGCAGGCGCTCGACATCAACGACACCCGCGGCCTCCACGTAGCCGAGCTGGCGCGCGAGGTTCTGCGCGAGCGGGGGCAGCACATCGCCGGAGCCAAGATCCTCGTCTGCGGAGCCAGCTACCGTCAGGACGTCGGGGATACCCGCTACAGCGGTTCCGAGGTCGTCGTCCGCAAGCTCGCCGAGATGCGGGCCGAGATCCGGGTCCACGACCCGTACGTAGGCCACTGGGACGAATTCGAGAACCAGGACGCGAATCTCGAGGAGGGCACCTCACTCGCCCGCTTCTTCACCAACCAGGATCATCTCCACGCACTCACCGTCGGGCACGATCTCGCCGAATCCGTGGCCGGCGTCGACGCGATCGTCCTCGCCGTTCCGCACGATACCTACGTCGACCTCAGCCCGGACGACGTCGTCGCGTGGGCGGGCGGCCCGCTGGCGGTGATCGACTGCTTCGGGATCCTGAAGGACGAGCAGATCCGCCGGTACTTCGAGCTCGGCTGCGAGGTCAAGGCCCTCGGACGCGGCCACGTCCGGCGGATCCGCGAGGACGTGCGCCGAACGACGTAGCCCGCGCCTCGGGGCACGGCGAGTGCTGGCGGCGGCTGTGGACGTGCGCTACCCGGCGGACGCGCTCGTACGGTCGAGCGACTCTCGGATCGACGGCACCACGACCGGACTCTCGAACTCCGAGGCGAGGATGTCCATCACGACCGTGTCGTGCGCCACGCCGCCGAGGATCCTCGACTCCCGGAGGACTCCGACGCGCTTGAACCCGACGCGCTCGTAGCAGCGGATCGCGCGCGTGTTGAACGCATACGCGCCGAGTTCGACGCTGTTCAGGTTGAGGATGTTGAACCCGTAGTCGAGGAGGAGCGTGACCGCCTCCTGACCGACCCCACGCCCCCAGAACTCCTTCTCTCCGATCATGATCGCCAGCTGCGCGCGCCGGTTCTCGGGGATTCGGTTGAACAGCGCGCACCATCCGAGCGGGCGATCCGACTCGACGTCGGCGATGACGAGCAGATGCTTGAGCATCTCCTTCGCTCGCGCCGGATCCTCGTAGGTGAGCGTCGCCGGGGTGGAGTACCCGTTCATCGACGCTTGGAGGATCACTTCGAGATCGTTGTCCCACTTCTTGAACCACTCCGCGTCGCCGTCCGTCCGGGGTGCGAGATAGCACGTCGTGCCGACCAGTCGACGGTGGTGAGTCATCGTCGTCGTCCTCCTCCTGGATCCTCGTGCTGACCAAAAAGGGCAGACCGGCAATGGCCTACCCATCTCATCATATCCGCACCAAACCGCGGATCCTCGATCGTCGCAGAGGATACGAGTGCGCCGCTCGAGGAGCAAGCCGATTGCGCAGTCGAGAAGAGCTGCGAAGGTTTCCCTCGACCGCGCGCCTGCCGCTACCCTCCTATTGTGAGGGCGATGCTGTGAAGCCAAAGCGAATCGTCGTCAACGAACGAATGCAGCGGGGCTACGTCTACCGGCTCGTCGAGCCGGCCGGGAGGAGGTTTGACCCCGAATTCCGGCCGGAGCTGACGCCGCAAGAGATGCTCGCCCTCGGCGTCTTCGGCGGGAAGTACCTCACCAACTGCCGCGACGAGTTCCCGGCCGATTGGTTCACGACGGCTCGGCTCTCGCCCACGCGGCGCGATCCCTCGCTCAACTTCTTCGGCGTCGACGCGTCGAAGCCGCTCGCGTACTGGCGCGCCAAGGGCTGGATCGACGACGACGATCCGCGCGGCTGGTTCCAGTGGTACTGCCGATACTACCTCGGCCGCCGCGGCCCGGACGACGCGCGACAGATCGCACGCTGGCGTGCGATGCGCCGTCACGTCGCCCAGCTTCTCAAGAACTGCGCTCCGGGAGACCTCGACTGCCGACCGCGCCAGCGCCAGGCCCTCCTCCACTGGGCGTACGACAGCCGCAGGATCTAGCACAGCTGCACTTCCTAGTGCTGGATCTCCAATCCGGACGGCGCCGATCCGGGGAACCCGTAGATCGGCGTCCCGGTCAATGCGCCCGTCGCCGGATCGATCTGAACGATCCGGTGGCGATCGACGTCGATCGCCCACAGGACGCCGTCGTAGAGGTCGATCGCCGCCACGGGGAAGACCTCCGACGTGATCTCGACCGGGTCCCCGGCGATCTGAAGCTGCGTGTTCGACATGATGTCGTACCCGGCGATCATCTCGATCTCGTAGAACAGGTGCGTCTCCCCTTCGAGGTACCACAGCCGGCCGAGCGTGTTCGGGCGCGGGGTCCAATCGAGCCCCTGCGGCGCCCACAAGAACGGGACGTTGGCCACTTCCGGCGAGGTCGCCTTGAAGTAGGACTGACCGTACGACTCGTAGACCTGCCCGTCCGGCGGGTTGAGGCGGTAGAGCTTCCGGGTCAGCCCGTCGACGTGCCAGACCTGCTTCTGGCCGACCGCACCGTAGGTCGTCTGCATCGGTGACTGTCCGGGAGCGGTCAGCTCCTGTTCGAGCGCGCCGGTGACCGGATCGAGGTAGAGGATCCGCTGGATCCCTTCGTTCGCGCAGGCGACGACAAGCCTCGTCTGGCCAGCGACCTCGGCGATCGCCACGCCGCGCGGCTCCTTGGCCGGGAGGTCGAAGAAGTCGAGCGTGTTCCCCGTCATGTCCAACTTGTAGACGCGATCGAGGTTTTCGTCGCTGAGCCAGATCGCAGGATCGACGGTGATCGTCACCGTCGCGGTGTCCGTCTTCCCGCTCTGATCTCGAACCAGGAGCGTCAGCGTGAACGTGCCCGCCTGCTGGTACGTGTACGTCCCCGTCGCTTCGGTCGATTCGGCCTCGGTGCCGAAGCCCCAATGGTAGTAGCTGATCCCGTCAGCCCCGGTCGACCCGCTTCCGTCAAACGAGATCGTGAGCGGGACGGTCCCCGACGTCGTGTCGACGACGATCACCGCCTCGGCTCGTTGGAAGAGGGTGCATCCGCCGATCGATAGTGCGGCGCCGATCGCGAGGCAGACGATGAGAGAGATCCTGTTCGACATGCCGACCTCCTTGTCGCGAGATCCTACAAGAACCCCACGACGCCGGTCCAGGACCAGGACGCCTCCGAGACGCCGGCCGCTCAGTCGGCGTCGAACAACCCGAGCTGCTCGCCGGTCGGCGCCAGACTCGGCTGAACCGACGTGGCGATCCTGCGAGCGGCGCAGAGCGCGTCGAACCGTTCGAACAGGGCGTCCGCGTCCGGCGACGGGCACATGTAGGCGTCGCCGTAGCGCATCTCGTAGCGCGATCGCAGTCCGGGGAAGAACTCGTCGAGGCGGGCGTAGAAGTAGTCCCGCTGGCGGTCGCGCAGACTCATCCCGAACCAGGGAACGATCGCGCCGACACCGCACGCGCTCGCCCGATCGACGATCGAGGAGACGTTCTCCCACGTATCCTCGATGAACGGGAGCGTCGGCATCAGCGCGATCCGCGTCTCGACACCGCCGTCGGACAGAACTCGAAGCGCCCGGAACCGCGCGGACGGCGGCGGTGCACTCGGTTCGATCTTGCACGCCAGGTCGTCGTCGACCGTCGTAATCGTCAGCGAGACCACCGATCGCGCCCCGCGCGCGATCTTCTGCAGGATCGGCAGGTCCCGCAGCACGAGGTCGCTCTTGGTGACGACGTGCACGCCGAATCCGTAGGCGGCGATCACCTCGAGCGCCCGCCGTGTCAGACCGACCTCCGCCTCGAGCGGCATGTACGGATCGTTCATCGATCCGGTCCCGACGACGCCCTTCTTCCGCTTCCGCCGCAGCTCGTTCTCCAGGAGGTCGATCGCGTTCGCCTTGATCAGGACGTCCCGATCGAACGCGTCAATTCCGTAGCAGAGGCTGCGCGAATCGCAGTAGATGCAGTGATGCTGACAGCCGCGGTACAGGTTCATCCCGTAATCGAGGCCGAAGTAGGTGTCGAGGCCCCGCACCCTCGAAACGAGGGTCTTGGCCCGGATCTCCTTGATCACGATCCTCGGAGTGTACCGCGTGAACGTCGCTCATCATCCTTTCATCACCCGCGCCGAACGCGTATCCTGTTGCGATTCAAGGAGGTCGATGATGCATCTTCGCACGCTTGTTTCGATCGTACTGCTCGCTGCGCTCACTCTTCTCATCGCCGGCTGCGGAGGGCAGCCGGACGCATCGGAGGAAGCGCCGTCGAGCCAGCCCGCACAGGAGTCGACGGATCGGATCGCTCCGGAGACCGAGGCGGAAGCGATCGACCAACCCGAGACGCCCGCCCCCACCGACGAGGCGCCGGCCGATCTCGTCGCCACCATGAACGGCCGCCCGCTCTTCCGCGACGATCTCGATCGCGAGCTGCAAGCGGTACTGACCCAGTACGCGCAGATCTACGCGCAATTCGGACAGGATCTCCGAGCGCTCATCGCCGGTGCCGCCGGCCGCGAGTTGCAACTCAACCTTGAACTCGAAGCGTTGAACCGCCTCGCCGGACGAGAAGTCCTCCTTGAAGAGGCGGAGAAGCGAGGGATCGACGTCACCGATGCCGACGTCGACGAGCGATTCGCCGAACTCTACGAGGAGTTCCTCGCCGGGCGCGACATGACCGAGGAGGAGTTCGAGGCGTACATCGTCAGCGTCGGCGGGACGATGGACGAGTTCTTCAGCTCGTCCAAGCGAAGCGTCCGCGAGCAACTGATCGTCGCCGGCCTGCAGGACGACGTGGTCGGTCCGATCGAGCTGACCGACGACGACGTCGCCACGTTCTTCGAGGAGAACCGCGCCAACTACGAGGAGGAAGAGCAGTTGCGAGCGTCGCACATCCTCGTCGACACCCAGACCCAGGCCGAGGCTGTGGCCGAGCGGCTGCAAGCGGGCGAGGACTTCGCCGCGCTGGCGCAGGAGCTCTCGACCTGTCCGTCGGGCGCGTCCGGAGGTGACCTCGGCTGGTTCGTCCGCGGACAGATGGTCGCGCCATTCGAGGAGGCCGCGTTCGCTCTCGAAGACGGGGAGACCAGCGGAATCGTCAAGACCGAGTTCGGCTTCCACATCATCCTCCGCACCGGCTACAAGGAAGAGGTGTCGCCCGAACTCGACGAGATCCTCGACGAGGTTAGCACCGACGCCGAGGCATCCGCCGTCGAGGAAGCCTTCCGAACGTGGTACCAGGGCGTCTACGATGCCGCCGATGTCGAGATCGTCGACCCGCTGCTCGCCGCCATCACCCTGCGAAACGAGGATCCCGCGGGAGGCCTCGCCGCACTCGAGCAACTCCTCGACGACGACCGCGTCGACGATCCGTACCTGCCGTACCTCCTCGGCGTCGCCTACGAGGAAATCCGCCAGCAGGCCGTCAGCGAAAAGACGACCCTGCAGGAGGGCGACGTCAGCGATCCTGAGGTGGCGGCGCAGATCGCCGACCTCGAACGTCGGATCGAAGAGGCGACGGCCCGCGCAATCGAGTTCTACACCCTCGCGCTCGAAGCGACCGACGGCGACGAAACCGTTCGAGACCGTCTCATGATCGTCGAGGCACTCGCGATGCAGACCCCGTCGCAGACGGCACCCTAGGCACTCGGAGGAGCAGGCGCCCGCAACAGGAGAAGGGACGGACGAGATGAGGCCGACACACGGAGTGATCGCGCTCATGCTGATCGCGGCCGTCTCGTCCGTCGTCCTCTCCAACACGCCGCCGTCTGCCGCGTTCTCGGCGTATCGGCTTGCCGACGGGGACGACGCCCGCGTCCTGTTCGACGCTTCGGCGTCGACCGACCCCGACGGAGACGGCATCCGCTTCCAGTGGGTCTTCGGCGACGGGACGACCGGCTCCGGGATGCGAGTTGAGCACACCTTCCCGAGCGTCGGTCGCTACACCGTCACCCTGATGGCGGCGGACGACATCGGCGCGTGGCACATGATCACGCAAACCGTCGACCTCGCCGATCTCCCGCCCGCGTCCTCCGCGACAGCCGTCGCGCAGCCCTCTGCACCGGCGTTGCCGATCGGTCACGCCGTCGGCGAGCGCGCGCCCGACTTCTCGCTTCCCGACCTCGACGGGGCGTTCGTCAACCTGTCCGACTTCCGCGAGCGGGTCGTCCTGCTCGAATTCTGGCTCAGCACCTGTCCCGGCTGCCGCGGGTCGATGCCCCTCCTCGAGGCGCTCCACGACGCGTACGCGGATCGGGGATTCGTCGTCCTCCTGGTCAGCCTCGACGATAGCCCCGACGACGCCGTTCGATACCTCGCCGCGAACGGGTACGACCAGTTCGTCGTCGTCCACGAGGCGCGGCCGGTCGAGTTCGGGACGGGGGCCGCATTCGGCGTCACCTCGACGCCGCACACGTTCCTGATCGATCGAAGCGGCGTCATCCGGCTCGCCGGACTGCCGAGTCTGATCACCGACGACGCGATCGAAGACCTGCTCTAGCTCTTCACACGAAGACCACGTCCGCACCACCGATGCCCCACGTCCTCTTCACGATCCTCCGACAACCCCCGTCTAGCATGCATCGGGAGTGTGATACGGGTCACACTCCCGATCGTTTCGCCGTCCTCGACGAAAGGCAGGGAGTGGATGCGGAGGCTCGCGCTCGGAGGATTGGTCGTCGGACTCGTCATCAGTTTCGCCGCACACGCCGCTTCGCTTCACCGGGAATACGTCTGGGAGTATGCCGGCCGGACCTGGACGCTGGAGCACACGTTCGACCTCGCCACGTACACCCGGTACCGCGCGCTTCCGCGCGTCGCCCGGTTCACCGACTACGGGGAGTACGTCCTCGATCCGGGGGACGACGCCCTCCTCGAGGATCTCGTTGGCGATCTGGAGCGGATGGCCACCGCAGCGCGGTTCGACGACTGGCAAGCCCTTCACCTGATCGCATCGTTCGTTCAGTCGCTCCGCTACGTCGCCGAGGAGACCGAGTACCCGCGCTACCCGATCGAGACCCTCGTCGAGGGGTGCGGCGACTGCGAGGACCTGGCGATCCTCACCGCCGACATCCTCCGCCAGATGGGGTTCGGCGTCGTCCTCCTCGCGTTCACCACCGAGATGCACATGGCGGTCGGCATCCGCATGACGCCCCCCGATTCGTGCACGGCGCGCGCGTTCGAGTGGAACGGAGACGCCTACTACTACCTCGAGACGACCGCGGCCGGGTGGACGATCGGCCAGGTGCCGACGGCCTACACCTCGAATCCCGACGTCATCGCCCTCGCCCCCGCGACGCCGTAGCGCGCTTGCCTCGGAGCGCGTCTCTGCCCTACAAGAGACATCGACATCCGATGCGAGGGAGGCCACATGAACAAGCTCCGACCGATCGCGTGCATCGCCGGACTGATCGGACTCGCCGCCGTCCTGTCCGGCTGCTGGCTCCTGCCGATCCCGATCGACGAGTCGGCCGACGGAACGGCGCAGACGGCCGAGATCGGGCGGGAGATCCTGATCCAGCTCGCCGGAACCGCGTCAACCGGGCACCAGTGGATCCGGAAGGCGCCGGCGTCGTTCGACGGCGCGCCGCTCGAAGTCATCTCGGAAGGCGACTACGCCGCCGACGATCCGAACGTCTGCGGCGGGCCGGGCACGTTTACCTTCCGCTACCGAGCGATCGCCGAAGGGACGATCGAGCTCGTGTTCGAGTACCGCCGCCCGTGGGAGACCGACATCGTCGACACCTTCTCCGTCATCGTCTGGGTGCGGTAGGCCAGAAGTAGGCTTTCGTTCTGTCGGTGACCACCGGAAGGCCTCGTCGACAGGATCTCTCTGTATGTCTCCGCAGCCTACGGCAGTGACTCGCAGGCAACTCCATCGGAATCTGCGTCCAATCCGAACACATCACCGTAACCCCGTTGCTTGCAGGACTCGTAGCAGGCTTGTGCCTCAGCATGAGATGCGAAGTCACCGCAATCGAGGTCCGGCCCTCCACAGTCGCAGGACGCCCCGGGAACTCCTGGATCACTTCCGTCGTCCGTCACTGGGCACTGGGCAGCGCACAGCAGAAGCGCGGCGGCCACGATACCGAGGGCTAGGACCTTCTTCTTCATGATTCCTCCTGTTCGAGACATGTCAGAGAAGATAAGCTAGGCTTCGGACTGACGGCAAGCAGGTTGGAGCACAGCTGAGATTGGCGCAAGACCACAACGGGAATGACGTGCTTCTGCGCGATGAACCTCGAGACCCTGCACCTGCAATCCGGCAAGCGCGATAGCCACGTCCGGCACAAGCGTGACGGCGTTGCGCTTGCGGTTGCTCTCGATCCATCAGTCGGACACATTCGGAGTTGATGCCCTCAAGGGGGCAACGTCCGCCGTCGAGCAAGCGTAACCGCTATTACCGACGGAAATGGCGTTCGTTCCTATACTTCAGGATCGGTCGGGGATTCACCCCACTCGTGAACGGCCGAGTCAAGGAGAGAACTATGCGCAGGAAACGCCTTCTGCTGGTGGCGGCGGTCGGCCTCCTGCTCGCTTCGGTCACGCTGGCGAGCGGGCAACCGAGCGGCGATGTCGGTTGCTGGGTCGAGCGAGAGACGATCTACATCTGCGGCAATGCGGACTTCTCGTTCGAGAACGGCGTGGTCGCCGGCTGTGGAACACCGGAGAACCCATACGTGATTGAGGGCTGGCGGATCGTCGCCGGTCGGGCCGACTTCGGGATCAACATCGAGCACACGACCTGCCCGTTCGTGATCCGCAACTGCATCGTGATCGGCGGCTCGGGCGCCGCGATTCGCCTGAACACGCTCTCGGGCGGCGCCGTCGAAGCCTGCCAGCTCCTCCGTGCCGACAAGGGAATCCTGCTCGAAAACGCGTCGCGGAATCGGATCGCAGGGAACCTGATCGCCGAGAATCGGCGCGGCGCCGTCCCGACACTCGGATCGTGGGGGAACGTGTTCACCGCCAACCGTTTCGTCGCCAACGGCCGCAGCGCCGAGGATCCGCGCGGTGAGAACCACTGGCACTGGTGCGGGATCGGCAATTCCTGGAGCGACTATGGCGGCACCGACTGCGACGGCGACGGAATCGGCGAAACGCCGTACGACCTCGTCGACGATCCGTTCCCGCTCGTCGGCGCGGCGTCGTGCGGCGTCGAGACGTGCGCTGCGCCCGCGGTCTCCTGCATCGTTCCGCCGGTCGACTGCGGGCCGGCAGTCGGTGGCGTCGGCAACCCGACCAACGTGGTGGGGATGATCGCCGTCCCGTGCGGTCCGAGCGTCGCCTGCCCGCACACGCCCGCCTGCCCGCCGACCGATCCGTGCGCGCCCGCAATCGCCTGCACGACGGTTCCAGTGTGCGAGCCGGTCGTCTGTTCTCCGTGCGTCACGCCGTGCGCCGATCAGATCCTCACCTGCACGCGAACCGCCGTCACCCTGACCGCCGACGTCGCCCCCGGCAACGCGTCGTGCGCGCCATGCTCGATCCGCTGGACGAACGAGCGCGGCGAGATCGTCGGCAGCGACCGGAGCATCGCCGTCACCGAGCCGGGGATCTACACGATCACGGTCACCGGCGCCGACGGGTGCTCGACCCGCGACGCGGTCGCCGTCTTCCAGGACATCGACCGACCCGTCGTCAGCGCGTCGGCAAGCGACGTCCTGACCTGCAACCTGACCGAGGTCGACCTGTCGGCCCGGATCTCGGGCGGGCGACCGCCGTACACGATCGCGTGGGCGGGCCCGGGCGGACGAGCTCTCGGCTGCGAACCGGTCGCCGTCGCGTGCGCGCCGGGGCGGTACACGGTGACCGTGACCGGCGCCAACGGGTGTGTCGCCTCGGCGACGGTCAACGTAGCGCAGGACGTCGAGGCGCCGGTCGTTCGGGCGTCGGTCGACGGGGAGCTAACCTGCACGACGACGTCGGTCACCCTCACCGCCGACGTCGTCTCCGGACGCCCGCCGTACGCCTACGCCTGGTCGAAGCCGGGCGTCGACCTCGTCGGGAGCGAGGAGACCGTCGTCGTCAGCGAACCGGGAACCTATGCCGTCACCGTCACCGGCGCCAACGGATGCACGGGGACGAGCACAGTGGCCGTCACCGAGAACGCCGCCCCGCCAACTGTCGCCACGAGCGTCGGCGGGACCCTCACCTGCAACGTCACCGACGTGCCGCTCACCGCGACGGTCTCCGGCGGACGCCCGCCGTACGAGGTCGTCTGGACGATCCCGGGACGCGGCGTCGTCGGCGAGGGGCCGTCGATCCGCGTCGACGAGCCCGGCCCCTACACCGCCACTGCCACCGGAGCGAACGGTTGCTGGGCGAGCGCGACAGTCGACGTCGAGCAGCACATCGACCCGCCGATCGTCGACGCCGGGCCCGATCAGATGCTGACCCTCGACGTGCGCGAAGCGACGTTCACCGCGACCGTCACCGGCTGCGACGGGGCGTGCACGATGGTGTGGAAGGACACGCTCGGCGAGGTCGTCGGAACGACGCCGTCGATCACCGTCACCCGGCCGGGCGTCTACGCGGTGACCGCGACGAACCCGGCGACCGGGTGCAGCGCGTCGGACGAAGTCGCCCTCGACTCCGACCGGGTCAGCGAAGTCCTGCTCGAGTCGTCGATCGAGGGCCTCGCCGTCTTCGGGCAGCTGCTGAAGGACGGCGTGCCGATCCCGGGGACGAGCTTCATGTTCGAAGTCGGCAAGGATCTCGACCCGACCGAGGGCGGTGAGGTCTCGTCGGTGCGAATGACCGACCTATCCGGAGTTGGCGTCGAGGCGAACGGCGCAGAGGTCAACTACATCATCCCGACGAACGCGACGGTCCGGTTCACGATCCACAAGGACCAGTTCATCGTCGGGAAGCGGTACTACCTGCTCCACCTCCCGACCGATCCCGAGGGGACTGCGTCGATCGGTTTCTTCTAGCGAGAACGGAGGTCACGCGGCCCTACCGGGATGCGTCGAGGATCGGTCGACAGGCGCTGAAGAACGCGTCCTTTAGCGCCTTGTCTCGGATCGACGCCGCCAGCTCGGTCACCGCAGCTTGGGATCGCGCGAGGTACGCCTTCGCCTCTTCTCCTTGTCCGGCCGCTTCGAGCACCCGGTAGTGCGTGAAGCAGAGCTCGTTCGTGTCCGGCGGGGCGCCGTCGCCGAGACGATCGATCGCCTCGGACGAACGGACGACGGCGCCGTCAACATCACCGGCGTGCAGGCGCACGCGGGCGATCGCTGACAAGCACGTGACCTCCAGGCTCCCCCACTCCATCTCGCGGCAAAGCTCAAGCGCAGTGCGCAGGTACGCCTCCGCCCCGTCCGTGTTTCCGCGCGTCAGCTGCCCCGTACCGAGCTTGTAGTTCGCCAACGCTTCGCCGCGCCGGTTGCCGATCTTTTCGAACGACCGCAGCGCGTCGCCGTACCGGTCGAGCGCGTCGTCGAGGACCGCCGGATCGTAGCGGTCGTCGACAGCGACGTTCGGATACCCGGCAACGCTCAGCGCGTGGAGCGCCATCCCGAGGTTGAACGTCGTTCCCGCGAGTTCGTTCGCGTCGTCGAGCTGTCGGTAGAGTTCGAGCGCCTGCTCGAAGTAGGCGGGCGCCCGCTCGAACGCGCCGAGGTCGCAGTACGCGCTCCCGGTGTTCATCAGGCACTTGGCGAGGCCGGCGCGGTGTCCGAGCTCCCGGAATGCCTGCTGCGCCTTCTCCGAGCTCTCGATCGACCGCTCGTACTCCCCGAAGTAGTAGCTGACCGCGCCCAGGTTCCCGAGGATCTCGGCCTCTCCCTTCCGATCCCCAGCGCGCCGGAAGAGCTCGTGCGCCTCGCCGAACCGCTCCATCGCCTGGGGAAACTCGCCGAGACGGGCGGCGATGATCCCCAACGCCCGGACGGCCTCGCCGGCAAGCCCGTCAAGCCCCTCCGTTGCACGGTAGATCGCGACCGCCTGCTCGATCCGCTCGCGCGCGTCGGCGAATCGCCCGAGGCCCTCCAGACTGCTCCCGATGCACGTGAGCGCACGCGCTTCACCCGCTCGGTCCTGGTGCGCATGCAGGCGCCCAAGCGCCCGCTCCGCCTCCTCGATCGCGTCGGCGAATCGCCCGCCGCGTCGGTGGAAGTCGGACCAGAGCAGGTCGACCGCGCTCGCTCGTCCGTCTTCGTCCGTGCCGACAGCCGTTCGAAGCGCTTCGAGATCGGCCCGTTCCTCTTCGACCCGCCCGAGAACCGCCAACACCTTCGCCCGCGCGCGGAGGGCGTCGAATCGGCGCTCCGAGGATCGGCCGCGATCGAGCCGCTCGATCAACTCGATCGCTCGGTCGAAGTACCCGAACGCCTCGACATTCGCCGATTGGCCGGCCGCACGCGCGCCGGCCAGCAGGGAATACCGGCACTCGTTCTCCTCGTGCCCGGCGCGATTCCAATGGACGACGAGAAGCGGCGCCTGCGCTCCGAGGTCGGCGGCGTGCTCGGCCTCGATCCAGCCCGCGACGCTTCGGTGGAGAGTTCGCCGTTGCTCGTACAGCAGCGTGTCGTAGGCGACGTGCTGGGTGACCGCATGCTGGAAGGCGTAGGAAAGCTCGGGATCCTCCGCCTCGAGGACCGTCAGCCGACGGCGGCCGGTCTCGTCGAGCCGGATACGGAGGGCCTCCGGTTCTGCGCCGTCGGGCGTGACCGCGGCGAGCGTCCGCAGAAGAAACGATCGGCCGATGACCGACGCCGCCCTGAGCGTGAGCTGTCCATCCGGCGGGAGGAGGTCGAGGCGGGAGAGGACGACCCCCTCCAGCGTATCGGGCACGCTCTCGCGCAGCGCGCGCGCATCGCCTGAGACGGTGCACGCCCCGTCCTCGACGCAAAGGATCTCCCGGTCTCGGAGCGCTTGGACCAGCTCGAGCGCGAAGAACGGATTCCCCTCCGACCGTTCCCGCAGAAGCTCGCCGACTTCGGGCGGCAGCCCTTCCTGCCGGAGTCCGAGGGCGGCGGCGGCGAGGGCGACCGTCTCCTCAGCGGGCAGCGAGCCGAGTCGAAGGATCGTCGTCTCCTCGAGGTCGCACAGGATCCGGTGCGGGCCGGGGACCGGCTCGGCGAGCGGCCGGTGCGTCAACAGCAGAAGGACCGGCGATCGGAAGAGCGTTCTCACGACGGAGAGCGCCAGGTCCCACGACAGCGAGTCCATCCAGTGGACGTCGTCGATCGCGAGAACGAGTGGCTGCGCGCGTGAGCGCGCGAGGAGGAGATCGCCGACGAGCGTCGCCAACCCCTCCTGACGAAGCTGCGGATCGTAGCTTCGCGTCAGATCGGTCTCCGGAAGACCGAGCGGAACGATGTCGTTCAGGAGCGGAGCGCGGTCGACGTACGTCGGATCGAGCGCCTCGATCGCACGGAGAACGCGCATTCGTCGTGCCGCCGGCTCGAAGAGATCGTCGACGCCGAGCTCCGCCTCGATCAGCTCCCGCCAGGCGCGGTACGGCGTCTGCCGTTCGATTGCGTGTGCAGCGCCGAACCGCCACGCGGCTCCCGCCTCCACCGCCAGCCGGCGGACCTCGTCGACGAGCCGGCTCTTCCCGATCCCCGCTTCACCCTCGATCAGGAGGACGCGCCGCTCACCTTCCGCCACCTCGGCGAGCGCGCGCTCGATTCGCTCGCACTCAGCCTGACGTCCAACCAGCGACGACGTCGCCGTCGAGCGTGCGCCGCGCGTTCGCCCGCGCGGCCGATGGACCGGCTGCGGGTCGCGCATCCCCTTCAGCTCGATCGCAGGGAGTGCATCGAACGCCCACGCCCCTCTCGCGCCCGCGACGATGCGTTCGTCGCAGCGGATCTCGCCGACCGGCGCCGCCTCCATCAGACGCGCGGCGAGGTTGACGGCGTCGCCGATCGCGCCGTACGTCCTCCGCGTCGCCCCTCCGTAGGCCCCGACGCGCGCGCGCCCGTGGCTGACCCCGATCTGGACGCCGGTGATGAAGTCCAGATCCGAGGGCGGCGTCAGAAGCGCCTCCGCTGTCGCCACCGCGCGGACCGGTTCGTCCTCGTGCGCCTCGAGCGCGCCGAAGACGACGTAGAGGTGACTCCCCTTGTCGGCTGTCGTCAGCAGCAGGACGTAGCCACCGTGGCGAGCGGCGATGCCCTGGACCCACGCCGTGTATGCGTCGAGCTTCGCCCCGGCCGATGCGTCCCCGTCGTAGTCGATCCCGTCGAATCGGAGGAACAGGACCGAGACCGGCCGGAGCTCGGCGAGGAAGTCCCCACTCCCGCCGGTGATCCGCGCGTGAACGGGCGGGAGTACGTACGGACGGAGGACGCCGGCGTCGAGCCCATCGTCGGTCGGATCGGGCCACGGCGCGGTCTGCACCGTCTCCCGGAAGCCCTCGGCAGCCCCGTGCCGCCCACGCCACGTCTCGACGATCAGGTTCCCCGCGCAACGCTGAACCACCTCCGGCGCGACGATCACGTCTCCTCGCTCGGCGGCGTATCCCGCCTCGGTGAGCCGATCGACGGTCGCTCCGGCGAGGACGTCGAGGCGCTGGATTGCCGGATCGCCGACCAAGAACCGGCGGACCGGGCCGGCCGCAACCGCCGCCTTCATCGCCAGCGAGACCCGGCCGCCCTGCGGCGACGCCATCGCCCGGAACTGCCCCATCGCACGCTGCATCTGCAGGCCGCAGGCGGCGGCGCGCGCACCTGCGTCGTCGGGGAACCAGCCGATCAACGCGTCGCCGATGAAGCAGACGACGCTCCCGCCGAAGTGGTGCACGCGCGCAACGAGGCTGGTATAGACGGCGTTCAGGATCTTGGTCAGCTCGTCGGCGCCGCGGCGCGCACCGAGGCCGGCGACGAGCGCCTCGGTCAGTGGCGTGAATCCGGAGACGTCCGCCGACAGGAGAGCGCCTGACGAGACGGTCGGAATCTCCTCCCCCCGGGCGATCGCCCATCGACGGTCCATCGGCAGATACGCGCTCAGTCGGTCGATGGTCGGTTCACCCCCGGGGCCGCACAGCCGGTCGGCGATCTACGGAAGAAACTCGCGATACCGCATGCACGGGGTCCAGGAACCGAGCGGGCGTTCGCAGCCCTTGCACGAGCTCTGTCCCTGCCGACGCTTGCAGTAGGTGTTGACAACGTAGTCGAAGACGGTCGCATTGCGAACGGCGAACGCGATCTCGTCGGCGACCGAGACGAGGATCATCCGCTCGTCGGCCGTGAACGGGCCGCCTCCCTCCTTGTTCAGCACCTCGAGGACGCCGACCGGCTCGTCCCCGGCGATGAGCGGGATCGCCATCAGGTTCCGCGTTCGGTAGCCGGTCCGCTCGTCGATCTGCCCGTAGAAGCGCGGGTCGCTCTCGGCATCGTTGACGATCTCCGCCTCGCGCGTCTCGAGGACGCGACCGGCGATCCCCTCGGTCGCCGGGAACGTCGCCCCGCCGAGAAGCGGCTTCGCCACACCCTCCACCCGATAGAACTGGAAGGTCTCCTTCGTCTCGTCGAGGAGCAGGATCGACGCCGCTTCCGCGCCGACCGTCTCCATGCTGCAGTAGAGGGCGATCTCGAGGAGCTCGGCGAGATCGACCGACTTCGCAAGCATCGAGCTGACGGTGAGGTACGTGTTGAGATGGAGGATCTTCCGCTCGGTGCTCGCCCGTTCGGCGAGACGATCGACGCTGCGCGCGACCGCCGCTGCAACGCGATGCCAGAGGTCCGTCGCCGGCAACTCCGCTGCCGCCGGAGTCGCCAGGAACCCGAGGACGCGTCCGTCCGCGGCAAGCGGGTGAAGCGCGAAGCTCGTCCCGGCGGAATCCCACGAGGCAATCGCCGCCTCGTCCCCCGCTTCGAAGACCCGCCCGAGCCAGTCGCCGCACGCCCTCTCGAGGTCGGCCGAGGCGACGTCGAGCCCGTGGGCAAAGCTCCGCGGGCGGCCGAGGCGGGCGTCCGAAAGGTGAGCGACGATCGTCGGAACCGATCCGATCCGAGCGAGCGTTGGGAGAACCGATTCGGCAAGGGACTCGACATCGTCCGCAGCCGTCACCCCCGCGATGAGATCGAGCACACGAGCCAGGAGTTCCCGGTCGACCTCAGAGAACGGGGCGCCCACGCTCGGCTCCTGTTCGCGAAACGATCCCGGCCCGTCGCCGGAGGAGCCCCAATCGATGCTCTCGAGCGCGTCTGCTCTTCGATGCAGCCATGGTGCACTCTAGGATGGCGCGCCCGCTCGGTCAAGACCCGTACACGCGGTCTCGACCTACCTGCCGGACGGCGAGGGAGCAAGCACCGCTGTGTCGAGAATCAAGGCCGCTTCACATTCCGCTCACAATCTCTTCATGCTCCCTCTATACGAGAATCCTAGGTTTCTCCTTGTACGAGAGGGGACCCAAGCCAGAGAATGTACGAGGCTCCGTCAAGGAGCCTCGTAGGCTTCTTCGGAAGTTCCTCCAACGGAATGAGACGACATCGCCCGGCCACTTCGATCATCCTCGTCACCGCCCTCCTTGTCCTGACCGCCTGCACCCGTTTCGATTCCCCGCCGATCGCCGCGTTTGCCGAGTCGCCGCGGAGCGCATCGTTCGCGGTCGACTTCGACGCCTCCGCCTCGAGCGACATCGACGGCGAGATCGTCTCGTTCGCGTGGACGTTCGGCGACGGCACGACGGGGAGTGGGCAGACGATCACGCACGTCTACCCGAGTGCGGGGGTCTACTCCGTTACCCTCGTCGTCACCGACGACGAAGGGCACGTCGCCGCGGTGACGCGCGTCGTGGCCGTCATCGGTCCGGAGGAGACACCGCCGGTCGGCACGGACATCGGCCAGCTCGCGCCCGACTTCACCCTCCCCCGCCTCGACGGCGGGGAGATCTCCCTCACCGACCATCGTGGGCTCGTCGTCCTGCTCGACTTCTGGCGAAGCACGTGCACGCCGTGCCGACAGACGATGCCCAATCTCGAGAACCTGAGAGCGCAGTACGCAAGCCAGGGGCTCGTTGTCGTCGCCGTCAGCCTCGACGAGTCCGCGGCCGATGCGGCCGCCTACCTCGCCGACAGCGGGTACGACGCGTTCGTCGTCGTGCGCGGATCCCTCGCCGACGCGGAGGCCGTCCGTGCTCTCTACGATGTCGAGCAGATCCCGCACACCTTCGTCATCGATCGAGAGGGAATCGTTCGCCACGCCGACCACCCGATCCGGCTGCGCGCCCGACACATCGAGCCGTGGTTGTGAGCGCCTGTCGGAACGGCCGACGTATTGGTCGGTCGAGACCCGTTTCGCTATAGTCACCCGTCATGGCCGACAGAGTTTTCACCGTCGAGAAGCCGCTCGTGGGGATGATTCACCTCCTGCCGCTCGCGGGAAGCGTCCGCTACCGACAGCAGGGGCCGAAACCGATTGTCGACGCCGCGTTGCGCGACCTGTACGCGCTCGAATCGGGCGGCGTCGACGCCGTCATCGTCGAGAATCTGGGCGACGCCCCGTACGGCAAGGTCGCTCCGCGAGAGACGATCGCGATGATGGCCGTCGTCGTCGATCGGCTCGCCGGCAAGGCCCACGTCCCGATCGGGGTCAACGTGCTGCGCAACGATGGGTTGGCAGCGATGGCGGTCGCCGCGGCGACCGGGGCGACGTTCATCCGTGTCAACGTCTTCGCCGGGGTCGCGTTCGCCGATCAGGGGATCATCGAAGGCCAGGCGCGCGATCTCGCCTGGCTGAAGCGCGATCTCGGCGCGAAGACGAAGATCCTCGTCGACGTTCACGTCAAGCACGCTGCCCATCTGACGCGCCTCGAAGAAGCGGCGATCGACGCGGCCCGAAACGGGCCGGACGCCCTGATCGTCTCTGGGATCGGCACCGGACGCCGAACCGACCCCGAGGATCTTCAGCGGGTCAAGGGGGCGGTCGATCTCCCCGTCTTCGTCGGAAGCGGCGTTCGGATCGACAGCCTCGCCACCTACCGCGAGGCGGACGGGTTCATCGTCGGCACGGTCCTCAAGGAGGACGGGCGCCTCGACGGGCCGATCGACGTCGACCGCGTCCGCGCCCTGGCCGACGCCGTCGCCAGCTTCCGATCCTCCGAATGACCCGCATCGTCGTCCTCGGCGACCTCAACCTCGACGTCCACGCGACACACCCCGACGATCTCGCTCCGGGAAGCGAGAGACGCGCGTCCGTTCGCGCAGTACCGGGTGGAAGTGCGGGAACGTTCGCCCGGATCGCCGCGGCAGACGTCGCGGTGACGTTCGTCGGCTGCGTCGGGCGTGACCTCGTCGGCGACCTTCTCGTTCGTTCGCTCGAGATCGCGGGAATCGAGCCCTTCATCGCGCGCGACGACCGGCCGAGCGGGACGATTCTCGCCCTCGAGCGCGGCGGAGAGCGCACGATGGTCTGCTCGCGCGGGGCGAACGACGGCCTCGTCGCCGACCAACTCGACGTCGGCGTCTTCGAGTCTGCCGATCACCTACACATCTCCGGCTACGCGTTCCTCTCGCCGGCGCAGCGCGGCGCGGCGCAACGCGCGATTGCCCTCGCCGCCGCACGCGGAATCACGATCTCGGTCGATCCGCCCCCCGCGAACCTGATCGCGACGTTCGGCGTCGACGCGTTCCTCGACGAACTCGCCGACGTCACATGGCTCTTCCCGAACCTCTCCGAGGGGCAGCTTCTGACGGGGCGCGATCGGCCGGAGGCGATCGTCGAGCGGCTGGCCGAGGCCTTCGCCGTCGGTGCGGTCACCCTCGGCGCAACCGGTGCGCTCGCCTGGAACCGAGACGAGCGCAGCCACGTCTCCCCGCCCGCCGTCGTCTCCGGCAATCCGACCGGCGCCGGCGACGCGTTCGCGGGCGCCTTCGTCGCCGCCACCCTCGCCGGCGTGCCGCTCGCCGAGGCGAACGCCCGCGCCTGCGCAGCGGCCGCGAACCACCTCCAGCGCGACGCTTGATTCGCCTCGCCGGCGCGTGTACGGTGAATCTCTCCGGCACAACGCCGCTTGGGAGGTAGAGGATGGACGAAACCACCGGCCTGCTCGTCGCGATCGTCGTCGGCGTCCTGCTTGTCGCCACGCTGTTCTTCCTCGTCATCCCGGAACCCGCCGAGCGGGTGGTCATCGCCACCGAGCGCCTCGATGTCGCCGTTCTCGCGTTCACCAACAGCTCGAGCTGGCCCGGCGCCGAGGGGACGCTCGAGAGCCGGATCGAAGCGCGCCTCGTGAACGCGGACGGGATCGACGTCTTCTCTCGCGCCCAGCTCGATGCGCTCCTGATCGAACACGCGCTCTCCGAGACCGGCTTCGTCGACCCGACGACCGCGGTTGAGATCGGGTCGCTCACCGGCGTCAGCAAGCTCGTGACCGGCTCGGTCTACGCGGTCGACACGGGAGCCCATCCGACGGAGGTCTGTGTCACCTGGGAAGACGGCGCGTGCATCGAAACCGCGCCCGCAACCGAGTACGTCGCGCAAGTGCGAGCCCAGGTCGAGGTCGTCGACACCCGGACCGGCCGGATCGAGCGGGCGCTCGATCTGCGCGGAGTCGACTCGACGACGCTCCGCCAGGGGAGCCTGTTCGGCGGGTTCGACTCGCTCCTCGCCAACGCGTCGACGTCGATCGCCGGAGACGTCGAGGACGCCCTCGCCGCCGCGTACACCCGCGAGCTTCGCTACGGGCTCTACCGATCGGCGGAGCCGAAGCGAAGCGGATTCGTCGGCGACGACGAGACCAGCCGCTTTGCACAAGACGACACGGTCCATCTGATCGTCCACTTCACCCACGTCGAACGGAAGGACACGTTCGACGTCGTCTGGCTCGGGCCGGAGGGCGCCGTGGTCTCGGAAGCGTTCGACATCGTCTCTCCCGGCGACTGGCGCCTCTACCAATTCGAAGCCGCGAAGACGCCGGGGCGGTACCACGTGCGCGGGGTTCTGGACGGGATCGAAGCGTTCGACGAACCGTTCACGATCTCCCCGTAGCGACGGATGGACGCATCTCGAATTCTGCTTGTGGTCCTCGCGGCCGCGATCCTCGGTATCGCGGGGTGGATCGCCGTGCGCACGATCGAGGAGGCGGCGGCCCTTCGATCGGACTGGGAGATCCTCCTCGGCGACCCCATCCTCGTCGGCAACCTCGCCGATCCGTTCGCGTACGCCGGCGGGAACGCCGTCCGCCCGGTCGAAGGTGAAGGCCGGATCCGCGTCTCGGAGGGGACCGGCCGCGGTCTCGTCCGGGCGAGCGTCCAACTCGACGGCACGACCGAAGTGCTCGGCGCCGGCGCGCCACCGACCGGGGAGCTCCTCCTCCGCGCGCAGGCGACAGACGTCGCGCGCGCGATCGTCGTCCACGGGGACAGCGGTTCCGGAGATCCGCGACTCCCCGAGACGCCCGCCCTCCTCGCCGGGGCGGGTTCGATCGATCTCCGCCTCGACGGAATTCCACTGCAGAGCGACACGACCGTCGTCTGGTCGGTCGCCGACGCGCTCCGGCGAGACGACGGTGCGATCCGCAATCGGGGTCTCGTCTTCAGCCCGCTCCTGCGCGACGACACCGTCTTTGCCGATCCGGATCGGCTCGAGGCGACGCTCCTCGTCTCGCTGCCCTCGGAGGGAGACGGCCCACGCGTCGTCGCCCACGTCGTCTTCCGCCGCGTCGAGATCGTCGACGCGCCACACGGAGTCAGCCGGACGGAGTAGTCGGCTCCTCGTCGGGCACCTCTTCGACCTCCGCCGCCCCGTCGACCGACGCCTCAAGCCGCGCCTGCGTCGTCGCTCCCTCCGATTCGGCCGACCCTCGAATCCGCCGGAACAGCCCGGCGATCCCCTGCGTGCGACCGAACAACTCCGCCGCACGCGCAAGGCCTCCGATCGTGCCGACGAGGAGCACCCGATCCTCCGCGAGGAGACGATCTCGCTCTGACGGGAAGAGGAGGCGGTCGCCGTCCGCCCGGATGAGCCCGGCAATCACGCAGCCGTGCGGGAAGCGCCGGTCGGCGCGAAGCTCGTCGAGCGGCCGTCCGATCGCGCTCGATCCGTCGGCGACCGTGATCCAGACGATCGCCCCCTCGCCGTCGGCGATCGACGCGACCTGGCGGACGGGCGGATGCTCGATCTCGAGAACGAGGCGATCGAGGTACATCCCGGCGACGTCGAGGATGCTCGTGACGCCGGCCCGCTCGTAGGCGGCCCGGTACTTCGGATTCGGCATCCGGGCGATGATCCGGTCGACGCCGGCGCCGCGCGCGAGGAGCGAGAACGCCAGGTTGTCCGCGCTCGATCGCATCAGGGCGACCGCGACGTCGGCCCGGTCGATCTCCGCTTCCTCGAGCGTGGTGACGTCGGTCGCGTTCCCGCAGACGGCGACGACGCCGAACTCGGCGCTCAACGCCTCGCAGAGATCCCGGTTGAGGTCGACGACCACCAGATCATGACGACCGTCGGCGAGCTTCCCCGCCAACCTCCGCCCGGTCACGCCCGCCCCCGCCATGACAACTCGCATCCTCGTTCACCTCCACGCCCGGCGGGAGAAGACCAGGAGGAACGGAAGCACCTCCAGCCGCCCGGCGACCATCGCCAGAATGTAGAGGACCTTGGCCGCCGCGCCAACCTCGGCAAACGCCTCAGCGGAGACGAAGTGAGGGCCGATGTTCCCGAGCGAGGAGACGGCGACCGACAGCGATCCCCACCCGTCGAGCCGTGAGACGAACGTCGTCGCGAGCCAGACGATCCCCAACGCAACCGCCCACCCGACGGCGATCGCCGCCGCCCGCTCGGCCTCCTCCCCGGGGAGCGGACGCCGCCCGAGGGTGAGGGGGACGACCTCTTGACTCGATCGCGTCAGCACCCGAAGCCGACGCCCGAGGAGGCGCCCGAGGACGACCGTCCGGAAGACCTTCAGCCCGCCAGACGTCGAGCCGACGCATCCGCCGACGAGCATCAAGAGCAGGAAGATCTGTCGCGAGAACGGCGAGAACCACCCGTCGGCGAGGTCGCGCGTCGTGAATCCGGTCGTCGTCGCGATCGAGGCGACGTGGAAGAGCGACGTCCGCACGTGCCCGGCGACGCCGACGTCGGCGACGCGGGCGCGGTCGGCGATCGCCACCAGCAGGGTCGCCGCGAGAAGGAGAGCGATCCACGCGCGGAGCTCACGATTGGCGATGATCGAGCGCCAGCGCCGCCGGAGTGCGTTCCAGTGCACGAGAAAACTCGTCCCGCCGAGAACCATGAACACGAGGATCGTCGACTCGATCGCCGCGGCGTTCCGAAACCCGGACGCCGCGAAGTGACCGACGCTCGCGTCGTACGTCGAGAATCCCCCGGTGGAGACCGTCGTCAGTGCGTGCGCGGCGGCGTCGAACGGGCTCAGTCCTTCGATCCACAGAAGGAGACCGCAGGCGAGGGTCAGGCCGCCGTAGATCGCCCACAGGATGCGAAGCGAGTGAAAGACACCGGGCGAGAACCGCTCGGAGGCGGCCTTGTGAACCTCAGCACCGAGGAGCGCGTGGCGCCCCCCGCGCTCACGGAGGACGAACAGGAACAGGGTGAAGATCCCGAGCCCGCCGATCCATTCGGTGAGCGCGCGCCAGAAGAGGAGGCTCTTCGGCAGAATCGCCAGGCCGCGAAGAAGCGTCGCGCCGGTCGTGGTGAAACCGCTCGCCGTCTCGAAGAACGCGTCGAGGTACGTGATCTTGAGCGCCATCCAGTAGGGAATGGCGCCGACCAGAGACAGCGCGAACCACCCGAGTGCGCCGACGGCCATCGCCGTCCCCGCGGTCAACCGGCGCGGACGGAACAGGGCAACCAGCGCGAGCCCGACCGCCAGGCTGACGCCGGCCGGGATCGCGTAGATCCGCATCGGGAACCGCACCGTCTCGCTGTAGATCGCGCTGACGACGAGCGGGGCCGCCTGAAGCGCGGAAAACGAGACGAGGACCACCCCGAGATCGTGCAGGATCGAGACGCGACGGCGCACACGGCCTCCCTTCGATCCATTCTACCGTCGATCGCGTATCCTTCGCTGAGGCAAGATCCTGCGCCCGTCGAACGCGAGGAGGAAAGCGTGCGAAGCCATCGGAAGGAACTGTGGTTCGAGACGTCGGAGCGGGTCGCGTTCGTCGACATCACCGGCCCAGTTGCCGCCGCGCTCGCCGAGAGCGGAGTCCGCGAGGGACTCTGTCTCGTCAACGCGATGCACATCACGGCGAGCGTCTTCGTCAACGACGCCGAACCGGGCTTGCACGCCGACTACGCGCACTGGCTGGAGGAGCTTGCGCCGCACGAACCGATCGACCGCTACCGACACAACCGGACCGGGGAGGAGAACGGCGACGCGCACCTCAAACGCCAGGTCATGGGACGCGACGTCACCGTCGCCGTCACCGACGGACGCCTCGACTTCGGACCGTGGGAACGGATCTTCTACGGCGAGTTCGACGGACGGCGCAGAAAGCGCGTACTGGTCAAGATCATCGGCGAGTAGCCTACGAGCCGCGCGCGAGCGCGAGGAGAAACGCCTCCCCCTCGCTCCCCACGATCCAGACGTAGATCGCGCCCACCGACCACGCCGACGGATCGACATCGATCCATCGTCCATCCCCCGTGCGCCGGGTGGCGATCCTCGGCACGGCCGCCGCGCCGCCACCGCCCGCCGGGCCTCCATCGGACGTGGTGACGAAGATCGACGGACTCTCGGAGGTTGCGGACGGCGGAACGAGGACCGACGTCGGACCCGGAACCGCCATCGCGACAACCGCGGCCGCCGCGAACGCGGTCAGCGTTTCCACGCTCGGCGAGTTGGGCGCCCCCGCCGTTCCCGTGATGCGCCGCCCCGCCGCGTCCCGCCCATTCGTCAGAATCCCGGGGCTCGTCTGCCAGTTCTCCGCTTCGTCCCCGCGCAGCAGGTTGACGCGCTCCATCGTTGCCGCACCGGATACCCTCCCTGCACCCCACCCCGACCGCGCCGTGGCGTTCGCCGTATCCACGACGCGCCCGTCGGGTGCAACGAGAGACAGGACCGCACCGTCGTCCGGAAGATCGAGGCCGAGCCGAAGACCCGGATCGTAGACGAGATCGGCATCGACGTCGGGAAGCGCCCCGTCGTCTCCGCGTTCGAGGAGGTAGAAACCCGGCGCGGCACACATCCGCTCGACGACGCCCGACCACGACGCATCGGAGATCCGCCAGCCGTCCCCCTCCGACGAGCTGACGAGGCGGGAGGCGGCCGCCCACTCCGCGGGGAGCGGATCGATCGTCCCGGTCAACTCGATCGTCCGCCAGCCGCCGCTCGCCCCCTCATCGGTCCAGCGCAGACACCAGCCGTCGAGTTCGATCGGCTCGCCGGAGAGGTTGGCCAGCTCGATCCACTCCGCCGTCGGATCGGCCGCCGTTCCCGCCCACGCGATCTCGCTGATCACGAGGGCCGAACCGACTCCGTCCGACCCGGCCGCTCCACCCCCGCCGGCCGCCGGGAGGACGTCGATCGACGCGTCCGCAGCTGCTGCAGCGGCGCCCGCGAGCCCGAACCCGGTCAGGATCGCCGTGTTCGTCAGCGGACCGGGAAGATCGCTCGCTCGGATCGTGTACACCCACTCCACGACGAGCCGCTCCCCCGGCCCGAGGGACGTCGTCGGCAGCGGAATCGGCCCGAGCCGATCGTCGACCAGACCGAGCCCGTCGACGGTCGCCGTGCCGTCGTTTCGGATCGTGTACGTGTACGTCACATCCTCGCCGACCGCGGCCTCGGTCCGGTCGACCGTCTTCGTCAGCGCAACGGTCGCCTCTCCCGAATCGAGGAGGAACTCGATCGCATCGCCGGCGGCGACCTCTCGACCGCTGGAACCGACCGCACGAACGTCGGCTGCGACCCGAAGCCGATCGTCTCCGCCGTTCGCGTCAACCTGGATGACGAAGCTCGCGGTCGCCCGCTCCCACGGATCGAGCGAGCCGTCCGGAAAGGCGAGCGTGCCCACCGAATCGCTCCATCCGGCCAGATCGTGAACCGGGGCCGACCCGGTGTTCGTCACCTCGACGACGACGCGGATTGCCGACCCGTGCTCCGGCGCATCGAGCGGGGACAGCGGCAGACCCCACGCGTCGAACGCCTCGATCCTCACCTCGAGCGCGAGATCGTCGTCCCCGTCCTCGGGGGGCGACCCGGTCGGGTCGGTCGCCCGAACCGTGATCGTGACCTCGTCGGTGGCGTCGGCTCCGCACGGGTCGATCGCGTCAAGACGAAACGTGAGCGTGGGCCCTCCGTCCGACGCCGGCGCCGTGAACCGGGCGCGCTCCGTCGCTGCGTCGACGAGGTCGACCGTCGGTCCCGCGACCTGCTCCCAGAGGAGGGCGAGCGGGTCTCCGTCGGCGTCGTCCGCACGCCCGTCGAGGACGACCTCCTCGCCCGCGTCGGCCGTCCGGGCGGCGCCCGCGTCGACGGAGGGGGGGTGGTTGACCCCTTCGATCGTCAGTTCGAGCGCGTCGATCCCTGTCCCACCCCAGTCGTCGGTCGCGCTCAGCGTGAGCTCGATCGTCGCATCGCCGCACCCGTCGATCGCCGGGGGGACGTAGGTCGGATGGAGAACGTCCGGCCCCGGGTCGAACGTTCCCCCCGCGCCGCCGTCCGACCAGGCGTGGGTGACGATCCACCCGTCCGCGTCAACGGCGGTCGCGTCGTCGAGCGCGACCGGAACGCCTTCGCCCGTCGTCCGATCCGCGCCGGCGTCGACGACCGGCGGCGCGTTGACTCGAACCCGCACCGAGTCGCTCGATGTCCCGCCGTCGTGATCGACGGCTCGAAGGGTGAGATCGATGACGCCGCTCGCCGCCGGCGGCGTGTACGCCGCGTGGAGGAGCGACGGATCGTCGAACCCTCCCCCCGCGCCACCGTCCGTCCACTCGATCGTCGCAATCCCGCTTCCGCCATCTCCCGCCGACGCCCCGACGAGCGTCACCGATCCGCCGAATTCGACGATCAGGTCGGGGCCCGCGTCGACGGACGGGAGGACGTTGACTTCAACGAACGCCGTCGCGAGCGGCCCGGTCGGATCGACGACCTCGGCCGTCGTCGGGAGGGATCCGGGCGCGCCGAGCTCGACCGGCGCTCGGATCTCGACGACGCGGTCCGCCCCCGCCGGGAGAGTGGCCAGCGCGAGGAGCCCGTTCGCCGGATACGGTGCCCACCCTCCGCCGTCGATTCGCACGTCGGCCGCCCACTGATCGATGCCGGCCGGGAGAGGAACTGAGAGCGTCGCGCCGTCGAGCGCGCCGGGACCCCCGTTCTCGATGCGCACGTCGTAGCCGACCGTCTCCCCCCGCCCGATCGCGACCGGATCGGCGGCAAGATCGAGGGAGATCGCGGCGCGCACTGACGGTGCGACGACGCAAAGCAGAAGGACCGCGATCGCCGCGGACCGAATCGGAGGACACCTTCTTCGCATGTCGGGGCGAGTATCGCCCGCCCGCCGAGCGACGAGGGTCGTCGAAGTGCGCGAAGCTCGGAGTCTCGGTCAGCTCGTGACCGGACAAACGCCGTTGAGAACGGTCAGGCGAACAGGTGTCGGGAGCGGAAGAAGTAGTCGGCGCCGGAGACGACGGAGGCCACCAGCGCGAGCACGAGGCAGACTGTCTCGGCAACGGCGCCGGGCGGGCCGAGGGCGAACGACCGTCCGGCGAGAACGGCGAGGACGAGGGCGACGTGCGAGACCGTCTTCGCCTTCCCGAGGTAACTCGCGCCGATCTCCTTCCCCTCGGAGATCGCCAGAATCCGCAGGCCGGTGACCAAGAACTCGCGCGCGATGATCAGCATCACCGCCCACCCCGGAAGCTCGCCGAGCTGGAGGAGGGCGATCAGCGCACCGGCGATCAGAAGCTTGTCGGCGATCGGATCGGCGAACTTCCCGAACGTCGACGTCTGCTTGAAGCTTCGCGCCAGGTACCCGTCGACCGCGTCGGAGACCGCGGCGAGGAAGAACAGGACCATCGCCACGATGCGCGAAACGTTCGACTCGTACAGGATCAGGAACATCAGAAGGGGGACGAACGCGATCCGCGAGACCGTGATCTGGTTCGGAATCGTCCGCAGGAGGCCGGGCTTTCCGTCCATCTACCCTCCCGCCGCCTCGACGATCCGCGCGAACGACTCCGGATCGAGCGACGCCCCGCCGACGAGGGCCCCGTCGATGTCCGGCTGCCCGACGAGGGCGGCCGCGTTGTCCGGCTTGACGCTTCCGCCGTACAGAACGCGAATCCCTTCGGCCGTCGCCGCGTCGAACCGCTCGACGAGCCAGCGTCGGATCGAAGCGATCGTCTCCTGCGCTTGGTCCGGTGTCGCCGTTTCGCCCGTTCCGATCGCCCAGACCGGCTCGTAGGCGATCGTGATCCGCTCGACCTCCTCATCGACGTCGCGGAGCCCTCGGTCGAGCTGCCCCGTCAGCACGCGCTCCGTCTCGCCCGCCCGCCGCTCCGCGAGGCGTTCTCCGACGCACAGGATCGGAAGGAGCTCGGTCGCCAGCGCCGCCTGAAGCTTGTCGTGGACCGCCGCGTCGTCGTCGCCGAAGACATGGCGGCGCTCCGAGTGCCCGACGAGGACGTACCGACACCCGCTCGCGCGGAGCATCCCTCCCGAGATCGCACCGGTGAACGCACCGCGCGGCTCGGTGTGCAGATCCTGTCCGCCGAGTGCAACGTCCGTCCCTGCGAGGAGGCGCGCCGCACGATCGAGGCTCGTGTACGGAGGAAAGAGCAGCACCTCGGCGTCCGTCGCTCCGCCGAGGCGATCGAGGAATTGCCCGACGAACGCCTCCGTCTCCTGCGGCGTCATGTGCATCTTCCAGTTGCCGGCGATCAGTCGTCGTCTCATCCGCAACCTCCCCCACCTCGCGAGCGCGAGTATACCGATCGGGCCGGCGACGGGCACGATTGACATTCCCGAACGGGCTTTCTACCATCCTCGGGCGTCTAGGCCCGCACCCTCAGGAGGGGATCACCATGTACACGGCCATCGGAGCGATCGTCGCCGTCGTCTTCTTGTTCCTGTCGAGTGCCATCAAGATCGTGCGCGAGTACGAGCGAGGCGTCATCTTCCGCCTCGGACGACTCGTCGGAGCCAAGGGACCAGGGATCTTCCTGATCATCCCGATCGTCGATAAGATGGTGAAGGTGAGCCTGCGGACGGTGACCCTCGACGTCCCGCCGCAGGAAGTGATCACCAAGGACAACGTCTCGACCCAGGTCAACGCCGTCCTCTTCTTTCGCGTCCTCGATCCGAGCGACGCCGTCGTCCAGGTTCAGAACTACATGGAGGCGACCCGCCAGATCGCGATGACCACGCTGCGCAGCGTCCTCGGCGGGTTCGAGCTCGACCAGGTCCTCGGCGAGCGGGAGAAGATCAACCAGCAGCTCCAGCAGATCGTCGACGAGCAGACCGACCCGTGGGGGATCAAGGTCAAGAACATGGAGATCAAGGACGTCAAGCTCCCCGCGGACATGCAGCGGGCGATAGCTCGCCAGGCGGAAGCGGAGCGGGAGCGGCGCGCCAAGATCATCAACGCCGAGGGGGAGCTCCAGGCGGCATCGAAGCTCGGGGAAGCGGCGGCAATCATCGAGCGCAACCCGGCCGCGCTCCAGCTTCGGTACTTGCAGACGCTGAACGCGATCTCCGCCGAAAACGCGTCGACGATCGTCTTCCCGGTCCCGATCGAGCTGTTCGAGTGGCTGAGGGGGAAGACTTCGTCCGAGTAGGCGATCGATGAACCGCTTCGACATCGTCGTGATCGGGGCCGGCCACGCCGGCTGCGAGGCGGCCTTTGCCGCCAGCCGGCTCGGCGCAGCAACGGCCCTGGTCACGCTCTCCCTCGATGCAATCGCCAAGATGCCGTGCAATCCGTCGATCGGCGGGCCGGGGAAGTCTCAGCTCGTCCGCGAGATCGACGCCCTCGGCGGAGGGATGGCCCGCGTCACCGACGCGGCGACGATCCACATCCGAGTCCTCAACACGAGTAAGGGCGCGGCGATGCAGGTGCGCCGGGCCCAGACGGATCGAGACCTCTACAAGCGGGCGTGGCGGCGGATCCTCGAGAGCGCCGACGCGCTCGAGCTCGTCGAGGGGATGGTCGAGACGTTCGCCGTTCGGGACGGCCGGGTCACCGGCGTCCGACTCCGCGACGGGCGAACGCTCGCGGCGGGCGCAGTCATCGTCTGCGCCGGCACGTTCCTCGACGGACGGATCCTCCTCGGAGACGAAGTGCACCCGGCGGGACGGGCGGGCGAGCCGCCGTCGGTCACGCTGGCGCAATCCCTGCGCAGTCTCGGTCTGCGAACCCGACGGATGAAGACGGGGACGCCGCCGCGCGTGCGCAAGGGGACAATCGACACCGACCGCCTCGAGCGCCAGCCGACGAGCGATCGCCCGCTCGCGTTCTCGTTCGCGTCCGAACCGCGCGTCCTCCCCGACGACTTCCCCGTCTTCGTGACACACACCAACGAGGAGACCCATCGGATCATCGCCGAGAACCTCGAGCAAAGCGCCGTCTACAACGGGAGGATGGACGGCATCGGCCCGCGGCACTGCCCGTCCCTCGAGACGAAGATCGTCCGCTTCCCCGAACGCGCGAGCCACAAGGTCTTCTGCGAGCCAGAAGGCCGGGCGAGCGACGAGGTCTACCTCCAGGGGATCTACACCGCCTTCTCGCGCGAGCTGCAGGACCGGATCGTCCGCTCGATTCGCGGTCTCGAATCGGCCGAGATCGAGCGCTACGGGTACAACATCGAGTACGAGACCGTCGATCCGCTCCACGTCAACGCGGCCCTCGCCGTCGACGGAATCCCCGGCCTCTACCTTGCGGGCCAGGTGATCGGCACGACCGGCTACGAGGAGGCGGCGGCCCTCGGTCTGATCGCCAGCGTCAACGCCGTTCGTGTCCTGCGTGGCCTCGATCCGGTCGTCCTCGACCGGGGGCGCGCGTTCGTCGGCGTGTTGGTCGACGATCTCGTGACCAAGGGGATCAGCGAGCCGTACCGGATGCTCCCCTCCCGCGCCGAGTACCGGATCAGCCTGCGCGAAGGAAACGCCGACCTGCGCCTCGGAGAGATCGGACACGCGATCGGCCTCCTCTCCGACGAGCGGTACGCGGCCGTCGTCGCGCGACGAGCGGCGATCGACGATCTCGTGTTGCGTCTGAAGGAGACGCGCGTCGGCCCCGCCGATCCGCGCAACCGGAGCCTCGTCGCACGCGGCGGACCCCCGCTGTCGAACAACGGCGCGTCGCTGTTCGACCTGTTGCGTCGTCCGCACGTCCGCCTTGCGGATCTCGTCGACGAGGATCCCGGCGAAGACGTGGCGTCGGAGGCGGAGATCGAGGGGAAGTACGCCGGGTACATCGCCCAGCAGGGGCGCGAGATCGTCCGTCTCCGGCAGATGGACGCCGAAGCGATCCCCGAGGGACTCGACTACGCCGCGCTCGACGGGATCTCGATCGAAGGACGCGATCTCCTCGGCCGCGTCCGACCCCGCTCGTTCGGACAGGCGTCGAGGGTCCCCGGCGTCTCGCAGGCGGACCTATCGATGCTCGCGATCCACCTTCGCCGAGGGGCCGATCGACGCTAGGCGCCGGACCTTCGCACGCTAGTGCCGGCCGAACAGCACCTCACAACTCGACGGGACCGGCTCGCTGCCCGCTGACTCAGCACCGATGCGCATCTCGGTCGTTCCGGCGACGGACGGAACGAGACGCTCAGCGTGGATCATCCGGGCCACCACCTCGCGGAAGACGGGCGCGGCGGTGTACCCGCCCGACTCGGAGCCCGCGCTGACCTCATCGAGAACGACGAGGATCACCACCTCGGGATCGTCGGCGGGGAGGAGGCCGGCGAACAGCGACGTCGTCAGTCCGTCGGCGTAGCCGCGACCGGGAGTCGCCTTCTGCGCGGTCCCGGTCTTGCCAGCGACCGCGAACCCGTCGACGCCGGCGAGGATCCCGGTCCCCGACTCGACGACCCGCGCCATCAGCCCCCGCATCGTCGCCGCGGCGGCGACGTCGACGACGGGGGTCGCCGCGGCGTCCGCCCCCTCTCGAACGACGTGCACCGTCGGGAGGAGCCCGTCGTGGGCGACCGCGGCGAGCGCGCGGGCGAGCTGAATCCCGGTCACCGCAACCGATTGGCCGATCGACGCCGCCGCCAGGTCGACCGACGTCCAGTCGGCGGCCGGGCGGAGGATCCCCGCCTCCTCGCCCGGGAGCTCGATCCCCGTTCGCTCCCCGAATCCGAACCGCGCCAGGGCGTCGTGCAGCCCCTCCTCTCCGAGGCGAAGGACGACGCGGATCATCGCGGTGTTGATCGAGTGCTCGATCGTCTCGGCGAACGTCACCGTCCCGTACGAGACGTACTCCGCGTTGTGCATCACGTGGCCGCCGACCTCGATCCCGTCGTCGCCGTCGAGGGTATCGTCGACGGCGACGACACCCGCCTCAAGACCGGCGAGACCGGCGAACACCTTGAACACCGAGCCCGGTTCGAACAGGCTCGAGACGGCCAGGTTCCGTCGCTCGTCGGGCGACGACATCGCGAACTGGTTCAGGTCGTATCCCTTGTCCTGAGCCATCGCCAAGACGTCACCGGTGGCCGGATCGACGGCGAGGATCATGCCCGCCGCGGCAGAGAATCGATCGGCAGCGCGCTCGATCTCCTGTTCGCAGATGAATTGGAGATCCGCGTCGAGGGTGAGGACGACGTCGCCGCCCGGCTCGCCGGGGTCGAGCACTTCGGCCTGGTAGGTGCGCCCGTCCGCCCCCTCGACGACGTGGACCCGCGTCGGGCGGCCGCGGAGCGTCTCGTCGAACTCGAGCTCGATCCCCTCCAGCCCCACGCCGTCCGTGCCGACGAAGCCGATCACGTTCGACGCCAGACGTCCCTGCGGGTAGCAGCGCTTCCACGTGTCGAGAAAGATCAGCCCGTACGCGTCCGCGTCGCGGGCCCGCGCCTCGATGCGTTGGGCCGTCTCCAGCTCGACCGAGCGGTCGACCCACGTGAAGTAGCTCTCGCGTCGAACGAGCGCGGACGCCTCGACGACCGCGAGCCCGAGTTCCTCGGCCAGGATCCGGGCCAGCGCGTCCGAGTTCGTCGCGTGGATCCCGTCGATGGCGATCGCCTTCGCCTTGACGTCGAACGCGAGGAGTGTCCCGTCCCGGTCGCGGATCGTCCCCCGCCGCGGCGGAAGCTCGATCGTCTGCTCCTGCGCCGACGCCGCCATGCGGCGCCACCGCCCGCCTTCGACGAGCTGCAGCTGGACGAGGCGCGCGACGAGCACGATCGCGAGCACGATCAGGGCCACAGCGACGATCCGCCCCCGCACCCGAGGCGTTCGTCCGCTAGTCGTCTGCGTCATCGAGTGAGACATAGTGAACGACCGTCGGCTCGACCATTCCCAGACGCTCCCTTGCGATCCGAGAGATCCGATCGAGAGAGAACGCCTGCTCGATCCGGAACTCGAGCGTACGATTGACCTCCTCTACGTCGACGAGGGCCGCGTCCGCGGCAGCGACCCGCGCGGTCAGATCGCGCAGGGTCACGCTCTGAACCAGGTAGAGAAAGCAGAGACCGAGGACGACGGCCACGGCGCCGATCCCGGCCGCGATCCGCGCCGGCACCGTCCGTCCCGGCTTCCGCCGTCGGCGCGTTCGGTTCTCCCCCCGCTCGAGCATCTCGCCCGAAGCGTAGAGGAATCGATCTTCCGATCGGCGGACACCTGTCGCCCGCCGATCCGACCTCGGCGACGCGATCTAGACTGTCGAGTTTCGCAGTAGTGTTTGCAGTTGGCGGGTTGAGGCAGGGGGAAGGAAGAGGGTCACCAAGGCGACACTCTCAGGAATCAACCGAGAAGCCTGGGAGGTTGTCCGATGACCCTCGA
>Ga0180433_10001926_pt1 | contig 33611 bp, 28 predicted proteins | sample SS_ome_8_FD_132980 | JGI IMG/M metagenome (GOLD analysis project Ga0180433, IMG submission 132980) | Hypersaline lake sediment archaeal communities from the Salton Sea, California, USA - SS_1_D_1 metaG | ecosystem: Environmental > Aquatic > Non-marine Saline and Alkaline > Hypersaline >...
CGACAGCGCTGTGGGCGACGGGCCGGTGGATGCCGCGTACAAAGCCGTCGAGCGGATAACCGGCATAAGCGGACGGTTGCTCGATTACTCTATCAGGTCGGTGACGAAAGGGAAAGACGCGCTCGGTGAGGTGTTCGTCACCGTGCAGTTCGACGGTACCATCATCGTCGGTCATGCGAGCAGCACCGACGTGATCGAGGCGAGCGTTAAGGCATACGTGAACGCGTTGAACAAGTTTGTGGCACGAGGGCAGTCGTCCGAAACCTGATTCTCGATTTCCGTGCGGGGCCTGAACGACCCCGCTGTCGTCGGGTTCTGTCAGCGTTTACAGGGGATGGACTATGAAGATTACGTGGATGGGACACGCTTGTTTCGCAATTACAGCCGCCGACGGCACCGTTGTGGTCACCGACCCGTATGAGCCGGGTGGATTCGGCGGCGCGCTCAGGTACGGTCCTATAACGGTCCGACCGGACATCGTCACCGTCAGCCACGAACATGAGGACCACGGGTACGTCCAGGGACTACAGGGCGAGCCGGTCGTGATACGAGAAGGTGCCGCATCAGAAGCGAAAGGGATAGGGTTCGACCTGTACAAAACGTTTCATGACACCGCACGCGGCGCCGGACGCGGTTCAAACGCGATCATCTGTTTCACGATTGACGGCGTACGACTCTGTCACCTCGGTGACCTCGGACACGAACTCGACAATGCGACCGCGGTCGAAATCGGCAACGTTGACATCTTGTTCGTTCCTGTCGGCGGTTTCTTCACTATAGACGCCGACGCAGCGACACGGGTTGTTGACGCCCTGAACCCGGGTATCGTCGTCCCGATGCATTACAAGACCGACAAATGCTCGTTTCCGATCAGCACGGTCGACCCGTTCCTGAAAGGGAAGCCCAACGTCGAACGTACCGGCTCGACAGCGTTCGAGATTGATAAAGGCACTCTGCCGCCGACCACCACGATCGTCGTGCTGGAACCGGCGGCATAGGGAATAACGCGCACGGTTCGGGTGTGGTCCCGCGCAATGCACGGGGCCGGGATGGTGGAGAGGTTTGATGGCAATGGGGTGGTAACGGCTACGAGAAGGGGAGGTAAGGATGATAGATTTTGAACTTACAGAAGAACAAAGAATGATGCGTGACACGGCGCACAAGTTTGCCGAGAAAGAGATCCGGCCGGTCGCCGCCGAGTATGACGAGTCCGAGGAAGTGCCCTGGGATGTCATGAAGAAGGCGCACGAGATCGGGCTTACCTCGTTCCTCTTCCCTGAGGAATATGGTGGCGGCGGGGTGACCAGTCATCTGACCAATCATATCGTCGTTGAGGAACTGTCGTGGGGGTGTGCAGGTATCGCGACATCGATAGTCGGCACCGGGCTTGCCGCCGTCGCGATCATGGGTATGGGCACCGAGGCGCAGAAAAAGAAATACATCCCGATGTTTACGGATCCCAAGGAATTGCGGATAGGCGCGATGGCTCTTACCGAGCCGCAGGCGGGTTCTGACGTCAAAGCCATAAGCGCCACCGCCGTCCGGGAAGGTGACGAGTACGTGCTGAATGGGAGGAAGTGTTTCATAACGAACGGTGGGATCGCCGACGTCCACGTGGTGTTCGCAACCGCCGACAAGAGCCTCGGTCTCATGGGCCTGGCAGCGTTCGTCATTGACAAGGATACTCCCGGGCTGACGATGGGGAAGAAGGAGAAGAAGCTCGGGGTGCGCGCATCCCATACCGCCGAAGTAATCCTCGAGAACTGCCGTGTTCCGGCGGAGAACCGGCTCGGCGGCGAGCCGGGAACGGAAGGGGCGGGTCCCGGCGCGTTCGGCGCGTTAACCATGCTGGAGATAACGCGGCCTGGCGTTGGCGCTGCTGCGGTCGGGATCGCTCGCGCAGCCCTCGAGTACGCCACGGACTATGCGAAGGAACGGATGCAGATGGGCCGCGCGATTATCCGTCACCAGGGCGTAGGGTTCAAGCTGGCGGACATGGCCGTGCAGGTGGACGCCGCCCGGCTCATGGTGTGGCGTGCCGGGTGGATGGCGGACAAAGGGATGCCGTTCAGCCGGGGTGAGGGAAGCATGGCGAAACTGCTCGCCGGAGATGTTGCCATGTGGGTCACCACCGAGGCGGTCCAGATTCTCGGCGGATACGGCTACATGAAAGATTATCCGCTCGAAAAATGGATGCGTGACGCGAAGATTTACCAGATATGGGAAGGTACCGCTGAGATTCAGCGGCTCGTTATCGCCAGAATGCTTCGCGGCTAATCAAACCACAGGACAACGGCGAGAGACGAAGTGGGCGGGGGACACCCCGCCCATGTCACGTTGGCTCTCCACACAAGCTCCGTGATGCTTTGCGACTGCAGGACGCGCTGTAAGCCCTTCTCTACGGTCCTGTATATCCCTTGTTCGCGAGCATGTCGGCGATGGCGGTGCCGGTAACGTCGGCGGGTTTCGTCTCGACCTCGGTGACTAGGAGCGTTTCGGCGGATTCGCCGTAGGGGGCTTGTGCAAGGATGATCCCGCCGGGACCGACGGCAAATGAGCAGCCGATGATTTTGCGTCCTTTCCACACCCCCTCGTTGATCCGGCCGACATAGCTGACTCCCACGACGGTTATGTCGTAGAGTCCGGCAAGCGCGGTGTACGATCTCCGCCACATTTCACCGTACGGCTCGTCGCTGTTGTCGTGGTCCGGTTTCACGGCCCATGCGGACGGCGAAAGCAGGATTCGTGCGCCCATGCGTGCCAACGAATGCCCCAGAACGAGCGAATCCGGGAAGTTGTCGGCACAGATGTTCACCCCGATTGTGCCGAGCGGTGTTTCGACGACCGAAAGCGAATTGCCGGTAGAGTAGATATCCTGAGCAATTTCCAGTATGTTGATTTTCCGATGTTTCAACAGGATGGTACCGTCCGGCGAGATGAGCAACGCGGCGTTGTATACGCGGTCGCCGGCTCTCTCGGTGAGCCCTGCGACCACGTAGACGTGGGATTCCCGCGCGGCATCGCACAGCGCGTCGCTGTAATTCCCGGGGATTGGTTGCGCCAACTGGGGTGCACCAGGATAGGTGTACCCCAGATCGAGACATTCCGGCAGAACGATTATCTCGCACTGTTGGTGCGCCGCGTCGCGAACCATTCGCCGTGCCCGTGTCAGGTTCTCGTCGGCGCGCCCGCCTTCAACGAGCATTTGCCCCATGCCCAGTTTGAATCGTGTGCTTTCCATCACCTGACCGGTTCCAGCTTGATATAGTCGAGCCCGAACATGTATCGTTTCGTCGCCTTCTCATTGGCGCCGACGATCTCCACGGCGAGATTGTGGCGACCTCGGCTGAGCTGCTGCGTCCCGAGCGACAGTTCATCACCCGCCAGCACCGATGGGTTGTAAAGGTCGATAGGGTCGCCGAGCTTGTTTCCGTCAAGGGAGAATTGCACGATACCGTAATCCGGCGCTTTGGTAAGCCGGAGCTTCAGATCGTACTTAGCCACCTGCCTGACGGGCACCTGGATGACGAGCCGGTCGCCCGGCTCCGCGCCGGTCCACCATAACTGCTCGTCGCCGCTCCACTGGCCGTCGAACGCGAGCATCTCCTGCGTTCGCATCCTCCCGCCTGTGACCTTGTCAACTTTCAGCTTCTCGCCTTCCAGAGCGCCCTCCACCCTGAAGATCTCCGGCTGGACGTAGTAACCGGTTCTTCTGGATAACGGTGCCGGTTCGTACGGGTCGGTTCCGCCGGGCGCGAGATACCAGTACACGGTGCAGTCGTACAATGTCGGTCTGTCGTTGGGGAAATACTTCTCGATCGCCCCCTCGAACGATTTCTGGAACGGGACGTTATCGGCGATATGCCACCGGTTGACCGAAATGTGCCCTCGGTTGCCCATACTGATCGTCTGGTTGTGGAACGCGTTCTGGAACAGCGCAGGGGTGCACCACGCATACCCGAAGTAATCCTCGGAACCGGTACCGAACGTCGAGGGGAACTTTTCGCCGTCGACGAAGAACTTCTCGTCACCTTCGCCCCACCAGCGCCCTCTGGGGTTCCAGACGTGGAGCATCACGCCGCAGTACCTGCCGCGACCGGTCGTGGTGAGCATCGTCCAGTCGATTGCACGCCCGGGCTCCTCCGGCAGGAACGCGTCCCGATGCCATTTCGCGTGGAACCGACCGAGTTGGTCGACGGGACGGGACAGAGGCGCGTGGGTTATGCTGAATTCGACCGACCGCTCGGCGTTGCCGTCGTTGATCAGTTCGAGGAGCGCACTTTTCCCGAACGGCATGTACCAGAAGGAGTAGAACCCGTCCTCGGTCATCCCCAACGGCAGCGACCGGTACAGGTTGATGCCGGGAGTCGTGCCGAAAAAGTCGCCGAGCGGCACCCAGACCGCCGGCGTCGTCGCTCCGTCCCAGGTGATGCTCAGCGCCAGTTCCCTGAGCGCGTCTGCAACGTCCTTATCCGGCGTACCGCGAAGCCTTACCCTGATCTGAGTAATCGCGCGCTGACCTTCCAACTCCGCCACAGTCACCCTCGCGCCGCCGGGTACTTCGACCTTCTTGCTCTCCGTGCGCTCGCCGGCTCGTTTGCCCGCAGGATCGCTCCCTAGATTCTCGGTCAGGAACCTGTCGACTCTCTGTAGAGCCGCCGTTTCCTCCGGCGACAGATCGCGCGTGAAGGTCGGGACGCGTGTCCCCTCGGGAAATGTCTCGTAGGTGAAGTGATAGTATCTACCCCACCCCTTTTCAGCGACCACTTTGCAGGATTTCTGGTAGGGAATCGGCACGTAGCAGTTCAACCCTCTGGCGGTCATGTGCACCAGCGACGGGTACACGAACGGGGCGTTCGTGCAGTCAAAGTAGCCGCGGAACGGCAGGTCTACCGCCGGTTCGCCCGCTCCGTCGAGGTAGATCTTGACGTGACCGTCTTCAGCGAGCGCGGACCAGATACGCCATATACAGCCGGGACCGTCCATCTCCGCCATGACCACCGTGTCACCTTCCGTCCGGATGATACCGTCACCGTCCACATTGGCGTCCCATGCGATGTACGTGCCCGAACCGGCATCATACCGGCTTGCCCGATCGTAGCTGGACCACTGTGCGCAGTTCTCGCCCTCCATCGGCAGCACCGCCGGCTTCTCCAGATCCGTCAACCTTTCGATCAGATCAATGTACGACAACTCCATGTCCGCCACCGCTGACCCTCCAATCGCAATGCACACTGCAATCACCCACCATGCCCGTCTCATGACTATTCCTCCCCTCATAGCGTCGGATCCGGAGCCGCAGCTGATTGAGTATGGACGAACACGCGCTTACGGTTCCAGTTCGCCCGGCCCCTTGGCATTGAACAAGAACTTCCCATCGCTCGTGTTGGAGAAATGTTCGATCAACTTCTTTACGAGCTCGGCCGGGTCCGCACTGAAGACGACCTTGCTGCCGGTTTCCTTCCTTATGGCACGCACGACGTCGCGGATCGCCGTCGTGATACCGCCGGTTCCCTCGAGCACCCCGATGACCTTACCCTCGTCGTACGCTATAGAGAACTCGCCGAGCGTACCGGACCTGCCACCGACGATGATCAGGATGTCGCAACTGCGTACGGCGATCACCTCTCTACCCATAAGACCACTGCCGGTGAATATCAAGATATCGAGAAAATCTACCGGCGAACGATATCGGTTCACGTGTTCTTCGAGATCGAGCCCGGGCGATATCCCCACCGTCATACCACCACCCTCTTTTGCGCCGCGCGTCGCCTCGAACGGCAGACCCGGACATCCTCCGGTGACCACCACGCAATCGTGTTTGGCGATCTCCCTGCCGAGCTGGTAGACCGTCTCGCACACCGCACCATCGAGTTCTCCGCCAGCCGACCCCATGACGCCTATCTTGATTTTCAACGTTTGGCCTCCCTTCGCCGGGATCGAGACGTCGGTCGCCGGCACCGTATCGCAGCATATCCTACAACAGCGACGGAAACAAACAGACCTTCGGAGCAGGTCTGTAAGCCGGGTTCTGTACGGGCACGAATGCCCGCGGTGGTCATTTATCTGGGACGTGCGTCGCCGCACGCCTCAAGCGATCAACCCGAGAGAGAGGCGGGCCACCTCATATCTCTCCTATTTGATCTTGCTCCGGGTGAGGTTTTTCAAGCAAGCCCGCCGAAACGCGCCCGCCGAGGCGGGGCGAAAGCGGGCTTCTGGTGCGCTCTTACCGCACCGTTTCACCCTTGCCGGCCCACATCCGTGAGCGTAGGCGGTGTACTTTCTGTGACACTGTCTGTAGGGTTGCCCCTCCTTCGTGTTACGAAGCACCCTGCCCTGTGGAGCCCGGACTTTCCTCGGAGTCCTCGACGGACTCCGCGACCACCCGGCCTACTCCGAAGGCTGTCCTGTCTTGGTCGCTTTCGTCTTACGTTTTCCTTTGTCGGTTCTCGCGAGAGTCTCCTTGATCACCTTTTTGGCAAGTTTGTCAGCTTCGAAATTCTTCTCTCGCTCCACTTTACGCAACGAAAAGCGGGAAAAACCGCGTGCCAGTTGCATCGCCTCGAGCGATAACGCACGAAGCCGTGCGCTCTTTATCTTATACGTGCCGTTGAGCTGTCTCTCCAGAAGTTCGCTGTCCGTCCAGCAGATCACCTCCGTTGCGCCGAGACGTTTCGCCTCGCGCAGCCCGATGATGAGCGCGCAATACTCCGCGACGTTGTTCGTCGCTTTACCGAGAAAGCTTTTCACCCGGCGCACGACGTTTCCGTCGGAATCGGTAATCACCACCCCGGCACCTGCCGGACCGGGATTCCCGACGCATGCACCATCACAATGTATCAATACCTTCATACCGGCCAATTTCGCTCCATTTTCCTCGTTTCTATTGTAGCCGACGGGCCACTGACGTGTCAACGGTTGCGCGGGCCGGACATCCCCGAAAACGCACCATTTTACGGCTGGGTTTGTGTCGGCCCCGTCCGGGGGCTCGGTCATTGGGGACGCTTGTGACCCAGGGCTCGCTTCGCGTCGCCCTGGACTACATTCTGGCGCCCCTACCGGGGCTTATTCCCGAGACGTAGCCCGGCAACTCATTTGCCGGGACAGGATTGTCCATCGCGAAGCATATCCCGGAAAGTGAGTTTCCGGGCTACCGGCTCGCCGCACACGCGATCGGTTCGTGCGGGTGGACATTGTATCGGTTTGTGTTGTATAATCGTGATGAAGAGAATGCGTCCGCTTCTTGAGGGCGGGTATGTAACGGTGGTTTTCACTGAGGTGGTAGGATCATGTATTTATTTTTGCTGATATTGTTTGTGCCGCTGACCTTCGCGCTTATCGCGGTGATACTCATGCAGCAGGGGAAAGGTGCGGGGTTCGGGGGCGCGTTCGGTGCGGGCGCCGGCACACAAACGATTTTCGGTGCACGAGCCGGCACGTTTTTCACAAAACTGACCGTATGGTTGGGCGCATTCTTTATGGGCCTGGCGCTGGTGATGGCGGTGGTTTCCTCAAGGGCTCAACCCGGACCCGGGAGAAGGCCCGCGCCCGTTGAGCAATCGGAGCAGGCGCCGGACCAAAGCCAGTAGTTTCAATCCATCGTTCGTCCCTTACGATGTGGTGTGCGCGGGGCGCGACAGCAGTGTCTTTTGTGTGGAAGGGTCTCGGGGGTGGACAAGTTTATCGTCAAAGGCGGTACGCCGCTTAGCGGAACCATCGAGGTAGGCGGATCCAAGAATGCCGCACTGCCGGTCATGGCCGCCTGTATCCTCGCCACCGGGAAGTGTTCCGTCGCGAAAATCCCTATTCTCCGCGACACCGCGACCATGGACGCGCTGTTGCGCCAGTTCGGGATAACCGTTGACGTTGATAAAGCCGGGACGTTCCTTATCGACGGCGCGACGATACAAAATGCCGTCGCACCCTACGATCTCGTGAGGACGATGCGTGCCTCATTTTTCGTGCTTGGACCGCTGCTTGCGCGGTTGGGGTGGGCGAGGGTATCGCTGCCGGGAGGGTGCGCTATCGGGGCACGACCGGTGGATCTTCATCTCGACGGACTCAGGAAGATGGGCGCGGATATTGAGCTTGTCGGCGGGTACGTCGAGGCCACAGCGGAGAAACTCCACGGAGCGAACATCTATCTCGAACTGCCCAGCGTCGGCGCGACGGAAAACATGATGATGGCGGCCTGCCTCGCCGACGGTGAAACGACCATTATGAACGCCGCCCGCGAACCGGAGATCGTCGACCTGCAACGGTTTCTCCGGGCGCTGGGAGCGTCGGTTGACGGAGCGGGTACCGGTGAGGTGGTCATTCACGGCAAGACCAAGCTGGGCGCCGCGAGCCACGTGGTGATCCCCGACAGAATGGAGGCCGCGACCTATGTGCTGGCAGGTCTGATCACCCGCGGTAACGTCACCGTCACAGACGCTATGCCGGACCACCTCGATGCGGTACTCGAGAGCGTCCGTGAGATGGGTGCTGAGATTGAAGTGACGGATAGCACTATTGCGGCGTCGGCACCGAAAAGGCTCAGCGCCTGCGATATCACCACCTTGCCGTATCCGGGCTTCCCGACGGACCTGCAGCCGCACATCATGGCCGCGCTGAGCCTGGCGAAGGGTACCAGCACCATTACCGAGACCGTCTTCGAGAGACGGTTCACGCAGGTGCCGGAACTGGTCCGGATGGGTGCCGACATCGAAGTGGAATCGGATGTCGCAATCGTGCGAGGAGTGGCCCGCTTGAAGGGAGCACAGGTCATGGCACCGGACATCCGAGCCGGCGCGGCGCTCGTGCTGGCCGCGCTCGCTGCAAAAGGTGAGACACATATCCGACGGATCTATCATATTGACCGAGGATATGAAGGGTTGGAGGAGAAGTTGGCGGCGATCGGCGCGGAGATCGTGCGCGTAACGGAATAGCCACTGTGGCCGACATTATCACAACATATGACTTGAGGAAGAAGCGGAAGCCTGTTCCTCGCATCTTCCGCGTGCGGGAACGGATCGGTCCGTCAGCCGCGCGACTGGAAGCTGAGGTCACGAAGATCGTCGAGGCGGTTGCTGCACGCGGCGATGCCGCTGTGGCCGAGTTCACAAAGGAATTCGACGGAGTCGCACTGAGTGCGCGCCGGTTCGAGATTAAGAAGAACACAATTTCACGGGCACTTTCCACGATCGATCGGGATGTGCGCCGGTCGCTCGAAAAAGCGCTTGAAAACATCCGGAAGTTTCACAAAATAACGCTGCCGCGGTCGGAGCAGTATAGCCGGCCCGATGGTGTGAAACTCGGCGAGCGGATCACGCCAATCGCACGTGTCGGCGTGCACGTACCGGGCGGTAAGGCGTTCTACCCATCAACGGTGCTCATGGCGGTGGTACCGGCTAAAGTTGCAGGATGTGACGAGGTCGTGCTCGTATCGCCCCCGTCATACAACGGCACGATACACCCCGCCATACTCGCGGCGGCGGGGTTGGCCGGCGCTGACAGAGTGTTCAGAATAGGCGGAGCACAAGCTATCGCGGCACTGGCATATGGCACGAAGACCGTTCCGGCCGTGGACAAGATTGTAGGGCCCGGAAACAGGTATGTCAGCGCGGCCAAACGGGTGGTGTCGCATACGGCGGACATAGATAAGGAGGCTGGACCCAGCGAGATCGTGATCATCGCCGACAAAAGTGCTCGCCCTCGATGGGTGGCAGCGGATATGCTGTCCCAGGCCGAACACGACGAGGAGGCGGTGGCGATTCTCCTGACGGATTCGGCGCGGCTCGCACGCGATGTCGCAACCGAGATAGAACAGCAGGTGGAAGAATCGCCGCGAAAACTGCTCGTTGCGAAGGCGCTCAAGAGCCACGGTGCGATCGTGCTCGCGTCGGACCTGACTCATGCTGTGGAGCTCGCGGACATGCGGGCGCCGGAACATCTTGCCCTTATGGTCGAAAAGCCGGCGTCGCTGCTCAAGCTCGTGCGGAACGCCGGCGCGATCTTTCTCGGCCCGTACTCGCCGGTAGCCGTCGGCGACTACATTGCCGGACCGAGCCACGTATTGCCGACGGCCGGTACTGCGCGGTTCGCATCGGCGCTCACGGTGAACGACTTTCTGAAACGGAGCAGCGTCATTGCATATACGAAAAAGCGGCTCGTGAAAGAGGCGGACCATATCGTGAGGCTTGCGGAGACCGAAGGGCTTCAGGCTCACGCCGAATCGGTGAAGATGAGGGTACGATGACGGTCTACGCCAGAAAGTGCGTGTCCGAAACCGAGGGGTACGTCCCCGGAGAACAGCCTGCGGCTGATCGCTATATCAAGCTGAATACGAACGAGAATCCCTACCCGCCGTCACCCCGGGTGCTCGACGCGTTACAGGCGGCGGTTACGCCTGCAATCAGACTGTACCCGCAACCGACCGCCGACCGGCTCAGAGAGAAGATCGCTGAGGTTTATCGGTGCGCTCTCGACCAGGTTGTCGTGACGAACGGCATGGACGAGCTGCTCAATCTCGTCATACGCGCATTTGTCGACATGGACGATACCGTCGTGCTCACCTATCCCACGTACGTGCTCTACGAGACGCTCGTGCGGTTGCATGGCGCCGGTGCGGTTTCCATCGAGCTTGAGCCGGATTTCTCGTTACCGCAGGGCATCGTTGATACCAAGGGGAAACTGCTTTTGCTCTCGAGACCCAACTCGCCGGCCGGAACGGTCTTTGAAAAAGCGCGTGTGGCCGAACTCGCCGCCGGATTCGCCGGTCTTGTCGCTCTCGACGAGGCGTACGTCGATTTTGCAGACGACGATTGCCTGGAGTTCGCCGGTCAATTCGAGAATGTCCTCGTCATGCGCACCTTTTCGAAATCGTTCTCGCTCGCCGGACTGAGGGTCGGGTTCGGCGTGGCCGGCCGCGACATTATCACTGAGCTCATGAAGGTCAAGGACTCATACAACGTCAACGCGTTGAGCCAAGCTGCAGCACTAGCCGCCCTCGACGATTACAAGCACATGCGCAAAAACGTCAAGAAGATTCGACGGACGCGGCAGCGGCTCACCGCCGAGCTGGAATCGCTCGGATTTGACGTTCCTCCTTCGCAGGCGAATTTCGTGCTCGCCTCACCGGACGGGTATCCTCTTGGCGCTGCGGAGATTTACGCGCGCCTCAAGGAACGCAAGATACTGGTTCGCTACCTGAACATGCGGCGACTCGACGATGCGATACGCATCACCGTCGGCACCGACGAGGAAGTGGATTCCCTTCTCGATGCGCTGCGCGACATGTCCTGACGGATACCGCGTCGCCGCTGTCACGTGGCAATCTGGGTTTGCAGCACGCGGCACAAACCAGATTGCTTCGCCTACGCTCGCAATGACGACGAATTCCATGGAGCCCGGCAAATGGGTTGCTGGGCTAGGTGGAGATTCTTTGCGCTCTTCGCGGCTCTCACATGTGTAACGTGTGGAGTGCGGTAGCTTGCTACCGCCGCGCAAGCAAGCTTGCGCACTCCACGCGTCCATCAAGCGGTACGAGAACCAGTACAGCTCAGCGCGGCGCTAGTAGGAGTACATCTTGCCGTATGGGCGGTGGCTCTGCGGTGTGAGTTTGGTGAAGGTGCGTGACAGCACTTCGTCGCGGTCGAGCTCGAGATCGGCCGCGAACTCCTCGAGCAATTCTTCCAACAGACGCTGATCCATCTCCTCGACAGGGGTAATCCCGACCTCCCTGCCGAATTTGCGGGGGTCTATCTCATCGCCGAGATAAATAGTCCCGCCGTGCATACCGGTACCGATATAGTCGCCCGCAACCGGCGCGGAGCCGGCGTCAGGTAGGGCCGGGTTAGCTTTCTGCGAATCCAGTCCGAGCACAATGACGATACCGCCCGCCATATACTCGCCGAGAAAGTCTCCGGCGCACCCTCCGGCGACGATCACCGGTATCTGTCTTTTGTACCCTTTCATGTGTATGCCGACACGATACCCGACGTTCCCGCGAACGAACAGTTTGCCGCCGCGCATGCCGTATCCGAGAACGTCGCCCGCGCTGCCGTGCACGACAATCTTGCCCGCGTTCATGGTGTTGGCGACGGCATCCTGCGCGTTCCCGTGTACCGTGACCGTGGCGCCGTTCATGAACGCGCCGAGATCGTTTCCAGGCACACCGTGTACCTCGATGTTCACCGTGCCGTCCAGGCCGTCGGCGATATACCGCTGCCCGTTGACGTTGAGAAGCTCGACGCGGGCAGCGCCGCGCGCTATCGCCTCGCGGACCGAGACGTTGAGATCACGATAATACACGCCTTTCGCGTCAATCTGGACCGTATTCGCTTTCGAATCGCTCACGTTACTCCCAGTGCGCCTTCGGTCGGTTTGAATTGGGTTGATTTTGGCTTTCCCCGATCCCCGTCTACCGTCCGGCCGGTTTGATCCCGAGGATATCGAGCGTATCTCTGGTCAACTCGACGCCGCGCAACCGTTCACGAGACCCGCGCAAACTCTCGACAGAATTTACCCCGAGCGCGCCGAGTATCTCTTTCAGCTCGAGGCTCCACGCGTTGATCAGGTTCGTGAGCCGTTCTGCGCCCTCGTGCGGGTCGAGCCGCCGGGTGAGTTCCGGCCGCTGCGTCGCGATACCCCAGGAACAGTTGCCGGTGTAACATTTCTGACATATCCTGCAACCGAGCGCGACGAGCGCCGCCGTGCCGACTACCACCACATCGGCACCAAGCGCGATTGCCTTTGCTATGTCGCCCGCGTTGCGTATACCGCCGCCGACGAGCAGCGACGCCTGATTCCTGATACCTTCCTGTCGCAACCGGTCGTCAACGGCGGCGACCGCAAGCTCGACCGGTATACCGACGTTGTCCCGAATGACCGTCGGCGCAGCTCCAGTTCCCCCGCGATACCCGTCTATCATGACATAGTCCGCGCCGGCACGCACTATGCCGCTGGCGATAGCTGCCACGTTATGGACGGCGCTGATCTTGACGCCGACAGGTTTGGTATACTCCGTGGCCTCTTTGAGCGCGTAGATGAGCTGGCGCAGATCTTCAATCGAGTAAATATCGTGATGGGGCGCCGGGGACAGCGCGTCGGTCCCGCGAGGTATCATACGCGTCTTGGACACCTCGAGCCCGATCTTCTCGCCCGGGAGATGGCCGCCGATGCCCGGTTTCGCGCCCTGCCCTATCTTGATCTCGACGGCGGCACCCTTGTCGAGGTACTCCGAGTGAACGCCGAACCTGCCGGAGGCGCACTGCACAATGATGTTGTCACCGTACGGATACAGATCCTCGTGGAGACCGCCCTCCCCGCAGTTCATGAGGATACCGCACCGTTGCGCCGCCATCGCGAGCGCTTTGTGCACGTTGAGGCTCACCGACCCAAAACTCATCGCGCCGAAGATTATCGGTGTCGCGAGCTCTATTGCAGGCCCAAGCTCGCTTTTCAGCTTCGGGCGCCCTTTCTCGTCACGGTCGAGCTCTACCGAGTCCGGTTTCCGCCCGATATAGGTCCTGAGCTCCATCGGTTCGCGCAACGGGTCGATCGACGGGTTCGTCACCTGGCAGGCGTCGAGCACCATCCTGTCCCAGAAGATGAAGTACGGTTTATCGTTCCCCATACCGGTGAGCAGCATCCCGCCCGACTCGGCCTGCCGCCAGATATCGCGCCGATGCTCGTAGGTCCAGCTCGCGTTCTCCTTCATCGCCAGCGGGGTGCGCTCGATCGTTATCGCCTGTTCCGGACAGAACACGACACATCGCAGGCACGCGGCGCATTTCTTGTGGTCGGCGACGACGCCGTTCTCGAACGAAAGCGCACCAAAACCGCAGTTCAGGACACACCGTTTGCACCTGCGGCACCGGTCCGGGTCAACTACAACTCTGAACTCGCTCAACTGCTGGCTCACACTCATCGTCGGTCACCAATCCTTTATCGAGCTCGACGATAACGGGATCGCCGGCTCTGGGCGCCCAGACGGTCTCGACGTCGGGCGCTATCGCGCGAATCGCGCACTCCTCGCTCGCCATGTAGTACGTATCGCCGCGTTTAGCCGCCATGAGCGGTCGCAGCTTTATCCTATCGTTGAAACCCACCAGCCCGTTCTTGTACGCGAACAGCAGCGCGAACGGACCGTTGAGGGCAGCGCTTGCATACACCCGTCGCAACGCCCGCATCGCCTCCTGCTCACCATCGGGCATTGCATCAATATCCTTCCAGAACGGCGGTGCGAGCGCCGTACACGCCGTCCGGATCGAGAGACCATGTCGCCGCACGAGCAGGTCCAGAAGGTACGCGACCACCTCCGTGTCGGTAAGCAGCGTGCATGTGTACCCGAACATCTCGAGGTAGCGTTTGTTGATGCCGTACGAGGATATCTCGCCGTTATGCACGATCGACCAATCGAGCAGCGTGAACGGATGAGCGCCGCCCCACCAGCCGGGCGTGTTTGTCGGGAACCGGGCGTGACCGGTCCAGATGTATCCCTCGTACTCGTCGAGCCGGAAAAAGTCGCCGATGTCCTCGGCGAACCCGACCCCTTTGAACGCGCCCATATTTTTCGCGCTCGACGTGACGAACGCGCCCTCGATCGACGAGTTGATCCGCATCACCGCCTCTACAACATAATCCTCCTCGGACACCGTCATATGCTCGAGCGTTTCGGCGGACGGCGTCACGAAATACCGCCACAACAGCGGCGGCGACTCGACACACTTGTTGGGACGGGTCGGTATCGGCTCGGCCAGGACGACATCGAACCCGTGCGCAAGGAACTGTTCTGTCTGCTCCCGAGCGGTTTCGTTATCGTACATGAGGTGGAACGCGAACCTGTCCGCCATGTCCGGGTAGATACCGTACCCGGCAAAACCGCCTCCCAGACCGTTGCCGCGTTCACGCATCACGGCAATCGATTCGATGACTGTCGCGCCGGACTCACGCTCACCGTTCACGTGTATGAGCCCGGTGAGGCCGCATCCGGAGACACATTTTTCTTCGCGATAGCTCATTCTCGTGTCTCGAGCGATTCGAGCAACGCTCGCCACTGCTCGTACCCCGATTGCGGTGCCGCGCCCAACCCGAGCTTCTTCCGTTGCCGCTCGTCCGGTGCGGCGAGAAGCCCGGTCTTCTCGAACGCGCTTATCCCGAGGCGCAATCCCGACGGCATATGTCCGGCTGCCGTCGCCAGGAGTCGCAGCGTGTTTATGGGCCCGTCCATTCCGAACCGTTGCGGGCACATCTCGTAGCACGTGTGACACTGGACGCAGTACCATATTTCCGGCCCAGAAATGAGCGACTCGATATCCCCGTCAAGTATTCGGCCGATTATGGCCTGTGGATCAAATGCAGGAGTGCTCTCAGCGACCGGACAATCGGCGACACATGCGCCGCAGTTGTAACACATTTCGAGCAACGACAGATCGAACTTCTCGCTAATCGCAGCAAACCGCTCCCGGGTACGCTGGAGCTTTTCGACGAAGCTGTCCGTGCCTACTCGATGGCCTTCGAGACCTATTTCCTCGGGACGCGCACCGGCGGCAAGCGCGAGAAGCTCCGGGACGTACAGGATCGGGATGTCGAGTTCCTCACCCTTCTTTATCATGATATACTGGCGCTGATCGTACTGGAGAAAACATGCCGGGCACGTCAACAGGATGGCGTCGGCGCCGAGGTCGCGCAATTCCAGGAGCTTCTTCCGTGCAAGCGCCATCGACTCTTCCTGCTCGCCGACGTTGCTCAGCGCGCCGCCGCAACAGAGCAGTTTCGTCTCATAGTCAATGCTTGTACCTCCGAGCGCCGTCACCAGCTCGTCGAGCGTGGTCGGCTCCAGCGGGTCGTCGAATCCGGTCTCGTCGCTCGGCTGCGTCATGTGGCATCCGTAATGGACGGCGATACGCATACCGCGCAACGGCGCACCGAGCCGGTTGCGCAACTCGTCGTACCCTATCCTGTTCGCGAGCAGTTCCACAATATGCAGCACCTCGACACCGTGCCCGATATGCAAGCCGACGCGTTCGAGGTCCGCATTCAGGTCGGCCTTCAGACCGGGCTCTCCTTTCAGCTTCTTGGCGACACCGTGCAGCACCCCATAACACTCGTTGCACAGGGTCACCACATCGCGGCCGGCGGCTTCCGCGACGGCGAGATTACGCGCGGCGGTAAGCAGCCAGATACGTTCGTCCATACACTTGATAAGCGTCTTTTCAGGACAGCACGTGAACCCATCCAGGTCGTGACACACAATACCCAACTGGTCCATCGCCAGCCGCGTCGCCTTCTCGATGAACGGGAACCTGGCGGGTATCTGGCAACCCCAAAAATATGTGTAGTCAGCCACCGATTTCCTCCGGCAGAGAAAAAAATAGCAGGCCGTATCGCCCTGCGGCTTTACCTTCCGTCCTGTCGTCCCGATTATAGAGCACACGGACCGCCGCTGTCAAGACCGATGCGACACGGCGTGCGACACGTTTTGCGCGGTATGAGTGCCATTTCGTGCCGAAAGGGCGTCGGGTTAGGCCGCGAAATGACACAAGAGGGTCTGCAGCAGGCGAGGGTGCTACCGCTGGCAGTTATGCGGACGGCGATAATCCGCGATAAACGCAAAGGCGCGAAGGGCACAAAGAATCCCGTAGCCCGGCAACGCATTTGCCGGGGAAGCAGTTGCGCGGTGCCCCGAGGGTATCCCGGAAAGTGAGTTTCCGGGCTAGCCCCTCCTCTCGTCGTTGCAAGCTTGGCATCCGCTGCGGCATTACCTTGTCGGGAGACATTTCTTTCGCCCCCGTTCGGGGGCTCGGGGTTGGAGGATGTCGGTAACCCAGGGCTCGCTTCGCGTCGCCCTGGGCTAAATTCTGTCGCCCCTGCGGGGCTGGTAGGGAGCATCGTATCTGCGGCGGATCTTCGACGAGGGGCTCCCCTACAGGCCACGATTGGTGTGGGCGGTTCCCGAACCGCCCCTACAAGATGGGCCATGGTTCGTGACCTATACGGGACTGACTAGTCGCAGTGCAGCTCTTGCGAAACCGGGCATTATGTCCAGGCCATATGCCTTGCAGAAATTGACATCGTGTTTGGGATTCGTTATAGTGAACGGGAACGAGGAGATTAGCGTTTCGTGCGGGTTTGCGCGTGAGGTACGTCGCCGGTCAAAGGTCGGGTACCGGGCGAGAACCGTAGGTTGCCGGGTCACCGTTGTCAGAATCACCGCCCAAAGGAGATACCAGAAGATGAGTCCCGATGACCGTACTGTCGATGACGTTTTGGGAGCGTTACGGGGCGAGATGTCACGGCTGATGCGCCAGTTCGGGTTCCCCCAGAACAGACCCGCGTTTCTTCACCCGGCGGTATGGCGTCCGGCCACCGACATCTTCGAGACGCGCTCGGATATCGTCATCCGGATGGAAATCGCCGGGACACGGAAAGAGGATATCTCGGTGGTCTTCGCCGACGACGTGCTGACGGTGCGCGGTATCCGGCGCGAGGAACCGCAGTTTCAAAAGACCGGCGTCAGCCGTATGGAAATAGATTACGGACCGTTCGAGCAGCGTGTAAGTCTGCCGCAGACAATAGATGCCGGGGCGATCGAGGCGGTGTACGACAACGGTTTCCTGACGCTCAGAGTGCCGAAAAGTGCCAGGGTACGCACACAGACGGTGTCCATTCAGATACGAGGGTGAGCAGTTATGGCCGCGGAAGAGACGGACCAATCGGGTCAGGTACCTGAAGAACAGCAGGAGGGGCGCGTGCTGCCGGAGGTGCTGGCGGTGGTGCCGTTACGCGACACCATCGTGTTTCCCGGGATGGTAGCCCCGCTCATGGTCAGCAGACAGAAGTCGCTTAACGCGATCAACGATGCGCTCGTCGGACAGCTGCCGGTGGGGCTGCTCACGCAGACGAGCCGCGAGACCGAGGATCCCTCTTTTAACGACCTGTACAAGGTAGGAGTCGGTTCGCGGATATTGAAGATGCTGAAGCTTCCCGACGGGAGCGTGAGCATAATCGTCCAGGGTCTCCACCGGTTCCGCGTCACGGAATCGGTGTCGGCGGATCCGTTTCTCAAAGCGAAGATCGAAACGCTCGTCGAGACAACGGAGGAAACCAAGGAGGTCGAGGCGCTCTCGAAGAACGCGTCCGCAATGTTCCGAAAGATGGCGGACGCATCGTCCAACATCAGCGAGGAGGCCGTCGTTACCCTGATCAATATAAGCGACCCGGGCAAGCTGGCGGACTTTATCGCGGCGAATCTCAACATCTCCGTTGAGGAGAAGGAAAGCATCCTCGAAAATACCTCGGTGCGCGAGCGGCTCAAGAAGGTCAATACCTTGCTCAACCGCGAGCTGGAGTTTGCCGATCTGCAAAGCAAGATTCAGCAGCAGATCCAGTCCGAGATGGGCAAGACCCAGCGCGAGATGTTCCTGCGTCAGCAGTTGCGAGCTATCCAGAAGGAGCTTGGCGAAGGCGACGAACGTACCGTCGAGATCGCTGAACTGAAGGAGCGCATCGAAAAGGCCAAGATGCCGGAAGCCGCGCTGAAAGCCGCCGAACACGAGCTGGACAGGTTGGAGAAAATGCCGCCGAGCGCGCCTGAATATACCGTGGCGAGAACCTATATCGACTGGCTCATATCGTTGCCGTGGTCCGTATCGACGGAGGATGAACTCGACGTGCGTGCCGCCCGCAAGACGCTCGACGAGGATCATTACGACCTCGAGAAGGTCAAGGAACGCGTGCTCGAGTTCCTGGCGGTGCGGAAGCTCAAGAAGGATACGAAAGGGCCGATACTCTGTTTTGTGGGTCCGCCGGGCGTCGGCAAGACCTCGCTGGGCAAATCTATCGCCAGGACGCTCGGGAGACACTTTGTGCGTATCTCGCTCGGCGGAATACGGGACGAGGCCGAAATACGCGGCCACAGGAGAACGTATGTGGGCGCACTCCCCGGCCGGATCATACAGGGGATCAAACGTGCCGGATCCAACAATCCGGTGTTTATGCTCGACGAGGTGGACAAGATAGGTGCGGACTTCCGGGGAGATCCGTCCTCGGCGTTGCTCGAGGTGCTCGATCCGGAACAGAACTTCTCCTTCTCGGACCATTATATCGAGGTGCCGTTCGACCTGTCGAAGGTCATGTTCATCTGTACGGCGAATATCATGGACCCTGTGCCGGACGCGCTCAGGGACAGGATGGAGGTGCTGGAGCTGCCGGGCTATATCGAGGAGGATAAGGTCGAGATAGCCAAAAAATACCTGATCCCCAGACAGCTCGCCGAGCATGGGCTCACCAAGAAAAACCTCACCTTTGAAACAGAGGCGATCTCGCGTATCATTCGCGATTACACACGCGAAGCGGGACTGCGCAATCTCGAACGCGAGATAGCCAATATTTGCCGCAAAGTCGCCACAAGTATTGCGCGCGGCTCCGCCAAGAAGCGGAGGATCACCGTTCGCAGTCTGCACTCGCTTCTCGGCCCGACGCGGTTCTTCTCGGAGGTGGCGGAGCGTACATCGGAGCCGGGTGTCGCGACGGCGCTCGCGTGGACCCGGGCCGGCGGGGAGATACTGTTCGTCGAATCGTCCCAGATGCCCGGTAAGGGAGCACTTACCCTGACCGGCAAGCTGGGGGACGTGATGAAAGAGTCGGCGCAGGCCGCGCTCACCCTCATCAGGTCGCGCGCCAAGAAGCTCGGGGTACCGGAAGACTTTTACAAGAGGCTCGATCTGCACATTCACGTTCCGGCGGGGAGCATACCGAAGGACGGTCCGTCGGCTGGCGTCGCCATTCTGGCATCGCTCGCATCGCTGCTCACGGGAAAGCCCGTGCGGAGCGACGTAGGTATGACCGGCGAGATAACGCTTCGCGGGAAGGTGCTCCCGATCGGCGGTGTCAAGGAAAAGGTGCTGGCGGCACACCGGGCCGGCATACGTACGGTGATCCTGCCGGATCGCAACAGAAAAGACCTGGAAGAAATACCTGCCCGCGTGAAAAAAGAGCTCTCATTTAAGTTCGCCAAGAACGTCGACCAGGTGTTGCGCACGGCGTTGCGCGCCGACGGCGACGCCCCACGGCGTCGTGGTCGCGCATAATTCCCGCTATTCCCGGTTTTGTCAGCATTGCACGACCGGTATGTTCGGGCATATCCGGGACAAAATGGTTGTAAAATAGCGGCTGTTCCAGTACAATAGAGGGGCGTCGACGGAAACTGCACATTTTTCGGGGGTAGATGCTCGTGGACAAGGTCGCCTACGTAGCGGTCTTGCTTTTCGTCATAGTGATTGTAAGCATGCTTACCATACCATTCCTCTCGCGTGCGCGCTGTAGTCGGTGCGGCTCGTACAACTCCCTTGATGCGGAGACATGCTCGAAGTGCGGCGAACCGTTGGAAAAATAGTTCTCGCGTCGGTAACGGTGTGGTGCCTGGGTGCCTGCATCGTTATGGGGTGCCGGTCGAGACCAGCCGGTATCGCCCGTCTGCTTCCTTCACGGTCAGCGCTCGACGGCTGGCAAACGGGCGGCGATCCCGAGATCTATGAGGCGCAATCTCTGTACGATCGTATAGACGGCGGCGCGGAAATCTTTTTCGAATACGGGTTCGACCAAGCCGTCTACCAGGACTACGAGAAGGACGACGATTATCTGCAGGTGGAAATCTACGATATGGTCGACGATACCGCCGCGTTTGGGATATACTCTATAAACAGGTCGCCGCGCGCCGAACGTGTTGCAATAGGCGGTGCCGGTCAGAAGTCCGGCGACACCGTAACGTTCTGGCAGCAACAGTACTATGTGGTTGTGCGGCACTTCGCCGGCGCGGATACGGAGGACGGTACCATGGTGAACGTGGCTGGCGACATTTCGGGCAGGATCGGCAGCGATCCCGGGAACGTGCCCGCCGCAGTGCCGTTGCTGCCGACCACCGGCAAGGTTGAGGGATCGGAGACCGTTGTGAGAGGTCCTATCGCGCTCAGCCAGATCTGCTATCTGGGCGAGGAGGAGCCCCTGGGTCTTGCCAGAGACAAGGAGGCGGCACTCGCGAGGTACCGGCTTAACGGCGAATCGGTTCACGTGCTCGTCATGAAGTACGGATCGGAAGACGAGCTGGATAAGGCGTTCGAGCGGACGGCGACGGCGTTCGGCGATCAGTTCGATCTTGTGGAACGTTCAGAGACAAGCGTCACGGTCAAGAACACGAGGGGGAAGTATCACGCGGCACGGAAGACCGATAACGTTCTGACCGCTGTATTCGGCGCTCAAAGTGCCGAGCATGTCGGGTCGGTCTTTTCGCAAATCAGGTAGCGCGACGCCCGCGCGCAGCGGATGAAAACGCGCAAAAGAGAGGGGTGAACACCATTGGACGAGCAGAGAACGTGTCCGCAATGTGGCAAAGCGATCGGTGACGTTACCGGCACCTGCCCTTATTGCGGTGTTGTGCTCGAACCGGCGGGCCCGGCTGCGGAGGCTGAGGCAAGTGCGGTATCCGACGAAGGAAAATGCCCGCATTGCGGCGCCCAACTGAAGCCCGGTGATATTATCTGTGTCGAGTGCGGTACCAACCTGCTCACGGGCGGGCGTGTAGTGACGAAGAAACGTGCGAAGAGAGCGCGACCCGGCCGTGGTGTGCTGGTAGCGGCGCTTATCGTGGTCGTCGTTCTTGCAGGTGTGGCGGCTGCGGTGTTGTACTATCGTCAAGATTACGCGGCGGAGGCGCGCCGGCTTTTCCTCGAAAATCGGCTCACGGAAGCTGCCGAAAGTTATGAGAAGGCGCTGCGTCGCAACGAGCAGGATCCACGTTTGAACTTCGAGTCGGCTCTTGTGGCGCTGGAGCTGGAAGACTATGATACAGCCGCAGAACGGTTCGCCCGGGTGATCGAGGTCGATCCGACCAACACGCGTGCTCGGTTGCTGCTGGGCGTTACCTACGCGCTGTCGGGCGACCTTATCCGGGAGCTTACGACGCTCGAACGGGCGGTCATGGACTCGTCGAACGCGGCGGCCCACTTTGTTCTCGGGCTGGCGTATGCCATAGCTGACAGGAGAGAGGAAGGGCTGGAGCAGCTACGCAACGCGGTCAGTCTCGAACCGAACAACACGGAGTACCGCCGGTATCTCGGCGCGGTATACGTAGGGCTGGGCAGGTATGCCGAGGCGATCGAACTGCTCGAATCGGTCCTCGGTCAGGAACCGCGAAATCCCGAAACCCGACTGTTAGCAGGTGTCTCGTACACCGTGCAGGGTGCTACCGAGAACGCCGTGACGCTGCTCGCCGCCGCCGCTGAAACGGGCACCGCTTACGAAGCCATTACCCGGTACTATCTCGGGGTGGCGTACGCGCTGAGCGGTCGGTACGGCGACGCCGTGAGGGAGCTCAAAGAATCGTTACGGCTCCAGCCGGGGAACCCGACGGCGCACCTTGCGCTGGGCCTTACGTACAGCATTGAGGGACGGTCGCAGGAGGCACTGTACGAGTTCGAGAAAATCGGTGATACAATGAGCTTTGAGGCTGCCAGCTCGAGCGCGGAGGCCGGACGTATCCTCATAGATCAGGGCGAGATCGGTCGGGCGGAACAGCAGATACGACAGGCGCTCGAGGCCGACCCGGACAACTATATGGCGCACGTGGCCATGGGCTATTTTTACAGCAAACAGGGGAACGATGCCGAGGCCGTCCGCGAGTATAGAGAAGCTATTCGTCTGAATCCGGAAGGTGCGGCCGCGCACCTGTTCCTCGCAGTACACTACACCAATCAGAAGGACTTTGGAGAGGCGGCACGTGAGCTCGAGAAGTACGCGGAACGGTCGCCCAGTCCGGAAACGAGGGAGACTATCGGTGCGCTGGCCGAACAGCTGAAATACTCGGCCGACCTATAAGGGGTAACGACTATGCGAGTCATTAAGGTTTTGGCGCTCATCGTGATAGCTGTCATGGCGGTGTTCGTAGTGCAGATCCATGACGCGCAGGCGTGGGGACCTCGTGCACGGGAGGGTATAGTTCGCACGTCGATCAGAGTTGTATCCCCGACGCTGGGCGATCTGTTGCGCGACTATGACGATGAGGTTATCGCGGGCGCGACGCTGTCTGAACAAGAGATGCTCCAACGGTTTCCGCATTACGGGTTTGGTGATCCGGTACTGGCGGTCGACGCCGAGATAGATCTGCTTCGCGCGGCACGGGCGTCGGGGTTTTCGCCGTATCTGGCGTACCGGCTGGGGGTACTGGGCCAGCTCGTAGCGGCCATGAACCAACCGTTTTTCACCGTGCCGGGCTCCACGTCCGACCGCAAGTTAAGAGAGCGGTACGAAGCGGACGCTGAGTCTTTCGCCAGCGGTATCCCGTACGAAAGCGCCAAGCGCGAGTATATCGTTGACGTGCGCTCGTACTTGGAGCGGCGGCGGGACTACCTGAAAGATGCCGAGGCACTGATAGCATCCGATTACAAGAGCGGAATGGGCTTCACGGGGTATGCGAAACGGTCTCTGAACGCGATCTTCTCGAACGCGGTAAACGCGGTCGCGGACGTGTGTTACACCATTTTGGGCGAGGCACCGGTGCCTGCGCGGACGCCGGTTCGGGTCGTTTCGCTGCGCGATTACTACGTGGACGCTATCGGCTTCTACCTGCAGCGTGACGAAGATGAACGAGCCACTGCGCAGATCGAGTTGCTGGAAGACACCGGAACGCTCGATGCGGATACGCTCAAGAAAGTCGCTGACAGGTACTACGAGAACGCACGGTACGATCGAGCTATCTCCATGTACCGTGCGGTGCTCGGGAAAGACCCGCGAAGGGCTGATGTGCAAAAGAAAATAAGCGACTATTTCTTTTCCGAAGGACTCGCGTTGCTTGAACAACGCAAGTACGGGGAGGCGGAACAGGCGTTTGATCAAGTCCTGCAGACTGATGTGGGTCGAGGAGATGCCAGGGAGAAAAAACTCGAAGCCGCCAAGCTTCTGGCGGAACGCCGGGATAGGCTGACGGTAGCCAAGCAGCGGGTTGAAGACGCGGAACGTAAGGCCGACTCCGCCGCGCGCGCAGAAGCACAGCGCAAGTTCGCTGAGGCGGTCGCACTGTACAGGCAAGCCAACAGCATGTACGTGCAGGTAAGCAACGAGTTCGAGGATGAATTTCTGGCTGCTGAGGAAGCATCGAGACGGATCGAGGCGAAAATAGAGCGGCTGAAAGACCAGCTTGTCGAGGAGGTTCGCGCGCTCCAATACGGGGCTGTCCGCGAACATGCCCGGGAACTCATAGAAGACGCCAGCGAACGCAACGTCCGCAGTCTCGCAACACGCCTGGTGCAAGACGAACATGCCGCGGAAGTCGAGGCACTCCGGGCGCAGTTGGTCGAGCAGGAGAAACAGGCGCTTCGCCGTTAATCCGACCGGTCGTCTGCGCATAGTGTTCGTTTGGCAGGTATTCCTCCTGCACCCGGGTTCTAGGTGTCCCCATTCATATATGTACTTTATGGCTGACCGGCTGAACGACTGATCCGCTACCCCTTCGAGAAGCTACTTTACGGGCATTCATAGCTACGCTAACAGAAAAATATCTTTCGAAGGGTTGACCTCTTCGCGCACCGCGGCATACAATGCCAAGAGGAGAGGGGGAACATTGAGCTTACCTGCAATCAATTACCACAGCGCAACAGGAGGATGCAGAAATGAACAAGGTTGATCGGCGCAAGTTCTTGCAAGTGTCATCGGGCGTGGCTATAGGCGCGGGGCTCGGGATAGGATGTGCCGCAACGCAAAAGAGGCCGACGCGCGCACCGAGAGCACCGAGGAGGATTTCACCGGGCGAAAAGATAGCGTTGGGGTTCATCGGCGTGGCTGGACAGGGAAGCGCCCTCATGGACGAGTTCGGCCGGCACAAGGACGTCGAGATAGCGGCGGTATCCGATGTGTATCAGCCGACACTGGACGCGGCCGTTCAGCGGTCGGGAGGAAAGGCGAAACCGTATCGGGACTTCCGCGAGATCCTGGACAGGCGGGACATTGACGCGGTGGTCATTGCCACGCCGCCCCACTGGCACCCGCTGATCACGATCTACGCGTGCGAGGCGGGTAAAGATGTGTACTGCGAGAAACCGATGTGCTTGAAACCGGCCGAAGGACGTGCAATGGCCCGGGCGGCGCGCCGGTACCGTCGAGTAACGCAGGTAGGAACGCAGATCCACGCGGGCGAAAACTATCATCGTGTCGTGGAGATCGTGCGGGCCGGCGTGTTGGGAGAACTGAGCGTCGTGCGCACCGTGCTCTCGCTCAACGAGGCGCCGGAGGGGATCGGGTACATACGCAATAGCAGCCCGCCTCCCAATCTCGATTGGGATATGTGGCTGGGTCCGGCACCGAAAGTACCGTTCAACGAAGGACGGGTCTTCAAGGGTCGCCACCGATATTTCAAGGACTACGTGGGCAGCTGGCTGAACGAGATGGGCGCGCACATTATCGATCTGCCGTACTGGGCGCTGGAGCTCGGTCCGCCTCAAACGGTCTCTGCAGTAGGCGGCAAGTTTGCCACCAACGATATGAGCGAGATTCCCGATACGATGGAAGTCCTGTACGAGTACCCCGGGTTTGTGATGACATGGTCGAACATGTGCGCCAACAGCCACGGGCTCATGTTTCAACGGGACACCGGGATCCATCGCCGTCTGGGGATAGCGTTCCACGGGGTTAACGGGACATTGACCGCGGATTACGGGAGCTACCAATTGGTCAGCGAGGGCGACCGACTCAAGGATGTGCCCCTGCCGGAACCGTATTTGCCGCGGTCGCCGGGCCATCACCGGGAGTTCCTCGATTGTATGAGGTCACGCGAACTGCCCAGTTGCGACATCGAGAAACATTACCCGCTCCATGTGGCGATGAATCTAGGGAATATCTCGCTGAGGGTGGGACGGAAGATACGATGGGATGCGAGGAAGGAAGTCATCGTTGGCGATAGAGAGGCGAACGACCTCCTTGAGGTGAACTATCGCCGTCCATGGTCGTTGCCGACATGAATGGCCTTGAACGCGGAGAGGGATCGAAAATGGAGGGCATTTTTATCGACCGGCGTCGTTTCCTGAAAAGCGCAGCAGCGGCGGTCGCGGCAGGCGCGGGTCTTGCTGCCGGAGCAGCGTCCGGCTATTCCGATGAATCGCGCTTTGACCTGTTGCCGAAAGGTGTCCAGCTCGGCATGCTGCCGCAGGATCTGAGCGACAGCGAGAAGTTCAAGCTGGCCAAGTCGTGTGGGTTCGACGGGATCGAGGCGAACCCGATAGACAACCTTGCCTCGGCGAGAAAGCAGGGCGAGCTGGCACGGGCGGCCGGCGTCCCGATCCACTCCATCGTGTTCGGCGGATGGCGCACCCCGTTCTCCGATCCCGACACGGCAGTGGTGGGGAAAGGTCTGCAAGCTATGGAAAAGGCGTTACGCAGCGCCCAAGCGATGGGCGCCGACACGGTATTGCTCGTCCCTGCCGTCGTGACGGAGCGCGTGCGATACGCCGACGCGTACGCACGCTCTCAGCAGCACATCCGCAAGCTGCTGCCTATAGCCGAGGAGACGGGCGTGGTCATCGCGGTCGAGAACGTCTGGAACAAGTTCCTGCTCAGCCCGATCGAGTTCGCCCGGTACGTGGACGAGTTCGAGAGCCCGTGGCTGCGTGCCTACTTCGACGTGGGCAACGTCGTCGCGTTCGGCTATCCGGAAGACTGGATCCGGACCCTCGGTAAACGGATCGTCAAGGTGCATCTGAAAGATTTCAGACGCGGGCCGCACGAGTGGGCACCGCTGCGTGAAGGTGATGTGGACTGGCCGGAGGTACGTCGTGCTCTTGCTGAGGTCGGGTACACCGGCTTTATCACATGCGAGCTACAAGGCGGTGACGAAGCCTACTTACGCGATGTGTCCGCACGCATGAGCCGGATCGGTCTGGGAGAATAGCTGACCAGGGTCCGTTTTCGTGCCACACGCGTTACCTGCGACGCGACGATGCATCTTCCGTCGGCACGGCGATCATGACGCGGTTGTGGTTCCACCCTGCTGCGGAGGCACCCCCGTAATATGTAGCGGTCCATCGTCCGTCCCGCACGAATATCATCGGGGTAACCTGACCGTACCGGTCGTGTTCGCTCCCGCTCAGCTTGAACAGGTAGCCGCGATCCTCCCAATCGGTCTCGTTCGGCGCTATGGCCCACAACGTTCCCTGGCCGCTCTCGCGCACCATGACGTATGTGTCCCCGACGCGCTTCACATCAACCGCACCGGCATTGAGCAGCACGGGATTATCCCTAAACCTCTTCCATTCGCGTCCGTCGCTCGATGTTGCGTACCCGACATGGCGGGACGATCCGTCACTCCCGTCGTACCACATCTTAAAGCTACCACCCTCGTACAGCACCGACGGTCGTCCGACCTTGAACGACTCCCACGAACCGGCCAGCCCGGTATCAAGCACGAGACCAAGCTTCCGCCAGTTCACTCCATCCTTCGAAACGGCAAGGTGAATCCGATCGTCCTCGCCCGTCGCCGCGTCGGTGTAGTACATATAAAACGTGTCGTCGACACGGACTAGCGATGGGTCGTTGACGTGGTTTGAGCTGCCGCAGTCGAGTACGGGGTTGTCGCGGTGACGCGTCCAACGCCGTCCGTCTGTGCTCGTTGCATAGTGTATCCTGTCGTGCCCGTGACGTCCCTGGCCGCCGTACCACATGTGATGGGCGTCGTCGAAGTAATGGACATCGGGTGCGTAAATGTTGTCTCCTTCCCACGGGCCGCCGTCCGGGAACATGATCGGTACACCATCTCCCGTGTCCCAGCGCGTTGGGAGTGTCTTTGTCGCGGTTACGCCTACGGGGACATCGTGAGCGGCGCGGCACGACAGGAGGAGCAGCAGCGTTACGATGATCATTCGGGAACGCGTCATCCGGCCGCCTCTTTGAGATTTGGTTCTACCAGCACACCTTTTGTGACGCTAGAGCGAGCGCATAAAGCCAATGGTATCCGCCATTGCCGTGTTACCGTCGGGCACGGGCAAGATCTCAGCGGAATAGAAGCCGTCGTATCCGATTGTCGTCAGGGTGGTGACGAACTCGGCGAAGTTTATGTGCCCGCGACCGGGTGCTTCGCGGTTGCTATCCGCGACGTGCACGTGGGCGATCCGATTCCCGGCGAACTGCAGGCTTTCCGCTATGGACGGTTCCTCGATGTTCATGTGGAAGGAGTCGGCGAGGATACCTACATTCTCCGCCCTGATCTCGTCGAGAAAGTCGATTGTTTGCCTGAAATTGTTGAGCAAGCTCGTCTCATACCGGTTCAGCGGTTCGAGAACAAGCGCGACACCATGCTCAGCACCGTGCGACGCGCACTCCCGCAAGCACTCACCGACCCGTTTGAGCGCTTCACCCTGTTCCTCGCGCTTTTCGCAGGTGCCGCGAATCAGCCCGATGATCACCTGAGCGCCGAACTTTTTGGCAAACTGGACGTGCTGCTTTATCCTGTCAATCGCGTTGCGCCGGATCTGCGGGTCGGCGAAGGATAGTCCTTCCTCGATATACGCCTGGCCGGTGCCGATCGCCGGCACGACGAGCCCGCATTCGGATACGAGCGAAGCGATCGCGTCCGCATCAACCTGTGACGGGTCGCGGACGGCCAGCTCGACGCCGTCGTACCCGAGATCGCGTATGAGACGGACGTTCTGTTCGAGGTTCTCCCGGGCGGCCACCGCCTCGAACCTCGTCGGTTGGACGGTGGCGACGGCAGCCAATTTCAGCGCCATTCTTTTCTCCACGCTCGCTAGAACGGATACGACAGCGAGTAGATGCTGCGACCACCCTTGGCTAACGGCCCTTTGATCGCCGCCTCGATCTCCTCGCGAGGACGTTGCGTGACCTCCTCAGTCGGCGGGAGTTTGCCCGGAGGAAACGTCTTGAGGATGTCGCTCACCAGCTTTTCAATGTAGTCCAGCAGCACCTTCACACCCGGTTTCGCCTTTTGTACATCCGCAGCCGTCGCCTTCCCGACACACCCTTCCGGCGTCGCTACGAGCTCGATAGGACCGCATCCGACCTGCCCGTACCAGCAGATCGGCCGGTGCAGGAGGTTCCCGGCTTTATCAATGTGCCCGTCCGGCAAGAAGCCGCGCGGTTTCGTGTCCACAGCATCCTCCATCTTGATGAACTCCGGGAAGAGCGCAAGGGACCACGACGTCTCCACCTCGTCGGCATGGATGAAATTCGTCTCGTACGGGCCGCCTTCCGCTTTCGTCTTGAACTGGTCGGGTATCGCGTGATACCAGTTCAGGTTGATGAAAACGCCGGGCACCTGGTACTGTTTCGCGAACTGGTGTATCGCCGTCGGGATGACGTACTCCTGACCGTGACCGTTGAGCAGTATCTGTTTCCGGAACCCCATGTTCCACAACCCGGCCATCACGCCTTTGACCGTCCCGATGAAGTATTCTTCCGGGATAACTATCGTGCCGGGCATGCCCATGTGATGGTACGGGTGCGAACCGTACCATACCGGCTGAGCTATCGTGCACCCGGTACGTTTCGCGACCGCCTCCGCCATCCGCGTTACGAGAAACGTATCCTCGCCGATGCACGCGTGCGGCCCGTGGTTCTCCGTCGAGCCGAGCGGCACGATTATCAGATCGTTCTTCTTCAACCGCGCCCTGATATCTTTCCACGTCATGTTCTGCAGGTACAACCCGTCAGCAGACTCCATGTGGCCACCTTTCGGCGGCAATGTCCATTTGCTCATCTCGTGCAACTCCTTTCCGTCTTGATTCGCACTGATTCCCTGGTTATACGATGGCAGGATCGGCGGCGCTCGTCTACCTGAGAATCGTTATCTTACATTCCTTTCTATCGGTACGGAGGAGGACGATGTTGTCGGGCGCTTCGTCGAGCGAGATGGTCTTCGTGATCAGCGGCGTCATATCCATCCTGGAACCCATCGCCGAGATCACTCGGGGGAACGTGCCGTGACCGGAATGGCCCTGCGACCCGACGATCGATGCGCGGCGTACCTCGAACACCTCCGGTGTCATCGGCGCTTTCTGAGGGGCGCGCGCGACGAGCACAACCGTGGCGTTCAGCGCCTTGCCGCGCCAGATACACTGTTCGATGCCGTCCCACACGCGCTCGAACAGTCCGCTCGCCTCGACATACAGTTTCGCGCCTTCGCCGTGTGTAATATCAAGCACCCGTTCGACAAAATCTTCCTTCGCCGGGTTGACCAGCTCCGTAGCCCCCATCTTCCCTGCCAGTTCGAGCCGCGCTTCAGACGGTTCAGAGAGGATCACGTGCGCTCCTCCCGCGCGGCCGAGTATCGCTGCCGCCGCCTGACCGATGGGGCCGCCGCCAACTATCACGACGTTATCCCCGGGTCGAATGCCGCCACCACGTTCAATGACGGCGTTATACGCCACGGACGACGGTTCGACGAGGCTGCCCGCCTTGAACAGATCCTGTCCGGAGTAATTCGCCTCGAGATCTCTCAAACTCCAGCAGTATTTCGCATCGACCTTGATGTATTCGGCCATCGCACCGTCACAACTGAACCCGAGCTCTTCCAGACGCTCGCAATGGTTCGGGTACCCGTCAACACACGGCCGGCACGTCCCGCACCATAACATCTCCTCAGCCGTGACCGGTTCTCCCGGCTCATATCTGGCGTTCGTTCGCTTGTTTATCGCGTTTTTGCCTGAATCCACGACGATTCCGCCAAACTCGTGCCCCAGCACGGTGGGAAACGCGGTCAGTCCCGGGTAGAATATGTATCCCTCATCGTCAGGCTGCGCCATATGGACGTCGCTGCCGCATATCCCGCACGCTTTCACCTCTATCAGCACGTCGGTATCGCCGGGCTGCGGTTTCGGTTTGTCAATGAGTTCGAGTTCGGGATGCTTCCACACCTGGTTGCCGAGATAGGTGAGCTCCCCTTCGCGATCCTTTGCGCCAAGCACAAACCCGGCTCGTGGCGCCCACTGTGCCTTGAGATTCACCGCTTTCATGTTGTCTACCTCACTCTCCTGTGATGCCTGTGCTGCGTCGGTACGGCCGCCGATCACGCTGTCACGGTGTCACGAGTATCTTCACCGCATCCCCCCGACGCATCAGCTCGATCCCGTCGGGGATATCCCGCACACCGATTCGATGTGTCACGAGCCGGTCGAGATCAAGCAGCCCGCTCTCGAGCAGCCGCACCGTTTCCGGGAACGATCCGCCCGCGATGAACGTCCCGAGCACTCGCACCTCTTTTCTTGTTATCCAGTACTGGACGACCTCGCTCCGTGCCGTCTCGTTCATCCCGAAAAGCAGTACCGTTCCACCCGGATTCACATGGTCAAGAGCAACTCCGAACAGCGATCCAACGGCGTCAACCACAAGGTCCGCACCGCCGCCGGTGATGTTCCTCAGCTCCTCCTCAAGATTCTGCTCGTTCAGATTGACTACGTGGACTCCTTCTGCTTTTCGTGCAGTATCAGCCCTGAGCGGATTCGGTTCGGAAACAACGATAGTCCCAGCGCCGTTTGCCTTGAGCACCTCGATGAACAGTTGTCCGATGGGGCCCGCTCCGAGGATCAGCGCTGACTGGCCGGGAACCATAGCCGTTTTCTTGGTCGCGTTCACCACGCAGCTCAGCGGTTCGGCGAGAACCGCTCTATCGGCGGGCAGCTCGGGCGAATAGGGGTGCAACGCAGACGCGGGCGCTCTGCAATACTGTGCAAACCCCCCGTCAATGAAAATGCCGAGTGTCGTCATGTTGGTGCAGAGGTTCGTCTTGTTCCTGCGACAATACAAACAAGTCCCGCACGTGATATTCGGATCGACGATGACCTTGTCGCCCTGCTTGAGATGGTTGACGGCTTCCCCGACCGAGACCACCTCACCGACAAACTCGTGACCCAGGATTGCGCCCTCCGTCGCAGGATGTCCCGGCGGCACATCCAGTATGTGGACGTCGGTACCGCAAATGCTTGCCGCCTCGACGCGCAGAATGACGTCGGTCGGCTCCTCGAGCTCCGGCTTCGGCACATCCTCGATGGCGAGACACCCCTTCCCTTTGAATATCGCAGCTATCATCCCGTGACCTGGTCTTCTTCGTTGCCCGTTATGTTCGCGAAGCGCGTATATGTCCCCGACGGTTGGCGTGCGAGCAGCACTCAATGTACGCGGTATGAACTTGCGAAGTCAAGCGCCTATCAGCTCGTGCTCCGCTGCGTAGATGCCACGTACTCGTCAAGGTTCTCCCTGGTAACGACCTGCGTTCCGGTGTCTATCCGCTTATCGATCGGTTTCCCATCGAGATGCTCGACGAGCTTCTTGACACCAAGGTAGCCCATGTTGAACGGGCTCTGCGCGATGAGCGCATCTATCTCACCGCTGCGGACGGCGCCCAGCGCTTCCTCGCTCGTATCGAACCCGACAAGCAGTATCTCGCCTTCGAGCTTACGCGCCTTGACGGCTTCAGATACACCGAGCGACATCGTCGCGTTGGTGACGAACACGGCGCGCAGGTCGGGTTCCGACTCGAGAAGATTCTCCATAACGTTCAGAGCCATCATCCGGTCGCTGTTCGCCGGTTGTGGCGGCACGAGTTCCAGGTTGCTCCCTTCGAGCGCCTGTAAGAACCCGTCGCGCCGGGCGATATGCGACTGTTGGCCGGGCACGCCGGTTATCAGCCCCACCTTCCCTTCACCACCGAGCGCGTTGACGATATACTCGCCCGCCAACCTGCCGCCGAAAACGTTGTCCGTGCCGATAAACGACAGTTTGCTCGGCGCGTTCGCGTCGGAATCGATCGTGACGAACGGTATCCCCCTCTGGGCGGCACGTTCGAGCGTCGGGATGACCGACTCGACGTCGTTGGCGGCAACCGCGAGCCCATCAACCTTCTGCGCGATGAGATCCTCGATCTTGTTGAGCTGCCCTTCGACATCGGTCTCCGATTTCGGCGCGAGAACCGTCACGTCAACCCCCAGTTCCGTCGCGGCCTTTTGCGCGCCGTCGCGAACCGCAAGCCAGAACTCGCTGTCGATGGCTTTCAGGACGACCCCTATGGTCCGTTCGGCGGTTGGGCCGGGACGGCCGGGCTCCTCGACTTCTTCTGACGGACCACATCCTGCTGCGACCGTCAGAACGAAGCTCGTGATGAGCGTGACCCAGACAAAATGTCGCGCAACGGTCCGGCTCCAGCGACGGTGCCTCGAGTTCTGCACCCGCCCGTTTCTCCCTGGAATGCTGTACCTAGAACCTCTAACAAGAGGAACCGCTATTGATGTGGCGTGGGCATCTTGTGGGACACTCGTCGTGGCGAGCCCATGAGACGGCGGGCGAGACCCTCGCCCTACCTTCCTTTTGTTAAGATCTTGTTTGTTGGCCATCGGCCTACTCCTCACTGAGTTCATTCTTTATGTCGGAACCGCTCGACCGTAACGGCACCTATTATAACCGCACCAATGGTAAACGTCTGCCAGTATTCGCTCAACTGCATCAGGTTGAGCCCGTTCTTGAGCACGCCGATGATAAGCGCGCCGGTTATCGCCCCGAGTATGGTCCCTTCGCCGCCGAACAGGCTTGCCCCGCCGATAACGACGGCGGCAATAGCGTCCAGCTCGTACCCCAGATATGCG
>Ga0180433_10001928_pt1 | contig 33608 bp, 29 predicted proteins | sample SS_ome_8_FD_132980 | JGI IMG/M metagenome (GOLD analysis project Ga0180433, IMG submission 132980) | Hypersaline lake sediment archaeal communities from the Salton Sea, California, USA - SS_1_D_1 metaG | ecosystem: Environmental > Aquatic > Non-marine Saline and Alkaline > Hypersaline >...
AAAATGATCGAAACCGAAAAGCAAAAGGCGCTGGCCGAACAGGATTACGGCACGGCAAAAAAAGCCCTCTTGCAGCTGGTTGAATCCGGCCAGGCCGACAAAGCCTGCCGCTATGCAAAATTCGCTCTCGAGCAGATCGCACGCTACGAGCTGGCCGTAAAGTCCCACCGCCAGATCCAGAACCAGCGAGAGAATCTGCAACAAACCACGGATAAGATCGATCAAGCCAAATCGACCAGGCTGGACCAATTCGAGGATCTGGGCAGGTTCGCCGCCGTCGGCTTATTCAAGCCCTCCAGAGTCTACGGACCTCAGAAAGAATCGAAAAGATATATAATATTCGATTCAGCCGGAAAGATCGTTTGTTATGCCGAGCCGGTTGGGCCGGCCGCGCAGATAAGCTTGGCGCCGTTCGTGAATCACAAGGTCGGGCTGGTTGGCACCATACGTCCAAACCCGCAGACCGGCGGAGCTTTGGTGAGGTTTGAAGAAATAGCGATTATCAAGTGAGCGTCCACTCAATCTCAACCGCCGTTGCGGCCTTCGGCCGGCTGCGGGGTACCGAGGATTTCCAGGCTTTCTTGCAGGACCGGCAGTCTTGTGGTGGTAATCTGCGGGTCCCTGAAGTCACCCTTGACGTCGATCCTGAACACACCGCGGCCAAGACCCTCGGTTAATGATTCCAGAAGCGACGGCTCGGACGCCGGCTGGCGGGACGTCCTTGCGGTCAGAGTCAAAAAGATTTTACGACTGTCCAAGTCCATCCGGCCGGAACCACTGAAGGCACTGGTCCGACCGGCAAGATCCACAACATTTATCAAGACCCTGTGCCCCTCGATATAAGAATCCACCAGCATGCGGTCAAATGCGAAATCCCCCGGCCTTGCCGGTTGGAATACCGTTACCAGCCTGGCCAGCGGCGAAAGTCGGCCAACCCGCATGTTCGCAACCGAGAAACCACACCGGCCGATCGCTTGGTCGGCCCGCCCCAGCTCGCCTATAAGACTAAATGAACCCTCCATCACACCCGTGGTCGGGTCCCGGTCGTCGCCGGCCGGCCGTGCCGCGAGCAGCTCGTTCAGGCGTATGCCGGTGAAGGCGGATTCCAGGCTGTACCGCAGGCGGCCGTCCGGGGTTTTAGCCAGATCGATAGACCCTGTGAGCTTTCCGTCGCATAGCTCAGCGGTAAGGTCTTCCACTTTCATCATCTCAAAGGCCCTGTCACAGACTATGTCCGCCTTCAGATTGGTCAGGTTTCTTCCAGCCACCTTCAGGCTGTCGGCTGCCAGGGTGTTCTTCATCGCAGCCAGCCCGCCTCCGGCCACCCAGGTGCCGGCGGTCCTTACGGTGCCGTTCAGCTGGCCGGCCGCCTCGAGGCTGTGGAAGCCGCAGTCCTTCAGACGAACGACACCCCTCCAGTTCAATTGCCTGCGGCTTTCGGGGGTGCGAATTATGCCGACATGGTCCATATTGAGGTCAAAACGGCCCATCGGAGCTATCTGCTCATAGAGCGAAGCCGCCTTTGAAGGAAGCGCCGCCCGGATCCGCTCATCGAAGACAAGGTCGGAGGCTGACAACTGTATTGACGCGATTTCAGAGGCTTCACCATCCAGCCTGATCAGGCCGTCGAGCCTTACCTGTGCCGGCTGCGTCATTATATGCATACCGCCGACCGGTTCCCCGGCGATCCCCTCCAGAACGATCGTGTCATCTTCTATCACGACGGTACCGGTGATGCGGCCGAACTGATAGGGAAATTTGCGATAGCTTATGCTGTTGCCCAGGCACTTAAGCCTTACCGTTCGGGTAGATCCGTCGGCGGTCCGCCTGAGCGAGGCCTTCAGGTCCACCTTTCCCTCTGGCCGCAGATCACCGACAATACGATCGACGCCTTCGCCCAAGAAACCCGCCGACAAGCTTTTAACCGAGCGGCTGATCTCTATGCCTTCGGCGTCAGCGGTCAAGTCGTAAGACACCTGCCCTGCCTTGGAGCTGACCGTTCCATTGAGAGTAATCTGCCCGCCGTTAAGCTCGGAAACAACATTGCTTACCTGCACACCTTGGTTGTTTAATATAAGCGAACCGGTCAGATCTTGAAGGGGCAGGGCTATCGGACCGTAAGTAGCGTCAACCTTCAGCAGTTCCATGCCCACTACCACGTCCCTGCCCTGTCCCGGCGACCTGGTGATCCGGCACTGCACCGCCGCAGAGCTGTCGCTTGACGGCGAGAACAGCAACCACAACCTCCGCTGTTCGGCGTTGAGCGAATCGAACAAGTCCGCGTCCAGCGCCATGTTCGGGCTTTGAAGGGTTATTTGCAGACTGACGTCCGGGCCGAAGTCCCTGCACCAGCCTTCTATTGCCAACTCTATGCCCTTGTGCCTTCCTTGAAGATCATTCAGTATCAGATCCCTGTGAGTAAAATCCACGTAGCCGACTATGTGCTCGATAAGGTACGGGAAGGCCTCGTTTCGCACTGAAACATCCACGCAAGAAAGCCTGCCCCGAACAGCTGTCTGACGCAGGTGATTCAGGTTGCCCGAGGCGGTCATAAAGACGTCAACTTCCCCGGCGGCGCGATATCCATCAATGAACCGGTGCAACGCCCCGATCGCGGGAATATTTCCAAGAGGGCTGTGTTGCGCGATCTCCAGAAAGTCCAGTTTCGCGTCGTGCCTGAAGTACAAGCCCGTCGCGGAGAGATTCATTTCATAGGACATCTCCGGCGAATAATTTAGTTCGATCTCGAGCTTATCCACCTCCACATCAGGCCGGCTCGCGCCGACAGTCGAAAGCCTGAGCGTCGCATCGAGCCAGAGACTGCCGGCCTCCCAGCGGCACTCAAGACTGCTTCGCTTTGCGGGCTCGCCGGGTGTTTCGACAAAAAGACGAAGCGGCCCGCCGTCGCCGCCTTGCGCTTGTCCGCAAACAGCCGTCTGCGCTATAAGGCGGCAATCGCGGCCGTCCGCCACCTTGTACCTCAGCAACCCTGAGCCTAGCTTTATAACCGGCAGCCGCCGGCTTACCGCGCCGTTACGGCCTGCCGAAAGATGCGGCAGGTTCCACCGCCGCTCGACTGCATCGTATACCAAATCCAAAGTGAAGCCGTTCACCGTCAAGCGCTTGATCCGCGGTCTCATGAACAGGAGGCTTGCGGTTTGAAAGTCGACGTCGACTGTTTCGGCCCGCAGCAACACTTCGTTAGCCGCCGACCCGGCCGATCTAACCATAACCTCCCGTGCGACAATCCCGGTCAACGGACGGAACCGCAGGTCGCGTATCGTTATATCCAAGCCGCCCAGCTGTGAGCATCGCTGCCGGATAATCGAACTGAGAAGCCGCACACCGCCACAACAGCCCAGCCACGCCAAAAAAGCCGCAACACAGACCGCGACGACTATGACCGATATCCTCCTGCGATACCCGCGAAGCGTTGAGGGTGGAAAAAACGGCATATTCCTGCGTGTTAAAATAAGAAACGAATACGAAAAGACACCGTCAGCTTCCGACCCTACGGGAGCCGACAGCTCTGGAGGCTATGTCCCGGCGGCAATAGGCGCCGTCGAACTCTATCTTATCAACCGCTTCGTATGCCGTCGTCCTGGCGGCCTCGATAGTGGATCCTCGTGCCGTCACACCGAGCACTCTTCCACCGGTGGTAACGACGCGCCCGTGCTCAAGGGCCGTTCCAGCATGAAAGACAGTCACGTCCGAAAGCCTTTCTGCCTCATCCAGGCCGGTTATAACCTTTCCTTTCTCGTACGTGCCGGGGTAGCCGCCGGAGGCCATCACCACACAGACGGCCGGACGCTGATCCCACTCGAGCTCGACCTGCTCCAGCCTCCGATCGCACACTGCCAGCATTACCTCCAGCAGGTCGCTCTTTAGCCGTGACAAGATGGGCTGCGTTTCGGGGTCTCCAAACCTGACATTGAACTCCAAAACCCTGGGCCCGGCGGTGGTGATCATCAAACCGGCATAAAGCACTCCCTTGAAGGGCGTATCGTTGCGGTTCATGCCGTCCACCACAGGCACAAGTATCTCGCGGCCGATACGCTCCATGACTTCGTCGGTGACAACCGGCGCCGGGCTGTAGGCGCCCATGCCTCCGGTATTGGGGCCCGTGTCGCCTTCGCCTATACGCTTGTGGTCCTGGGACGATTCCATGACATACATGCTGTGGCCGTCCACAAAGGCTAGTATCGAGGCCTCTTCGCCCAGAAGCTTGTCCTCAACAACGATAACCTCACCGGCGGCCCCGAACTCCCTGTTGAGCATTATCCTTTCCGCCGCCAGGATACCGTCGGCCGGATCGTCGCATACAAACACACCCTTGCCCTGGGCAAGGCCCGAAGCCTTCACAACAACCGGTTCGTCGCGGCTGGCTATATAGGCCTTGGCTTCACCAAACCTCTTGAAAACCCTACCCTCGGCGCTGGAAACACCGCTGGACCTCATCAAGTGCTTCGCGAAGGCCTTATCGGATTCGAGCTTCGCGGCCTCGGCCGACGGCCCGAATGCCTTTATACCTTTCTGCTCGATCCGGTCGACCAGGCCGGCGGCCAGAGGGGCCTCCGGACCGACAACAACCAAACCGACGCGCTGCAATGACGCGAAGTCAACGAGCTTGCTGATTTCCATATCACCGATGGGAATATTACGACCGCATCTTGACGTGCCGGCGTTGCCGGGCGCAATGTAAAGCTTGCCGATCTGCCTGGACTGCGCCAGCTTCCAGGCTAACACATGCTCGCGGCCGCCGCCGCCTACCAATAGTACATCCATACCGGATCGTCCTTACAAGAAAAGCCGCAGCAACCATAGCAGAAAAAACGGCCGAGGACAAGGGGCTGCCCCGGGGCAAGCCCGCTGGCATTTCGAGCATCCAAACCCGGCCGCGGCCCGGCAGGTATATCGAAGAAACAAGTAGACGAGTAGACGAGTAGGGCCTGCCGCCCCGGGGGCGGCAGGCGTGGAAGCCGCCTTCGGCGGCTGGTGAATTATGTGCAGGCAAGATGCCTGCCCCCCGGTTGGGGACACCGTGCGATTGTTCAGTTGGGGGGCAGGCTTCCAGCCTGCACGAGCCAGGGGTAAATGGTTAGTTTCTTAGGAGCACCTCAACCCGGCCGCGGCCCGGCAGGCATACCAAAGAAACAGGACTCAGGACAAGGACCCAGGACACAGAGTATAGTAATCAGTAGACAGCAGGGCCACCGCCTCCTGTCATTGGATTAGCCCGTTGGGATTACCGGCAGTGACTGCCCAGTCCGTCCAAAGTATCCACCGGGAAGGCCTGCCACTGCACGGCAGGGTCGAAATCATCGGTGCCGTCGGTGTCACCGGCGGTGATCTCACACCGGCGGCGAAGGGTGTGGTCCTGGGTCGTATCCTCACCCTGGCCCCAGCAACTGCCGGGATCGACCCCGATCTGACCGATCACGTCATGGACGACACCACCGAAAACCAATTCCACCGCATCGTCGCCGTTAAAAAGAAGACCGCTTGCAAATTGGTCGCATAAGATCGAATCACCGACGTCAGGGTGACACAATAAGAAGACCTCACCTGCGGCCAATTCCACGGCGTCCAGGGGTATTTTATGGCCGGCGGTGGCGCTGCCGTTATGGTACGTCCTGACCAGGCAGTCGACCAGGTTGACCTCTTCTCCTGAGGCGTTGTAAATTTCCAGCGCCTTGTTATAACCTGAGCCTTCGACATATTCGCTGAAAAACAGGTTTTCCGTGGTCTTGAGCCAATTCTCCGCCAGAACAGCCATATCCAGTTCGTCGATGATTCCATCGGCCGGGCCGGCCACGTCGCAGACCGCGTTCCACTTCAGGTCAGCCGGCGTGCTCAGCCAGGCCGCCGCCAGAGCTGAGAAATCGATAAAATCGATCCTGGCATCCGGCTCGATATCGCCCGGCAGCGGCCCGGCCCGGCCGGGTACGACGATAACGGCGCATGCGGAGAAAACTACAGATACAAAGAGAGCGACTTGAACAGACATGATATCACCTCCCCACAAAAAAATTTAGAACTCTCAATGCGCTAGTATGCCGGCCATTGCGAACCTGTCAATGAAAAATTCGCGGATTATTCCAAGATTGTTGATTTTTCTTTAAGAAGCCGGCTCCCATGTATGGTAGCATATGCCGCTGAATCCAGAACATTCTTGGTCTAAAGACTTGAAACTGCCGTGGGCGATAAAAATCCGAATCATGGTGGTCATGGCCGTCGGGGCTGCCGCCATGGGAGTGCTGTGCTGGCCGCTGGCGGCGCCCGCTGACCCTCTTGCGCCCGTTTCTCTTCTTTTGGACGGTACCGGCTGGCCGAATGCCGCTATTATCGCTGCAGCGGCTTTCGTCACCGGACTGGCCGGTTACCTTGCGGCATGGCCTTACGGTGGCTACATAGCGGTCTTGGCGGTTCCTTCGGCCTTGGCTGTATGGGCCTTAAGAAGCGGCAGCGTTGCCGCTCTAATGCAGCAACATGACGCACTGGAGCGCCATGCAGTTTTTGCAACCCTCAAATGGGAACCCCTGTTGTGGTTGGGCGTAGTGGCGGTCGGATATGCCGCGACGAAGCTGGCGGATAGCACCTTAAACTCCGCAAAAACCAGCACCAAAAGGCGTATTTATACTTCCGCGAGCTTTTCGAACGCCCTTCTTGCCATTTTAGGCTCCACGGTCGCCTCACAGCTGTGCATAACATTGTTGGCCCAGGACGTTCGACTGACTGACCAGAATATCGGCTCATTAGTGGGCCAACCCGTTATCGGGCAAATAGCCTTCGCGGTGCTGGTTACATTCGGACTGGTTGCCTTTGCAGCCAAGAAACTGCTCAACGTCGGCTGCGTCTGGCCGGCGATCGCCACGGCACTGGTGCCTTTGGCCGCAGCCGCACAGCTCAAGACGGCAGTCGTACAGATGCTGGTCGAAAGGTGGCCGGCTGTCTTTTTTCCAAACGCGGTGCTGGCCGTCGCCCCAGTACAGATGGTAGCCTTCGGCACACTGGGGTCAATAGCAGGCTACTGGCTGGCTCTTCGGCACCAGAAGCCCGAGTAATGCCAAAGATCAAACTCCTGCTGCCGCACCGCGGCGCGCGTCCATCTTAAATCCTTTTTTCTTGGTAACTTACGCAAAATCAGCCGTCTATCACCTGCTTGACGGGCTTTCCGCGGAGCAAAAAAGTACTGATTTTAGCTGTAAAATCGGCCGAAAAAACAAGGTAGTGGGTCACCGAGGACAGATATCCCCGGCCGGATATCGAACAGAGGGCTTTGACCGCTCGTAAGACTTATATAAACCCGGCGTACAAAAGGAGTTGGCCATGTTGGTTTTAGGAAGGCAAAAAGACGAGTCGATCATGATCGGCGACGACGTAGAAGTTATCATAATCGACGTCCGAGGGGATAAGGTCCGTCTCGGCATAACAGCCCCCAAAAACATCCCCGTTCACCGCAAGGAAGTTTACGAAGCTATTCAGCGGCAAAAACCGGAGCAGCCCTCGCAGTGACGTTACATCCTCCTGTAGCGGGGCCCCCCGCCGCCCTCCGGCACGGTCCACCGGATATTGTCGAAGGGGCATTTTCTCTGGCAGGTCTTGCAGTGCAGACAATTGGAAGGATTGGCTGGTTTGACCTGCCCGGCCATAGTCTCGTATACGCCGGCCGGGCAGAAGGTAATGCACGGGGTTTCAAACCTCGCCGCGCATTTTAACGTACACACATCCGCGTCAAGAATCTTCAGGTGACTCGGCTGGTCTTCGCGGTGTTCGGTGGCGGCCACCGCGGCGAAGGTGTCCTTATCGTACTGCTGCACGGGCTTGAGCCTGTAGCGGGCGGCGGTCATCGCCTTGTAGTCAGGTTCTACGTTGAAGTTCGGCATAAACCGCCCCAGAACAGAAAAAGCAAACCCCAGCGAGGGTCCCAGCCTGGCCACGGCCTGCCTGAAATTGGCGGCGGATCTCATTTCCCGGTCAACCGGCGACTGTACTATTAGCTCGCTATAGCGGCCGGCCGCCGACAACGGCCGGTCCATACATTCGGCAGCCGCCTCGCCGGCCCTCATGCCCGAGCGTATCGCGTTGTGCAGCCCCTTTATCTTCAGCATGTTAACAAAGCCTGCCGAATCTCCGACTATCAAAACACCGCCCTTGCCTACGGTACCGGTGTCCGGATCCCTCGGTACAGCATGATATCCGCCTTCGGGAATCATCTTGGCTCCCGCCTCGACGACTGTTCCCCCTTCGATAAAACGCCTTACGAACCTGTGGCCCTTAAAATTCGTCAAGGCGTCCTGAGGGTTGAAATCGCAGTACTTCCAATCAGCGCCGACGATCATGCCTACCGCTATAGTCTCCTCGGGCCCGGGATACATGATTCCCCCGCCGAAAATGCCGGGCCCGAGCAGAGGGGTCCAGATAGGATAACCCATGGCGTGAACGACACGGCCGGCGGTGAATTCCGCGTACTGCTCTGAGCTAACCTTGATAAGCTCCTTGACACCAACAGAGTAAAGTTGGTTTCGGCGGCGCACCAATTGGGCCTTCTGAACGAACTTTTCCGTCAGCAACCCGTCCGTTCCCTCAGCCAGGATCACCACATCGGCGGCGACAGTCTCACCCGCGGCATAGTTGGGCTGTCGGTTTCCATGCCTGTCGAGACCCTGGTCGACGAGCTTGACCGCCGCGGCACCGCCGTTGCGATCCAATTGAATATCCTCGGCCGCAAAGCCGCAGAGCACCTCCACGCCGAGCGACCGAGCAAGCTGCCCGAGCCACCTGACCAGTTTGCTTATCGACACGATGTAATCGCCCTGGTGCACGAGCTGCCCGAAGCCCAGCCGAAGAAACTTCGCCATCTTGATCGAGGGTATGATATTGAAGGCGAATTTCCGTCCCACCATGAAAAGTACTTCATCGCGTTCGACCTTCGCGGCAAGCACTTCGGCAGCGGCGGCGCTGTCACTCCACCCCTTAAAGACCGGATCAAGAAGCTCGTGCAGCGACCCGCCTTCCAGAACGGCGCCAGAGAGGCTGTGATTTCCCAAATCGGCGCCTTTTTCTATTACACAAACGTCAACGTCGGGCTTGTACGTCTTGGCCGCGATAGCCGCGGCCAGCCCTGCCGGCCCGGCGCCGACGATCAAAACAGAAACCCTGCGGTATTTGTCAATCCCAGTCACTTTCCGCTGACTGCCTCCAGAGCCGTGACCATACTTGGAACGACGTCCTCGACGTTGGCCACTACGTAATAGTCGCACTGCTTTACAATAGGGGCGTTTGGATCGCTGTTTATCGCCACTATGGTGTCGCTATTGGCAACGCCTATCATATGCTGAATGGCACCTGATATGCCAAGCGCCATGTAAAGCCTCGGCCCCACCGCCGTACCGGTCTGTCCGACCTGATGGACTCTCTCAACGAAGCCTCGCTCGACTGCGGCACGTGAGGCGCCCCTTTCCACAGTGGCACGAAGACCCTGGCTGAGACCACGGCAAAGTGAGCCGACAAGCCTCTCGTACGTATCGCGGTTCTGCATGCCTTTGCCGCCGCTTACAATGACTTCAGCGTCGAATTTGACGGCGCCGGACGAGGCCCGCTCCGACGCCACCAACTGCAGGCTGACATCCGCCTGCGAAAGTTCAGCGGCACAGCGGATCACCCTACCGGTTCGAGAGGTGTCGGGCTGTGATCTCCTCATCACCCCGGGCCTTGCGGTGGCCATTTGCGATTTGGAGTTCTTAGTGCAGATAGTCGCCATTACGTTGCCGCCCAGAGCCGGCCTTGTCTGCAGCAGTATTCCTATCTGGCCCTTTCTCGAGCTGTCCCGTACCCGCAGGCCCGTGCAGTCGGCGGTCAGCCCGCAGTCGAGCCGATACGAAACCATGGGGGCCAGAACGCGGCCCTGGGGAGTGGCGGCATAAAGAACGATTTGGGGCCAGTGGGCGGCTATGCAGTCCGCGACGGCCTTGCGGTAGGCCCAGGGATCGAAGGCCGCCAACAGGTCATGCTCGACCAGATAGATGTCGTCGGCTCCGGCTGCTATCAGCTCGGCCGAGAATTTCTCAACGTCGGCTCCGGCTACAAGCACGCCGACCCGTCTTGCAAGCGAATCGGCCAGTTCGCGGGCCTTGCCCGTCAACTCGAACACCGCCGGGTGGAGCCTGCCTTCGCTGTGTTCGGCGACAACCCAGACCTGCCCCTGGTAACTGGGATCGGTCGTCCTCAGTCCCGCGATCATATCGTCAAGGGCCCTGGAGTGAAAATGCCTGCCCGCCATCGACAGTATTTTCTGCTTCACCGCCTGGTCAACGGCTTCTACGTCATCAACGCCCAGTTCTACAAGCAACCGCCTGAGAACCTCAAAATCCTCCCGTTCCTTTGCGGTGGCCTCAAAGGTCCTGTCAAACCTGCCCGGCCGGTTTGCCGGCAATACATACCTTGGGGCTTGAGAATCGGATGGCTTGGGCTGTTCCGAGGCCCTGAAACTTTCCACGATCACCTGCACCAGGGATTCGGCGTCCTGCAAACGACGGCACCGGCGGCGGCTCTTTCCCGGAGGGAAAACCCTTATCACGCGGGTCTTCGAACCTGCCACGCCTATCCGAGTGGCTCCGACGTCCACCGCCTTCCACCTCAAGATCTCACGCTCGGCGGCCCACCGAGAGGCCGTAAAGGTCGCGAACAGCGGGAACGGGTGCTTGGCGACCGTAAGGACAGCCGGCGGCCGACCCAGCACCACCGTTTGGCTGCCGCCGCTGACTATTTGCGTGAAAAGAAATCTGCCCTGTTCGAACCGGACATCCGTGGCATAGGCCAAGCAGGGAATACCCATCGCCTCAGCCACCTGCGGCGGCACTTGTGCGGTATCGCCGTCGACCGACTGCATGCCGCTGACAACGTAGTATTCGCTGTCGCCTTCAAATATGTCCGCGGCTATTTTTCTGACCGCCAGTGACAGAGGGTTAGCCGTTGCCCATGTATCAGCGCCTCCCAGCGCCTTGTCTGTCAGCAAAACCCCGACGTCGGCGCAACGGCTCAAACAATACCGCAAAACCTCCTCTGCCATCGGCGGGCCCATGGTAAGGCATACGATCCTGGCTGCGGAATCGCCGGAAATCCGTCTCATGTGGTCAGCAAAGGCCAAGGCCTGGGTATCAAGCTCATTTATCACACTGACAAGGCGGCTTCGAATCAGCGTGCCGCTTTCCGGATCGAAGGCGTTGTCAGCGATCTGGGTTATGTCGGGAACTTGTTTTACCAGTACTACGTAATTGCTCATGGCCTGAACCCGCGAATCGGGCATTATGCCATATAGAGGTGCTGCCGTACAGCCCTTTCCCGGGAAACCCCGCCGCAACTGAAAAAAATGCCGGTTTATATGTTGCCTTATGCTGGAATTTGTTGTTTAATCCGGTTTTTCCATGAAAAAGTTTTAATATTCAAAAGTTGCTATTGTGAGGTAAAGGCAAATGGCAGATCTGAAGGCTCTGGCAGAGGCAGTTATAAAGGGTGACCAAAACACCGCAGCCGACCTTACCAAGGAGGCCCTCGGAGAGGGAATCGGTGCGAAAAACGTACTCGAGGACGGCCTTATCGCGGGCATGGGCGTCGTGGGCGCGCGATTCAAGAAAAACGAAGTCTACATACCCGAGGTCCTCATATCAGCAAGGGCCATGAAAAGCGCCATGGAAATACTCGAACCGGAGCTTTCGAAGGCGGGTGTCCAACCGATAGGCAAGTTCATGATAGGAACGGTGGCGGGTGACCTTCACGACATCGGGAAAAACCTGGTGGCTATGATGCTCAAGGGGGCCGGGTTCCAGGTAACCGACATAGGTATTGACGTACCCGCCGAGAAGTTCATCGAACAGGTAAAGGCCAACCAACCGCAATTGGTGGGCATGAGTGCCCTGCTGACTACAACGATGCCTGCGATGGAGAATACCCTCAAGGCAATGAAAACAGCGGGCATTCAGGCCAAGATCATGGTAGGCGGGGCCCCGGTGACCCAGGACTACGCCGACCGTATAGGAGCCGACGGTTATGCCTCTGACGCCGCCTCGGCGGTCGACGTGGCCAAAGCACTGATGGGCTGAGGCACGAAGCGGGACGATTCGTCCACCTTGGCGTCCTGCCGGGCCGCGGCCGGGTTGGGGGCTCCTAAGAAACTAACCGTTTACCCCTGGCTCGTGCAGGCTGGAAGCCTGCCCCCCAACTGAACAATCGCACGGTGTCCCCAGTCGGGGGGCAGGCATCTTGCCTGCGTATAATTCTCCAGCCGCCGCAGGCGGCTTCCACAGCACCTTCGCACTTTCACACCTTCTCACTTTCGCACGTGGTCTCCGGCCCCGCTGCCTACTGCCTACTGACTACTGACTACTGCCTTGCGAATTCGGACGTCAAGCGGTAAAATGGACACCTGGTGAAAATGCAAAAATGAGAATGCCTGAGAACGAAAACCTGGTCCGGCTGCTTCTGCAGGTTCGGTTCACGCCTCAAAAGCAGCTCGACCGGCAGTTCGCGGCCGCGGCGGACCTGCTGGAGACGATCGACAAGAACAAACTGTATCCGTTCGATTTCGTCTGTTTCCGCATAACCGGCTACAGGCCAAAAACCACCGGCAACGACCTGATAAAAGGCGAGGACCTGGCACGGTCCCTGCGGATATTCCTGGCCAGGCTCGGCAGCAGGCTGGCCCGCCGCGTCGAGCGCGTGGGCGAGGCGGTCTACACCACCGAGCAGCTCGCCGCCAGACTGCATGTTTCGACCAAGACTATAAGCAGATGGCGAAACCGGGGCCTGGTGGCGCAGAAATTCATCTTCCCGGACGGCCGGAAACGCATAGGTTTCGCGCAGTCCAGTGTAGACAGGTTTACCGCAAATGAACCGGAACGTGTCAGCCGGGCGTCGGCCTTCAAGCGTCTTACGCAAAGCCAGAGGAAAGATATCCTTCGGCGGGCGACGGGCCTTGCCGCCGCAAGCAGAATAAGCCGGCACCGTATCATAAAGAGGATAGCAGCAGACGTCGGAAGGTCACACGAGACGATCCGGCACACCCTGCTGGCAGAGGAAAGGTCCGATCCCAAACGGCGGATATTCCGCAAGCCCGCTGGTGTCATCACCCCTTCGCAGGCAGCGGAAATATACAGGTCCTTCATCGCCGGCTCCAGCATCGATCAGCTCATGGGCAGGTACAACCGCGCCAGAAGCTCCATCTATAGAATACTAAACCAGCGCAGGGCGAGGGCTTTGACATCCAAAAAAATAGAATACATCGCCAGCAAGGAGTTCCTCGACGATAAGGCCGCCGACACTATACTGGCCGGTACCGGAAACTCAGGACAAGCCGCTGACAAAAAGTCCGCGCAGGCCGACAGCCGCACAGCGCTGCTCAACAGGTCGCAGGAAGTCGACCTGTTTCGAAGATATAACTATCTCAAGTACCTCGCAGCCAGGAACATCGCAGGCATTGATCTGCGCCGAATCAGAGGCAGGTCGCTCGCGGCGGCTGAAAAGAACCTCGCCGAGGCCGAGCGGATCAAGAGAACCATCATAGAAGCGAACCTGCGGCTTGTACTGAGCATCGCCGGCAGGCACACCGCAAGCGGCGCCAATATGCCGGAGCTTGTGGGCGAGGGCAATTTTGCTCTGGTCAAGGCCGTGGAAAAATTCGACTATACCAAGGGATACCGTTTCGCAACCTACGCATCTTGGGCCATAGCCAAACACTACGCCAGGAAGATTCCTGCAGAGGCCGCCAGAATCACCGCGGCCATCGAGGGCGTCCGGCGGAACCTGCGAACCAAGATCGAAACCGATGTGGTCGCCGTAGAAAGGGCCCGCTCCAGTCTCGTTCAGGTCATAAAGGACAACCTCGATCAAAGAGAACAGTTCATAATAGTGAACCATTTCGGACTGACGGGCACGCCGCCGAAAGCAACGCGAAAAACGCTGGCGCAGATCGGTGAAACCCTCAAGCTGACCAAGGAAAGAGTCAGGCAAATCGAGCTGGCCGCGCTGCAGAAACTGAGGCAGTGCCTCAGCATAGAGCAGTTCGAACTGCTCAAACCTTGACCGGACCCATTTTGTGACCGGGACCGACCACGTACAGCCGTTTCCTGGCTTCGCCGTTTACATGCGAGCAGACCACCTGGCCGACGAAGATAACATGATCTCCGGCCTGTGTTTCCGACTTCAGGACACATTCAAAATTCGCCGCTGCGTCGTCCAGGAGTATCGAATCGATGGCTTCCGCGTTTTTTGTCGCGCACCGGAATTCGGCGAACTTGTCCACCTCCCGGCCGGACCTCGAGCCGAAAAACAATGCCGCGTCGGCCATTTCGGCGGACGGGTAAGCGATAGTGAAGCACCCGGACGACCTTATCGCCTCCACAGAATAGTGGCCGTTCGCCACGGCTATGGCCATCATGGGGGGACTGCCGCTGGCGATCATCGTCCAGCCGATGGTGATGGGGTTCGCACGACCTCGGGCGTCCTTGGCGACGACGATCACAACCTGTTCGGGATACTTGGTCGCTACGGCCGTGGCGTAATCGGTCTTTTTCTGCATGCTATGCACCTCCTGAAAATGTTTTCAGTTTACCGCCCTTGCGGAACCTGTAAAATTATAACCGCATCATTCGGTTTTTCAAAAAGGGTAAAAAATATGAGCTCGATCGGTTTTATCGGCGCCGGCAACATGGCAGAGGCCCTTATCAAGGGCGTAATCGAGGCCAAACTTTACGGCAGCAGTGACATCGTTATAAGTGATGTCGATTCACGGCGACTCGACCTGGTCAGCCGACGCTACGCCGTTCGCTCCGCCGAAAGCAACGAGGCTCTCGCGGCCACCGTCGAAATCATCGTTTTGAGCGTAAAGCCGCAGAATATGACCGAGGTGCTCACTGAAATAGCGCCGGCGGGAAAAGACAAGCTGATAATATCAATAGCAGCGGGGAAAAAAACGACCGGTATAACCGAAATCATGGGGCAAGCGGCTGTCGTACGCGTGATGCCCAACACCCCGGCGCTGGTCGGCCAGGGCGCGAGCGCCCTGTTCGCCAACGAAAAGGCCCGGCCCATGCTCGAAACCGCCGAGGCGATCTTTTCATCGGTGGGGACAACCTTCGTCCTTGACGATGAACAGCTCATGGACGCCGTAACCGCCGCAAGCGGCAGCGGTCCGGCTTATTATTTCCTGCTGACCGAACATATCATAAAGGCGGCGGTGAACCTTGGACTGCCCAAGGAAGCGGCCAGCCGTCTTGTCCTACAGACAGCCAAAGGTTCCGCTCTTCTGGCGGTGGAGGCGGCGAAGCGCGGTCAGGAACCGGCCGAACTCAGGCAGAACGTCACATCCAAGGGCGGAACCACCGAGGCGGCACTCAAAGTTCTCGCCGAAGGTGACTTCGCCGGCTTGGTGAACGCAGCCGTGGCGGCAGCGTGCAGCAGAAGCCGTCAGCTTTCGGCATGAAAAGGCCCTATTCGATGACTATGGCCTCGACGGGACATTCATCGGCGGCTTGCTGAACGGCGTCTTCCAATTCCGGGCTTACGGTTTCGGTTACCACCTCGGCGATATCCGAACCCATTTGAAACACGTCGGGGCAGGTGTCCACACAGAGACCGCAGGCCGTGCATGTATCCTCTATTCTGACCTTCATAAGAAAAGTCCCGATTAAACCCTGTCTGATGCAACCCTTGATCGGGCTTATTATCAGCCGCGGCACGGACATATGTCAAAGGGAAATGAGCCCAATGCGGTGATTTCCGGCGATGCCGGAGACCGCCTGTGAAAACGCTGAGGAAGCCGCCGCCTGTCGCGGTGTAGCGAAGCGAAGCTATATCAGCGGCCTATTCCGAGTTCTATAACTCAGTCCATTCCGGTCACAGTAGCGTCCAGGCCCGAGAGGATGTTCCTGACCGCCGGATCGTCGATGGGCGAGGGCGGTGTTTCAGGCGGCAGCGCCGCAGCCGGGGTGGAGATTTGCTCGAGCTGGATACCCACCTCTCTATCGCTGTAATCCGACAGCGCCGCTTCTATCGCCTTCGCGCGTTCCGGATTCTGGCTGATTTTGTTAAACAGGCCGTTGGAATTGCTGAACTTCAGCTTCAGAACGGCGTTTTCAAAAGCGGCCGGTTCCGCGCAGCTCAACAGCCCCACCGTCGCCGCTCCAAGCCTGCCCGCCGACGCCGCCAGGAAACCGCTCCAGAACTCACGCAGGGATTCACAGCCCTCCTTCAGGTGGGGACCGGCGGCCGTAGGAAACGGTAATCCACCGGAGGATTCCCGGGGTTTATCCTTTGAAGGCGGATTGAAAGCCCGCCTCCCGACTCTTTGCGGGCTGGAAAGCTGATCTTCAACTACGGATTTTTTTTTTACGGTTCCGCCTTCGGCACCGAAACGGCCCAGCAGCTCATCAACATTCAAGAAGTGTTCGCTCAGAGCCAACCTTACCAGGGCCGCCTCCAGAAGAGGCCGAGGGGTGTCGCTGTTCTTGAGGGACCACTGCAGTTTTTCAAGTACCGTAATGTTGTAAACAACGGCCGCGGCGTCGAATTTCTCCGCCAGATCGGCTGTCGCTTCGGCCGTCCCGGCAACGCCGGCCCCGGGCCTGTATTTGGCCAGAAGAATATCGCGCATGCACTCAACCAGTGACGAAGCGATCTGTATCTCCGACAGGCCGGCGGACGTCAGCTGTTCGACAAAATCCAATACACCGCCTGCATCGCTTTGCGATATCCGTTCGGCCAGTTCACGGATTTTATCCACGTTGGGGCAGCCCAGGAACTCCTCCAGCATTCGAAAGGTAAGGCTGTCTTCACCGGCGCTGATCAACCTGTCCAAAAGGCTCAGCGCATCTCTCATGGAACCGTTGGCCATCGCAGCGACCGAAGCGGTCAGCCGGTCCTCGTACTTGATGCCTTCGCGGTGAAGCACTTCCTTGAGGTGGGCGTCTATGAGGCCGCAGCTTATATTCCTGAAGTCGAACCGCTGGCATCTGGACTGGACCGTTGACAACACCTTTCTAGGTTCGGTGGTCGCGAAAATGAATTTGACGTGGGCGGGAGGCTCTTCAAGGGTCTTCAGCAGAGCGTTGAAGGCTCCGGTGCTGAGCATGTGGACTTCGTCGATGATGTAAATCTTGAACCGACTCCTGGCGGGGCTGTAGACAGTGTTCTCCCGCAACTGGCGGACCTGTTCCACGCCGGTATGCGTGGCCCCGTCGATCTCGATAACGTCAATATCATCGCCGGAGTTGACCGCCTCGCAGCTTTGGCACTTGCAGCAGGGTTCGACGGTTGGTGCGTCGAAGCTCAGGCAGTTGAGCGATTTTGCCAGTACCCTGGCCATGGTCGTCTTGCCGACGCCGCGGGTCCCGGCAAAAAGATAGGCGTGCGCCACCTTGTCGCTCTTTATGGCGTTCTTCAGCGTCTTGGCGATCGGCTCCTGTCCGACGATGTCGTCGAAAGTCTGCGACCTGTATTTTCTGGCAAGTACCGTGTAGGACATATTTTGAGCGGCTTGACTCATACCGTATTGCCTGCCGGCGGCGATAGTCTAACCGGCCGCCGCCGTTCCATCCAGAAAAATATTTGCCCGCCGCCGCGGCGGTTTATATATAGTAACTTCGGGAAACAACGATATGGCCGGCGCATACACAGAAAGCCTTAATGCTCTGATAGAACGACTTGGCAGGCTGCCGTCGATAGGCCCGAAGACGGCCCAGAGGCTGGCCTTCCACATACTCAATTCCGAGCCGGACGAGGCCTTGGCCCTTGCCGAAGCGATACGCAACGTCAAGACCAGAATCCGCCGATGCCGGATATGCCACAACCTCGCCGAGCAGCCCGTCTGCCGCATATGTTCAGACCCGAAAAGAGACAAGGGCGTAATATGCGTCGTCGAACAGCCTAAAGACGTCATAAACCTCGAAAAGTCCGGCGCTTGCAACTGGATATACCATGTCCTCGGCGGACACATAGCCCCCCTTGAGGGCGTAGAGCCGGCCGACCTCACAATCGAGCAGCTGGTCGAAAGAATTCGGCGAACACAGGTCAACGAGGTTGTCATGGCCACCAACCCCAACATGGCCGGTGACGGTACGGCGCTTTATATTTGTTCGCTGCTCAAACCCTTGAAAGTAAGGATAACAAGGCTCGCCAGGGGGCTGCCGACCGGAAGCTCCATCGAATATGCCAGCGACAAGATGCTGGCCGACGCCATATCGTGCAGGCAGAAACTCGATTAGCCGCGGCTTTGGCAGCTGAACTCGCGGCGTAGCCGAGAATGTGATATAGTAAGATCGCACTGTGGCCGGTCGCGACGGCATTTTTCGGCAGGGACCAGATGAAGCTTCAGATCACCGACCAGATGCGGCTCGAGCAGAAAATGAAGCTCGCTCCGCGCATGATCCAGTCGATGGAGATACTTCAGCTGCCCCTGCTCGCGCTTCAGGAACGGATCGAGCAGGAAATCAACAGCAATCCAGTCCTGGAGATAGCCGGCGGTGAAGCCGCCGCGGGCGGCTCTGAACAGGAAGCCGACATCGACCAGAAGGAAATGGTCGTCGGCTCCGATGCGGGCGGGGCGGATGACTTTCAACGGCTGGACAGCCTCGGCGATGATTTCCAGGAATACCTCGAGCAAGCCGGACCGATACGCCGCGTTGACGACGGTCCGGACAGAAAACTCGAGGCGATGAAGAACACCGCTGCACGCGCCAAGTCCCTGCATGAACACCTGGCTGAACAATGGGGGCTGGTCGAAGCGGACGACCGCGTCAAGGCTGCGGGGGAAGTGATCATAGACAACATCGATGCGCGCGGCTACCTTACGCTTACTATCGAACAGATACATGCGCAGAACAAGGATTACTCACCGGAGGAACTGGACGAGGCGCTGCGGCTTGTGCAGAACCTCGAACCCGCCGGTGTAGGCGCCCGTGACCTTGCCGAATGCCTTGTTATCCAGATGCGGCAGGACAGCCGGGATCTCGGCTTCGAAATAGAACTGGTCGAAAAATACATGACCGAGCTGCTGGAAAACCGCCTTCCGGACATCGCCAGGAAGGCCAACCGCAGCCTTGAGGAGGTGAAGAAGGCCATCGAGCGAATGAGCAGGTTCGATACATCGCCGGGGCTTCAGTTGGCCCAGGACCAGAACCACCCGATCACAGCCGATGTGATAATCGAGTACCTGGAGGAAGAAAACTCCTATCAGGTTCGGCTCGCCGACAGCAGCCTTCCGTCACTCAAACTCAATAAGTTTTACATGAGAATGGCAACCGACTCCGCCACCGGCGAGAAAACCCGCAAATTCCTCAGAGGCAGCATCCAGTCGGCGAGGTGGATAATAGAGGCCGTCGAACAGCGCAAGAAAACCCTGCTGGCAGTCACGGAAGCGATCGTAAGGCGCCAGATCGCATTCTTTGAGAAAGGGCCTCAGTATCTCAAGCCGCTCCCGATGGCGGCGGTCGCCGGCGATGTCGGCATACATCTGGCGACGGTTTCCAGGGCAGTGGCGGGCAAATACGCCCTGTGTCACTGGGGAACGCTTCCGCTTCGAAAGTTTTTCAGCGGCGGGGTGGAACTCGAAGAGGGCAGGGCATTGAGCTGGGAGGCGATCAGGGTCAAACTACAGCAGATAATCAACACCGAAGACAAGGCCAGACCCCTCAGCGACGAAAAGATATGCAGAAAACTTGCTGCAGCAGGTATAAAAGACCTGGCAAGGCGAACCGTGGCTAAATACCGTAAACTCATGAACATACCGCCGGCGAGACTGAGAAAGAGATACTGAAAATGGACCAGTCGATTTTCAAAGCTTACGATATAAGGGGCGTTTACCCGGACCAGCTGAACGAGTCGGACGCGTGGAAGATCGGTTATGCGTCCGCGCAATACCTCAGGAGCCTGTTGAGCGGCTACGAGCGGGGCCAGAGCCATACCCGCAGCGTCTGCGTAGGTCGGGACATGAGGACGCACAGCACCAAGTTGGCCGGGAAACTGATCGAAGGGATGAATTGCGCCGGCGCCGACGTGGTCGATATAGGAATGATCGACACGCCCCAGCTCTACTTCGCGATCAACCATCTGGGCACCTGCGGCGGCGTGCAGGTTACGGCATCGCACAACCCGGCGAAGTACAACGGATTCAAGATATCAGCAATGGGCGCAAAGCCGGTCGGCGCCGATACCGGCCTCAAGGATATCCAGCACATAGCCTCCGCCCTGCTGCATACAAAAGGAGTTCCCGGCGGATCGGTCGAGAAGAAAGACCTGACCGGCGACTACGCCCGCCACGTGTTGAAATTCCTCCGCCCGAAGGTACGAAGCCTCAAGATCGCCGTCGACGCCTCCAACGGCATGGCAGGCAGAATGATACCGGCGGTATTCAAGGACGTCCCGGTCAAAATAGTGCCGATCAACTTCGAGCACAAAGGGACCTTCACACATGAACCAAATCCATTGATCGAAAAAAACCTCTCCCAGCTCAAAAGCCGGGTCAAGAGCGGCAAATGTGATTTCGGAGTTTGTTTCGACGGCGACGCCGACAGGCTCATGATGGTGGACGAGAAAGGCCGAACCATAAGCTGCGACCTGATCACCGCCCTGATGGTGCCGTATTTTCTGCAGGTCGAGCCGAATTCGACCGTGGTATACGATCTGAGAAGCAGCCGGGTGGTGGCCGAGGAGATTCTCGCCAACGGCGGCACGCCACGGAGGCAGCGGGTGGGCCACGCCTTCATGAAAAAAGCCATGCGCGACTCCCACGCCGTATTCGGAGGTGAGTTGAGCGGACATTTCTATTACAGGGACAATTTCAACGCCGATTCAGGACTGATCACGCTGGTGCACATCATCAACATCTTAAGCGATTCGCAAGCGAAAATAAGTCAAATGGTCAAACCCCTGCGGCGATACCACAGCAGCGGGGAGATCAATTACCAGGTCGAGGACAAGGAAGGCAAGATGGCAGAACTGGCCAAAAGATACAAGGACGGCCAAATAGACTACCTCGACGGAGTAACGGTCGGGTACAAACAGTGGTGGTTCAACTGCCGGCCCAGCAACACCGAACCTCTGCTCAGGCTCAACGTAGAGGCGGACAGCGGCGAGCTGCTGAAAACAAAACTTTCGGAGATAAGTGGTCATCTCGGCAAGCCGATCTGAGAGACTTCACAGCAATGACCGGAAAAATAATAATTGATCGCGACAGGTGCAAGGGTTGCGGCCTGTGTATCTGGGTGTGCCCCGCGAAGACAATAGTCATGTCCGACAAACCGAACAGCGCCGGTCATTTTCCGGCCGAAACGGCAGGCGGCGGCTGCACGGCATGTGCGATGTGCGCTGTTATCTGCCCGGACTGCGCTATCGAAGTGCTGGGATTCGAAGAGACCCCCAAGAAGCCCCGCGAGGCGGGCCGAAGGCAGCCGGCCGCGGGCAGAAAGAGCAAGTGAACGAAAAAATTCTAATGTGCGGCAACGAGGCGCTGGCCGAGGCCGCCGTCAGGGCCCGTCTGGACGCTTACTTCGGCTATCCGATTACCCCGCAGAACGAGGTTACCGCATACATGGCCAGACGGATGCCCGAGCTCGGCAGGGTATTTCTCCAGTGCGAAAGCGAGCTGGCCGCTATAAACATGGTGTTCGGCGCGGCCGCCACCGGCAAAAGGGCCATGACCAGCTCTTCAAGTCCCGGCATAAGCTTGATGCAGGAGGGAATAAGCTACCTGGCGGGGGCGGAACTGCCGGCTGTGATCGTTAACGTCATGAGGGGCGGACCAGGCTTGGGCAACATAGCGCCTTCGCAGGGGGACTACTTTCAGGCCACCCGGGGCGGTGGCCACGGAGACTACAGGACCATAGCGATCGCGCCCTCCAGCGTCCAGGAACTGTCCGACTGCATGGGCGCGGCCTTCGACCTGGCCGACCGGTACCGCACCCCCGTAATCGTGCTTGCCGACGGCATTTTGGGGCAGATGATGGAGCCGGTCGCCTTTCGAACAACAAGCCGGCGCTACTGCCCGCCCAAGGACTGGGCGCTGACCGGCGCCGATCACCGGACGCAAAGGATCGTAAGAAGCCTGTGGCTTGAAGAGGGCGTTCTCGAGAAGCTCAACTACAGACTGCAGGAGAAATACCGGCGCATCGAAAAAAACGAGGTTATCTGCGACCAGGACCAGGTCGAAGACAGCCGGATCGTGGTGGTCGCATACGGTATCGCTGCCAGGATCGCCGGCGCGGCCGTGACGGCCGCAAGGCGCGAAGGCATAAGGGCCGGCCTGATACGCCCGGTAACCGTCTGGCCGTTCCCGACCGCCCGGATACGACGTGCGGCCGACCGGATGCGGGTCTTTCTGGTCGTCGAAATGAACTGCGGCCAGATGGTCGATGACGTGAGACTGTCGGTTGCCGGAAAAGCGCCCGTGTTATTCTACGGAAGGCCGGGCGGCGGCGTACCGGGTGTAGAGGAAATACTGGATAGAATAAGGCAGCTGGCGATACGCGAAAAAACAGCGGCGACCGGAGGCAAAGTGCACGGATGAAGGTCGCCCCCGTGTTCATCGGATTTACGCTGTGAGACCCTTCGCTTCGCTCAGGACGGCGTCTGTGTGTCAGCTTCGCGGTCGGCCTTGCAAAAGCCGACCGCGAAGCTGACCCGTGACCAAAAAAACATTTGGACTCTTGCCATGTTCTGCGGAGGCAGCTACGTTGCGGCTAAGATGAAAAACGTATTCAAGCGAACACCGACGCTCAAGGACCGCACCACCCACTATTGCCCGGGCTGCGGGCACGGCATCGTCCACCGGCTTATATCCGAGGCGATCGACGAACTCGGCATACGCGGGCGTACCGTGGGAATAGCGCCCGTCGGCTGTTCGGTACTCGCATATGACTATATAGACGTCGACATGATAGAGGTAGCACACGGCAGAGCCCCGGCCGTGGCCACGGGCATGAAAAGAACCAATCCCCGCCTGGTGATCTTTTCCTATCAAGGCGACGGCGACCTGGCTGCCATAGGCACCGCCGAAATCATACACGCCGCGCATAGAGGTGAGCGCATCAGCGTTTTCTTCATCAACAACGCCGTCTTCGGCATGACCGGCGGGCAGATGGCCCCTACGACCGTCACCGGCCAGATCACTGCCACGACGCCCCAAGGCAGAACGGCCTCACGGGAGGGCTGGCCACTGGGAATATGTGAACTGCTGTCCACACTCAGGGGAGCGATTTATCTCCAACGATGCAGCGTGGCCCGCCCGCGGGAGATTCTGAGGACAAAAAAGGCTATCAGGCAGGCATTCCAACTTCAGCTCGACGATGCGCCGGGCCTCGCTCTGGTCGAGATTTTGTCGCCCTGCCCCACCTACTGGCGAATGCCACCGGTCGAGGCGGCCCGCTGGCTGGAGAAAGAGATGACCAAGGTGTTTCCCCTGGGTTGCTTCAAGTCGCCGCAAGAATCGGTTTCTCAGGAGTGATCTGACCTTCCATGCCCACGGACCGACTACACGAAGAAGTCATAATGGCCGGTTCAGGCGGCCAGGGCATCATGCTGGCCGGCAAACTGTTGGCACAGACCGCCATGGAAACCGGAATGCAGGTTACTTACATGCCTTCCTACGGCGCCGAGGTTAGAGGAGGCACGGCCAATTGCATGGTGATAATCGCCGATTCGGCCATAGCGTCGCCGCTTATAAACAGGTGTTGTTCGGCGATCATCATGAATACGGCGTCTTTGAAAAAATACGCCGGCCGTGTTGCCGACGGCGGCCTGTTGGTTATCAACAGTTCCCTCATCCGGCAGGTTCCGCAAGCTCCCGATCGAATCAGGGTGGTGGCTGTTCCGGCGGATGAAGCGGCAGTCGAACTCGGCAGCCAGAAGGCAGCCAACATGGTGGCACTCGGGGCTTACCTGCGGGCGAAGGGCCTGTTCACCGCCGCCGCGGCAGCAGCGTGCCTCGAAAGGGTGTTGGCGGCGAGATACCACCACACAATCCCGCTTAACAGCCGGGCCCTGGAGCGCGGGGCCCGGTACGTTGAAGAAAACGGTCTTTAAAGTCACGATGCAATCGCAACGCGCCAACGGAACATCGGACTCTTCAGGAAGCCTCCGCGCGCCGCAAAGACCGCTTTCGGCTCTTAGAATGGCCCCTATGATAGACATTATATTCCTGCTGTTGACGTTCTTCCTGGTAGCCGCTCGATGGCGCCCTCCGGAGGATTTTCTGCCGATGAAAATCCCCATCGCGGCCGCCGAAGCCGCATCGGAACCAAGAGTCGAACCGCTGGTGCTCGAGATAAGACAAACCCCGGAGGGCTGCAGCGTGGACATAGGAACCGGCTCGAGCGTGCGGCTGCCAAACGCCTGCACGCAGGATCAAATCGAACTGCTTCGGCGGGAATTACGAAGAGTTCTCAAGACGCAGAAAAGGTTGCCGCCCGATCCGGTCGAGATCGTTTGCGGCGGATCCGTAACCTGGGACCACCTGGCTAAGATATACGACAGCCTCTTCAGCGAGGGGTTGACGAACATCACGTTTCGAATGACCGAGTGAGGAAGCGGCAGGCCGCTGGGCCGCGGGGACAAAGGACGCAATAGGCAGTAGACAGTAGACAGTAGTCAGCAGGGCCACCCCCCTCGCTTTCATCTGTGAAAGCATCTCAACCGCGGCCGTGCGGCAGGTATATGGAAGAAACGGGCGAATTGCGCGGCCTTCGGCCGCGGTTACAGATTACAAGTATCAGGTTACAAGTATACTGAATCCTTTGTCCTATATTCTGGATTCCGTATTCTGTATTGTGTATTCTAAAGACATGTCCGCCATGCGGAACCTTGTCATCCCAATCCTGCTCATCGCCTCGGTCGCCGCGCGGGCTCAATCCACGGCAGATCACGTCGTTGATCTGGAGACCCGCTCATCAGAGATCATTCGTTTATTCCTGGACTCGACGCTGACGGACCGCCTGGCCATCGAGTACGCCGGCGGTCTGCCGGCCGGGCGAACGGAAACACTCCGCCGGGCGGCGGCCGAGGCCTCGACTCAGCTGTGCGCGGTCGCCGAAGCACAGCGGCGGCTGAAATCACAGATCGAAAACTATCGCGGCGACGACTGGGAAGATATTTACGGCTCGACCGGATTGTGGAGAAGGTTGTTTCAGAACCTGCGAACCACCATGATCGGGCTTTGTCGAATCGACTACTACAGGCTGCTGGCGGCCGCCGAGGGGGACCGGCCGCCAATGGCCGCCGCTGTCATTGAAAGACTGGACTCGCTCGACGAGCCGTGCCCGGAAGCAACTGTCATAAAGGCAAAAACACTGCTGCTGGCACAACCCGGTCCGGCCGGCCGCATGGCCGCTGCGCAATGTCTGGTGCCTGTCACAGCCAACCAATCCCCGAAGATTGTTTACCGGCAGGCACTGCTGCTTCTAAAACGTATCTCGGACTGCGATTACGAAGAGCTTGACCATTTGCTGCAGGAATCCGCTCAACACGGCCGCTGCGATGATATCGAGCTGAACCTGTCGCTGGCACTACTGCAGATAAGCCGCGGCAAGACTGAAGCGGTCGCCGAATACCTCAAGGCAAACCGCCCGGCAGCTGAAACGCTCGGAGAAGTCATACTCCTGCGGCTGGCCGCACGCAGGGATTTCGACACCTTGACGGCATTTGAGGCCAAGCTCGCCTGCGAGGCCGCCCGCAAGGCGCCTTCGCCGTGGCGGAACGAACTGACGATCCAAATGGCGGGCGTCGTTCCTTTGCGGACGCCGGCTGTCCTGCGGGCGGCCGCAGCAGCCTTGCAGGACAGCCATCCGCTCAAGGCTGTCGAGATGTTGATACAGGCCAGCCGCCTGCCGCGAACCAACCTCGATGTCGTGCAGGTCGCGCCGGTCGACGTCGCCCGGCAGGCGGCTGAGCTGGCGTACGGACGGCTGGCCTCGGGCGACGGAGACTGTGACACGGCCGTCACGGCGGTCGAGAACCTTCTGTTTGTCGCCGGCAGCAGCGATGAGATCAGCGAGGAGACCTTTATTTACGCCGCCTTGCTGGACCGTTGCGGCCGTGGCGGTCAAAGCGCGGCTATTCTGCGTAATATCGCAGACTCCGGCGTCCAGCCATGGGCAAACAAGGCCAGGCTTTACCTGCTCGCCGGGCAAATCGCCGGCCATACAGGCGGCGCTGATGCCGCAACCTTGGAGAAACTGAAAGAGCTGATAGACGATCTGCGGCGCCGAAAGCAGGAAGAACTTCTTTCCGAGTCCCTCAAACTCTACTGCCGCCTGCTGCTGGAAAAGGACGACCGGCGATCGGCGGACAAGATAATCGCCGAGCTGGCCTATGCGGATGACGGCGACCCGCCGCTGCAGGCACTGAAGGCCGAGGCCCTGGAACGACTCCAAAGGCACTATGAAGCCGCCGAGTCAATGCTCACGGCCGTAGCTTTAGGAGGTTGCGAACACGCCGGCGAGGCGATTCAGTTCCTGCTACGGACCACCCGCCGGATAGAATGCCTCGCCCGGCCGGAGAACGGCAGCATAGCCGGGCTGGCGGACATCTGTAGGAAGCTGGCGCGATTGTGCCGTGATTGTACAACGGGCGGACAAGAGGCCGAAGCGGCTATGGTGCTGGCGGAACTGATACTGCTCAAAGCCCCCATGAGCGAGCACGACCTGCGCGAGGCGGAAACCCTCCTGGCGACCGCCGCTGCCGGCGGCGGCCGGCATGACTCCGATCTGGCCCGCTGCAGGGCACGGCTGCTCACAGCCGGCGGCCAGTTCGAGAAAGCCGCGGTTTTGTGGGGTCGCATCGCGGAGGGCCAAAGACACGCCGCCGCCGAAAGGCCGTGGACTTGGTGGAGAGCCAAGTATCTCCAACTTCACTGCTGGTCAAGAGGGCCCAGAGCGGATATCGAGTTGCTGCTGCACAACATTGAGGTCCTGGAGAACAGCTTCGCCGACATCCCCCCACCGTGGAAGGAAAAACTGCGTTCTCTCGGCCTCGAATGCAAGGACAAGCAAAAAGTCGACCTTGCCAGGCAAGCAGTAAGCCGGTAGAATGAGGTTTTGTAATCAGGATTGTGACCATGGCGAAACAACCGCCAAGAAGGAAGAAAGCCACATGCAGCTTTTGCGGCCGCTCCGGTAACAAGGTGGATACGTTCATCGAGGGACCAGGGCAGGTTTTCATTTGTCCTGAGTGCGTTGAATTGTGCCACAACATCATCCGGCAGGGAAGAACCGCCCCACGGAGCGCCAAACCGTTCAAGGATATCCCGAAACCCAGCCTGATAAAGGAATACCTGGACCAGTATGTAATCGGCCAGGATGAAGCAAAGCGTTACCTTTCGGTAGCGGTCTACAACCACTACAAGCGGGTGCTGCACAGTGACAGCGACGATGCCGACGTCGAGATAGACAAGTCCAACGTCCTCTTGATCGGACCGACGGGCTGCGGCAAGACGCTCCTGGCCCGCACGCTTGCACGCAAGCTGGGTGTGCCTTTTGCGATATGCGACGCCACTACGGTCACGGAGGCCGGGTATGTCGGTGAAGACGTTGAAAACTTCCTCCTCAGACTGCTGCAGGCGGCCGGCTATGACGTCGAAGCCGCTCAACGAGGCATAGTGTACGTGGATGAGATCGACAAGATCGGCAAGACCTCCCACAATTTATCCATAACGCGCGACGTTTCGGGCGAGGGGGTTCAGCAGGCCTTGCTGAAAATGCTCGAGGGAACACTGGCCAACATTCCCCCGCAGGGCGGCCGCAAGCACCCCGAGCAATCATATATACAGATCGACACAAGCCAGATTCTTTTCATATGCGGGGGCACCTTCAACGGGCTGGAAAACATCATCCGAAAACGGCTCGGCAGGAGTATGATCGGTTTCAACTCGGAAGTTTCACCCGCCCGCGACGAAAAAGCCGACTACAGCGAGGTCCTAAGGCAGGTAATACCGGAGGATATCATCGAGTACGGCATGATACCTGAAATGGTCGGCCGCCTGCCGGTTATCACTACGCTTTCGGCCCTGGACGAAGAAGCGCTGGTGGCGATTCTTACAAAACCGAGAAACGCCCTGATCAGACAGTACCAGAAACTGTTCGAAATGGAAAACGCCAAGGTGGAGTTTACCGAAGATGCCTTTCATGCAATAGCCACCATGGCTCTCAAAAGGGACACGGGCGCGAGGGCTCTGCGGTCGATTTCGGAGCACCTTATGGTGGACCTGATGTATACGCTTCCGGATCAACCCAAACCCGCACGATACGTTGTCACCCGGGACACGGTGGAGGGCAAGACGTCCCTTGCTGGCATACGCCACAAGGCGCGGAGGGAATCAGCATAGCGAAGGGGTCAATCCTATTGACATTTGCTTTTTCTTCATCAACTTGGAAGGGACGCTGCCGAAAAGAATGGCTATAATAAATACCTGACCCCTTCGGCTTGACTTCTTCACCTTCGGCGGTGGCGGGATACCACGGCCAGTTTGACATCCGAGGCCCTGCTGAGCGAAACAGCAAGCAGCGCATACTGGGCGTCGTAAAACCGCACATTTTGGTCTATCCTGAGCGTTACCACGGTCCGCCGCGAGGGGGCGCGGTCGATCTGGCCATCTATCAAGGCCGCAATTCGGCCGGCGAGCCGGTATTTGTCGTCATCGACGATTTTCTCGGCGCCGAAAGCGAACTCGGTTGTTCCTGCCGCCTCTTTCATTATGGTTACGGTCAGGGCCTGAGGCCGTGCTGTTTGGCAGCTTAGGGCGGAAAGACAGGCATCTGGCACTTCCACGGGCCAGTTTTCAGCCTCGATAAAACGGCATTCCACGAGAAAGAATATCATCAGCAGAAAAACGATGTCGATTATCGGCGTAATGTTGAAGCCGCACGAAAGACTGCTGCGGACTCCTGAAAAGTTCATCTCATCCTTCCACCGTGTTTACGGGCCGATGCGCGGGATCGGCGGGTTTGCTGCGGGCTTCTACAACCGCCTGGGCCCGATTACTCCGCTGCTGCAGCCGGCGCCTGAGCGACTTATTTACCTCACTTACAACAGCCTCGGCCTCAACGACGGCTTCACCGGCCAGGGTCTCTATTCGGTTTCGCAGAATACCGTATACTGCGACAGCCGGTATGGCTATGAAAAGCCCCCAGAACGTTGTGACCAGCGCCACTGATATGCCCTCGGCCAGCTGGGCCGGCCTGGGCTGGCCCCCTGCGGTCACAATGGCATTGAACAGCTTGATCATGCCGAAGACAGTGCCAAAAAGCCCCACCATCGGTGAAACGTTGCCTATTAGATTGATCCACTCTATCCGCCGCATCATGACCAAAGCCTGCTCCTGCAGAGACTCGAATACCAAGTTACGGGTGCGGATCCAGTCGCCTCCGCCCTGCCTTAAGGCGCTGACGAAAGCTCTGCCGATCATGTCACCGCGCCCGCAGAAAACACTGTTGAGATCACGACCCTCGAGCCGGCCGGCCTCGCCGGCCAATCGAGAACCAACGCCGGGAGGTACAAGCACCGCCCTTCGGATCGTCATGACCTGCTCAGCGGCCAGAAAGACCATGATGCCGGACATGGGCAGCAGAACGAACCAGACGATCGGCCCGCCCGCAACGACGAACTGCCCGAAGAAGCTGCCCGTACCGTCCGCGGAGCCGCCGGCGGCGAAACGGATAATCGCCGCCACAAGCAGCATAGCCCCCGCCAGCAACAGGATTGAAAAAAGGGGTTTACGCATCCTAGTCATCCAGACGAACGAATTTCCCACCGGTTCTTTCGGTTATCCGCCGCAGCATAGTGACGTCTTCGTCCCTCGGCCAAAAGGCTAAGACATCGACCTTTAAGCCGCGGGAGGAGGCCTCCAGCAGACCGCTGCTTATTTGGCGGTCTAAAACACCAGCATCCGCTTCACCCAGCTCGAAACCGTCTGTCAATAGACAAATTGACGTTATGCCCACGCCGCCCTTGCCCCGGATCCGCAGCGCCCTTTTAAGCGCCGAAGCAACATTGGTCTTGCCCGACGGAGGAACCCGCGAAATGAAATCCACCGCATTTTGCACCGACAGGGCGGTGGCCCTTATCGTATGCCCTTCGGCGAACTCGAAGAGCCTGCCGTCTTTGAAGCAGATCACGTAGAAGTACTCGTCGGGCTTGAGATCCCGAATCATCGCCTCGAATCTGCTACTGACCCGGCCGAACAGCCCTCTCATGCTTCCGGAACAGTCAACCAGGTAGCACACGCTGCGCCGCCGGCCCGATCGCCCTTCCGCAAAGTGACCCTCCATCGGGGCGTGAACGGCATCTGCGGCCGGGGCGGCGCCGTGGCGTTGAGGCGATTCAAAGGCCGTCCTGCAGGAATCGACAACACCGGCGGCAGCGTCCGCGGCCGCGGCAGCAACCGTTCGCTTTGGCGGAATAACCGCGGGTCTGGGCATTATCGACGCCGGGCGGGGTGCACCCGACAAACCTTCCAGGCGCGCCGCGGGCATGGCGGCGGTCGCGAACACGCCGCGCGGCGGCGACTGCGTCAAAGCCAAAACAAAAAAAAACGCCGAATGGACCGCCGCAGAGCAGCAAATCGCCAGCGACCTTCTACTAAATCTCGCTTCGGCCATTCTGGATTCTGAATTCTTTATTTATCACTCAACCACCCTGACTTGCGAGTAACCCGGCTTGAGCAGGTTATAAACCAGTATGGCATCGCCGTTATGCAACCTGATGCATCCGCGCGAACCGGCGGACCCGATTTGAGCAGGTTCTTTTGTGCCGTGGATGGCGAAACCCGTCCTGTCCCTGGCGTTGCCCTCGATACCCTCCAATCCAATCCACCTCGATCCGAGGGGATAATCGGGATCCTCAGCCTGATAAGTCTTGCCCGTATCCGGATCGGTCCAGGCAGGTGCTATGAGCTTGCCGCCTCTTTTGACAAGCCAAAGCCCGGTGGGCGTATCCATGCCGGGCCGGCCCAGGCCCACCGGAAAGCTCTTTACGAAGGTATGCTGCAAATAAAGACCCATGGTGAACTCAGACCGGTATATTACCGCATGGAACGGGCCGTTGATGACCTTGATGGTGTCCGAGGCACGAAGGGACTCGGCGCGGGTAATTCCGTTGATTTCCATAAGAATCTGGTAGGGAACCTTGAAATCCTCGCCTATGGCCGCCAAAACATCACCCGGTTTGACCAGATAACTTTCGCATAGGGCATCACCCGGATAAACGGTCCGGCTGAAAAGCCAATCGTCAGCCAGTCGCGACAGGGTCAACTTTACGGATTTCAGCTGCTCCCGATCGTCCAGAACCGCAAGGGCCTCATTTAGCATATCGCGAGCCTCGATGACCTTGGGCGGACTCTCGTCGAGCATTGCCAGGGCCTGCGAAACAAGCTTCGGCGGATCGGGCGCTCCTCGGGCCGGCATCAACTCGAGCTCTGGTTCGGAGGCGGGCACGGCCGCCGGTTCCGGCTGCGAAGCAGGCGATGGCTCCGGCGAAGACGCCGCCGGTTCGGCGGCCGCCGGCGCAGCGCTGCCGGCAACGTCGCCGCCGGTACTTTCCACGGCGGCGGACACCGCGGCCGAGGGCGGCCGCGACGGCCACCGCACCAATCGGTACAATCCGTAGCAGACCAGTACCAGGACAACAAACGCAGAGACAGCATAGCCCCAGGCTTTTGCTCTGCCGAATGTGCCCCTGGAGTATAAATTTGAACGATAGCGTGCCATACTCAGAACCTTTGACGATGATTGCAGTATATGATCGATTTGTTTGTAACCACCATGTCCACCGCCTCGTCCCAATCTGCCACCGGCACGGTCTCAAGGAGCTGTTCTTCAAAAGCCAAACCGCACCTGGTCGCCTGGAGGCTGGTGTCGGCGAAGAACTTGTCGTAATAGGATCCGCCCTGACCGAGACGATTGCCGAATCTGTCCAGCGCCAGGGCCGGAGCAACCACAAGATCGATGTGATCGACCGGCATCGGCACGCCGATCACAGGGGTCTTCAGTCCGATAACGTCGCATGAAAAACCGCTCCTGAGCGAACGTATTTGAACCGGCAGCATCTTTCTCTGATCACGGTCCACCCTGGGCACCGCCACGACCTTGCCGTATCGCCATGCCGCGAGAATGGATTCGGAAGGATCCACTTCGTAAGGTAGCGCCAGGTAAATCATGATCGCCGCGGCCTCCTGAAACTGCGGCGTCGAAATCAGGTTCCGGCAGGCCTGCTGGTGTTTTTCACCCCTGCAGCAATCACCCGAATCGAGCAGGCATTGCCGCATCCGGCGGCGAAGCCGCTCCTTGGCGACTTCCGGCGGTTCGCAGATTGTCTCGGGCACCTCGTGCACCTGTCTCTCGGATCTCGCTCTCGGGCATATGCTTATCTACCACCGAATCTTATACCAGCGGTCGGAGTCATTGTAAACATGAAAGGAACCAGGCGGTGATTTTTGACAGGGCTATTTTTCCCGCCGCCGGAACTCCAACGACGACTCAAAAACTGCGGCCTGACCCTTCCTGAAAAGGAAAAATTGAAAAAAGGGCGATTTTTTCGTTTGATTTGCGCCGCGACGGCGGTAAACTCGCCACGATAATTGCAGCCGGCGTGAAAGGCTGTTGCGCGTGAAACCTTGTCGTGGTTGTAATTTAGGAGAAAGGACATGAAAGTCAAAGTTATCATTTTGGGGGTGGCGGCTCTTCTGTTCACCGGCTCCTCATGGGTCCAGGCTGATGAGCTGGGCGTGGACGTAGACATAACCTACGTCAGTAAGTACCTCTGGCGCGGCATCGACCGGCTGGATGACAAGGGTGCTTTCCAGCCCAGCGTCAACGTCGATCTGTTCGACAGCGGTTTCAGCATGAAGATGTGGGCATCCTATGCAACCAGCAGTAAGGGCGCCGGCACCGTCAGCACCGTCAACGCCACTGAGTACAGATACATCTTCGCATACGATTATACCGCCTTCGAGGGCGACAGCTGGGCCACCAGCATCAAGCCGAACTTCATCTACTATGACTTCATCGACGAGCCCGATGTAGCCCAGGACGCCGAAGAGGTCGGCGTTCAGTTCGCCTGGCCGAGCATTTGCCCGGCGGGTGTGGTTCCCAGCTACTACGTTGGCAGAATATGGCCGGCCAAGTCCAACTCGAACCTGCGCGGCGAGTACAGCGGCTGGGTCCACATATTCGGCCTGGGCTATGACCTTCAACTGGCCGACGTGACGCCCGACGTCACCGACCAGGTGGTCAGTCTCAGCGCCGCGGCCGTTTACAACGACGGTTTCGCCGGCTCTGCAACCGCGACCCCCGATCATGACTGGTCGCACCTTCTCTTCGGCGCCTCGACGGCGTTTGACATCGGCCCAGGGGCTTTCACGCCCGGGCTGTACTACCAGTTGTCAATGGACGATTCGGTGAACAGCGAGGACGAGTTCTGGACGAGCCTGTCCTACAGATTAAGTTTCTAACCGGCGTCTAAACGGACGGCATAACAACAAAGGCCGGCCCAAAGGGTCGGCTTTTTTATTGCGCTGAGAGGGCGGGAGGTAGGGGGTGGTATGTAGTATGTAGGAGGTAGGAGGTAGAAGGTAG
>Ga0180433_10001930_pt1 | contig 33566 bp, 29 predicted proteins | sample SS_ome_8_FD_132980 | JGI IMG/M metagenome (GOLD analysis project Ga0180433, IMG submission 132980) | Hypersaline lake sediment archaeal communities from the Salton Sea, California, USA - SS_1_D_1 metaG | ecosystem: Environmental > Aquatic > Non-marine Saline and Alkaline > Hypersaline >...
CAATGTTATTAGATTCTGCGATTTCAAAGACTCTTTTCATCATACCTTCTGGACCACATGTAATTATGAGATCTATTTTTTCTTTATTGATTATATCCTCAACGGTATCGGTAACTAAGCATTTCTTTCCTATAGAACCATCTTCTGATGAGCACATTGCATTTGGTATTAAATCCATCAATCGTTCGTGAAAAATGAGTGATGCCTTATCTTTTGCTCCAATGGTTAAATAGACATTCTTTTTATTTTTTTTTAGAGGGTCAATTAAAGAAGTTAAACCAGCAATTCCCATTCCTCCTCCAACAATGATTATATTATTTGCATCTTCATAATTGAAAGAATTTCCATATGGGCCTCGAATACCAATACTATCTCCTTTTTCTAGTTCAAATAACTTCTTAGTTCCTTCCCCTACTCTTTCGACAGTTACTTCAAGCATATTCCCCTCGACCTTAGAAATAGACATCGGGAAAAAATCTATGTTTGGAATCCATAAGATAACAAACATTCCTGGACGATAAGCCTTTGCGATCTTTTGATTTCTTACTTTAATACTACGAATTTCAGGAGAATGCTCAATGATTGATTCAATTTTTACAATATCAGTTTTATTTCGAGTAATATCTAATACGAGTTCTTCGTTATCTTTTTCAAGTGGTTTGGAAATTAGGATTTTATCTTCCAACGCTAAATCGAATATTTGCTTTCCTCTTTTTGTTCTAACTATGAGAGTTTCCCACCCATCATCGCTGCCAGATGTACCGATTGAAATATCCGCAAAAGAAGATGTGTAATCAGAACATGAAAAACAAGCGGTTCTAATCGCTTCATCATATAATTTATTAAATGGGATTTCTATCATATCTGAATTAGTAGTTATTCTCATCTTAAAATTATTCTTAGTTTCATATTTTTTAATTTCTCTGGGTTTGATTCCATACTCTTTTAATAGACCATCTAACTTTACATTATGGAAAGTGCCAAAACAAAAAGTACCTACTGCTAAAGAAACTAAATCATATGCTTCATAATCAAAAATCGGATGATTTTGTAATTTCCTTAATGCTTGAATTTGACAGGGAGTTCCAACTACTGCAATATCCATAAATCCTTCATTAATGGCCTTACCAATAAGTGATAAGGTTGGGCTTTGGCTTGGTTTATAACCAGCTCCTCTAAATAATTCTTGCTCATTTTTAGCAATAACTGGAAATGGTTTGAAATCTTCATCTTTATCAGTTATTATAGAGGCATCAATCAATCCGTTTTTCATTGCAACCCATAAAAGTCCAGTTAAGGGTCCAGCTTGATGAGGTATAACTTCTTTTCCCTTGTTTGTTAATTTAACTGAACAAATTTCTATATAATGACCTAAAATTTTATCATGACTATTTCCAAAAACCCATTTATCTAATAAAGATAACGAAATCTTATCAAGTTCAGTTTTAGGGCATAAATTATAGCATATACCATATCCATTTCTACAAGTATTTATTTCTTCACAAGAACCATCTTCTATAGGAACCTCTTTCTCTCTATCAAATTTTATATTTGCGCAGAATGCCCCACACGCTCCACAATAAACGCATTTATTTGTCTTTATTACTTCTTCTTCTAATTCTGCCCAACCTTTTTTGATTTTTTGACTATGCATTTCACGTTTTCGCCTCCTGTAATTCTTTAAGAAAACTCAAACCTTGTTGTTTACCCAATTCGAATGCTTCCAAATTTTTATCGAGTGTAGAACTTGGTACAAATTTTTTAATGGTTTCAAGGGCTGAATGTTCGGAAAATATGCTTGAGAGAACTGTAAACACCCCAAATAAAATAGTATTTCCAAATACAATATTTCCAAACTTTTCAACAGCTATTTTCTGGATAGGAATCCCTAAGGAATTATCAATTCTTTTTACTGCTCGAAATTTCTGGATAGCTGAATTATCCCATATTAAAAAACCCGTGTTTAATTCCTTTTTTATCATATTTGGTTTTATATCTCCAGCAGCTTCTTGAGAAAGGATAATTAAAAAGTCGTAGGGTTCTAAAGCCTTTGGATAATCGATCATTTTTATATCTTTATCTAGATCAATGACAACTTCTGCCCAACACTTTCCCCCCCGAGCAGCAGCAGAATAAGCTTCGGTTTGTGTTCCTGCGAGGCCTTCATAAAGAGAACTAGCAGTTATAATCATCTTTGAGAGTGTTATGACACCTTGACCTCCATATCCGCTTATACGTATTTCATACCGCGTCATTTTTATTTTTCCTCCATAGCAAACTTCTGGATCTTAATATATTCATCTGAATATTCTGGTTTATCGGTTTGATATCTGAATTCACCTATAACATATTTATTAAGTAATTGATCCTCAGTCATTAAATTTGCTTGGTTTCGTCTTATGGTATTTTGTTTAATCCAATCAATCATTTTCTGCCCTGTATCCATTTTTTCTCCTTCTATTTCTGTATTTTCTACTCCTAAGCTGTTAAGATTTTTCCTCCCAAAATATGTGACACATGGAGTTATTACTTCAATAACAGAGGTCCCCTTATGTTGCAATGCTTTTTTAAAATATTTCATAAAAGTTCTAGGATGTGCCACAGTAGTCCTTGCTACATACGTAGCTCCCGCTGCTAATGCTAATTTTACTCCATCACTTCTATTTTCAAACATTTTATATGGCGTTGTAGTACTTTGAGCTCCGAAGAGAGTGGTTGGTGCTCCTTGTCCTCCCGTCATTGCATATATACTATTGTTAAAAATGAAAATAACACAATCAAGGTTTCTTCTACAGAGATGAATAAAATGATTTCCACCAATCCCTAAACAATCACCATCACCTGAGAAAATAATAGGTTTCATATTTGGGTTAGCCATTTTAATCCCTGTCGCTAAAGCTGGAGCTCTTCCATGAAGTGCTAATATTTTTTGTGATTGTGTATGAACTATAAGAAGCAGCTGACTATAACAACCTATCCCTATTATTGTTGGATATAAATGAGGATCTAGTTTCTCATCTTCAAAAATCTTAGTGAAAAGCTGACCGATAATACCATATCCACATCCTGAGCAGAATCTCGTTGCAAAATTTCCAAACATACTTCCAGCATAAGAAAAAGGAACATAAGGATGTTCAGGTTTCTCATTTGGTAACATACGTCCTATATCTGCCATTATTTATCCACCTCCTTTATAACCTTTAAAATATCATCTGGATGATGAAAGTCGCAAACTTTTGGTATTTTTATCACAGGGATCTCTAATTTTGTGACTCGCTCAACTTGCTCTGCAATATACCCAGTATAATTTAATTCTGGGACGATAATAGCTTTTGCATCTTTTACTAATTGTTTTACCTCTTTATCTGGGAAAGGCCAAACAGTGACTAATCGAAAGATACCAACTTTGAAACCCTCCTTTCTGGCAATATCTACAGCCCGATAACTTGCCCTCACCGGTAATCCATAAGCAATAATTATGATCTCGGCATCTTCTAACTTATAAGATTCAGTTATACAAATATTATCCTTGTTTTTGTTAATTTTATCCATTATCGCTTCTATAAACTGCATTGGTTTTGGTGTTGGGAGGCCTTCATAATTATGTGGCTGATGTAGTAATAGGCCTGGACAGTAATCCGTCCCCATTTGAGGAGGCTTAGGAATTATGAAATTGTCTGAATTGTCATCTTTATAGGTGAATTTTTTAACATACTCATCTGAGGGTGGTAATTCCCTCTGAATTACTCTATTTAAAATCTCTTCTTTAGTAGGTATAGTCACGACTTCATGAAGATGACCTAAATAAGCATCGGAAAGTATAAATACGGGACATCTATACAATTCGGCATAATTGAATGCTGTAATAGTTAGATCAAAAAGTTCCTGACAAGACATAGGAGCTAATGCTATTACTTGAAATTCTCCATTACCAGAAAACCTTACCAATCCGATATCATTATGATGCGGCTCTGTAACAAAACCTGTTCCCGGTCCATTTCTCTGAACATCACAAAAAACAAAGGGTACTTCTAAATTTGCAGCCATTGAGATAGTCTCCACCATTAATGAAAGTCCTGGTCCAGAAGTTGCAGTCATTGCTTTAGCACCTACCAAAGAAGCCCCTATAACTGAATTTATAGATGCAAGTTCATCTTCCATCTGCATGCAAACACCTCCCACTTGAGGCATTCTCACTGCTAAATGTTCAATAACTTCAGTGCTGGGAGTTATCGGATAACCTCCAAAATAATTCAATCCCGCAGATAATGCCCCTTCTGACATTGCAACATTACCCATCATTAAATGCTTACCTGGTGTTAAAAACCTTTTTGAATTTACTTTACTCACACTTTCCACCTCATTAGGTTTTAGCCTTTTCGGTTGATTGTTCTTTTTCATTTATAATATATATACACCATTCAGGACATGCGAATTCACATCTTCTACAAGCAGTGCAATATTTTTCTTTTCCATTTTTAACCTGAGGAAGATATGCCACTCTCATATTAAGTTCATGTCCTGGTTCTAAAATACCTGTGGGACACACAGCAATACAATTATAGCACTGATCTCCACCACATCTGTTTTTATTTAGAAATAATGAAAAATTTTTTTCTTTATTTTCAATTAATTTTGGAATTTTAATATCAACTCAAATCATTATCTTAAATTGAAAAATATATCTATTATAATAAAATTCCGTATAAATCAAAATAAGTATTTCTCTTTCACTATTTAATTTGATTAAAATATAACCTTTTTTTTTAGTAAAACTAATATACTAAACATGACCAAATTAATTTTTTTAGGTTGCCTTTCGGGATCTAAATATAAAGATACATGTGATAATGCAATTAAAATTATCAAATTCCTTGATGAAGATTACGGAATTATTGAAAATACGCCTTGTTGTGGCGCTTTAGCCCATCAAATCGCACCAAAACATGAAATTTTAGATCATGTGAAGGAAGTAAATAAATGGTTCCAAGGAAATAATGTAAGTCACATAGTAACTATATGCGCTGGTTGTTATAATTATCTAACACGTTATTATCCAGAATATTTAGGAACGGAGTTTAATGTAGAAGTAATACATTTATTACAGTTTATGAATAACCCTGAATATTTACAAAAATTGAATTTAAAATATGATGGGAAAAAAATGAAAATATATTATCATGATGCGTGTCACTTAAGAAACGCAGAAAACCCAATAATCGAAGAACCACGAAACATTATTAATTCAATCGAAGGAAAGGTTGTACTTGGGGAGATGGAAAATAATCGATTAAACTCATTATGTTGTGGTGCTGGAGGAGGTGTATATTCAATTTTTAAAGAAAATAGTGATTTTAGTTCTAAATTAATATTTGATCAAATGAGGATGTCGAAAGCTTTGCTAACAGCATGCCCATTTTGTTACACAGCTTTTAAAAGAACCAGAGAGGAAAACAACATTAAGACCCCCGTGATTAAATTTGAAGACTTTATCGTAAAATTAATGGAAGGAGTTGATCCAATTAATGTCTGAAAAAGGATTAGAACAATATAATAAGATTAAGGATAAATTAGAAAAATTAGAAGATGCGGATTCTATCTATGCTCAATTCAATCAAATATGGCAACTAGCCTGTGCTGCTAAATATAAATCATATGATTTAAGGCATTTTTATGAAGACACAAGTAGAGAATTCGTTGATAAAAATCGAGAACATATGATTAACATGAAACAAGATTTCATTAAAAATATAGAGGAATACGTCGAAAAATGCATGCAAGTTATGGAAAAAACCAATCATTTTAAAGTGTATTATGCGAAAACCAATGCTGAAGCTCAAAAAATCTTTATGGAGGAGTTAGGAGATAATACAATTTTATATAAATCCAAGTCGTTAGAAGCAAAAGATGCTGGAATCATTGATATTCTTAAAAAAAATAATATTGTTATTAAAGAAACTGATTTAGGGGATGTGCTCTGTCAATTATTAGAATATGATTATCCAAGTTTTACTTTAGGCCCTGGAATCCAATTTAGCACTAACGAAATTGTCGCTAAGATAAAAGAAAAGTATGATGTTGAAATAGAACCCGAAGCTGAAGCAATTGTTGATTATTTTAGAAAAACTTATCGTAAAGAATTACTTGATGATATTAAAGTATCCTTAACCTCTGCCAATGCTATATCAGCTCACGATGGTTCGATAGTTCTGGTAGAAAATGAAGGAAATATTAGTATTATTACAAGAGCAACTGAAAAACATATAGTTATAGCTGGAATTCAAAGAATCGTTCCCGATGTTTTTGACGCTCTACTTTGTGCAAAAATCCAAGAAAGAATAATAAATGTTGATGGTGCTTATATTAGTTTTATTTCAGCTCCTTCAAATACTTCTGATGTTCAAGGTCATCGTGTATTTGGAATGTATGGAGCTAAAGAAGTAGTAGTAATTCTTGTTGATGATTGGCGCATGAAAGCTGCAAAAGAAGATCTCTTGTATAAGGATATGTTGAAATGTATTGGTTGCAAAAGTTGTGATCTTGTATGTACTGCCTCGAGGGCATTTGGTAATATTTATGCTTCGAAATATGGTATCGGTGGGATCAATATTGTTCGTGATTATATTCATAATGGAATAGAAGCAGCAGTTGCAGATGGTTTATTTCTTTGTACAGGATGCGAGAATTGTACCAATTGGTGTCCTACAGGTGTAGACTTAGCCAAAATGATGAGAGAATTGAAGAGAATCGCAGTTGGAAAAGGACTATGTCCTCCGTTCTTAGAAAAATATAAAGATAAAATACTTGAGGATAAAAATCCATTTAAGTAAAGATTATTAGAAATTTATGAATGAAAAATTTGGAATGGAGCAGCTGTGCATCTCCATATTGCAATATCTTCAAAGCCCAATATTTCTGCATATGTTTTTTCGCCATTACATATCCGTTTAAGCTTTTGCCATAATATTTCAGCAATTTCTTCAACCCGTTTATTTTCGGTGATTATTTTACTCGCATCCACATCAATATTGTTTGCCATCCATTCGCAAGTTTTCGGATTACCACAGATTTTAATAACTGGAACTACGGGATTACCACAGGGACTACCACGGCCAGTGGTCATAATTATTGCTTGAGCACCTGCAGCAGCTAATCCCGTCATAGATTCAACATCCAAACCAGGTTCAATCATCAACCATAAACCTTTTCCTTTAGGGGAATCAGAATAGTCTAAAATTCCATTTATCGGAGCTTTTCCAGCTTTAGCTATGGTTCCTAAAGATTTTTCCTCGATTGTGGTTAATCCTCCTTCAATATTTCCTGGAGTTGGTTGTATTCCCCTAAAATCTATTCCAAGTTTCATGGTACTTTCTAAGAAATTATTGAGTGTTGAATGTATTTTGTTAGCTATATTCTCATTAACAGCCCTCCTTATTAATAAATGCTCAGTTCCAATCCATTCAGTGAACTCGGGTAATATTGAAGTTCCGCCTAATTCGATGATTTTATCTGAAATTAATCCGACAGCTGGGTTTGCAGTAATTCCAGAAATGGAATCAGAACCTCCACATTCTAATCCCAATATTAAATTTGAATAATCAAAAGGTTCTCGCTTTAATTCTTTAGCCTCATTAGCCATCATTTTTCCTATTTTTATCCCCTTTTCTACTGTAGCTTTTGAACCTCCTCTGACATCTTGCATATTAAAAAATTCTACTGGTTTTTTTGATCTTTTAACATTTTTAGCGATTAATTTACTCGTTAGGTTTTCACAACCTAAACCTACAACTATGACACCATAAATATTTGGATTAGTGCCTAATCCTACTAGTGTCCTTAGAGTATAAGAAAAGTCTGGTCCAAATTGACCGCAACCAAGTGGATGAGTTATGGCAACACAATTTTCAATTTCGTATGCAATCTTTTCAGCGATATGGTTAACACAGACTACAGATGAGATAATTGCGATCTTATTTCTAATACCTACCTTACCTTTTGCTCTTTGATAACCTAAAAATTCCTCACTCATTTGTCAATTGCCTCAAGATAATGACTTTTGATATTATGTGTGTGAATCCAATGCCCCCTCTTAATATTTTTTGTAGCAATTCCGATTACTTCGCCATACTTTTTTATCAAATCGCCTTCTTTTATATCATCTAAAGCGAACTTATGTCCCATTTGAATCTCTTGGTTTATTATAATAATTTTATCATTTATTTTGAATTGGCTTTGCTTAGGGATATTTTCAAGCGCAGTAGCACAACTATCCTTCGAGTTCATAATTACGAATTTTTTCTTTTTTATTCCCATTTTGAATCATTTCAATCGTTAAAGTAAACCATTAACACAAATTAATACTAAAATAGAAAACAATATTTGGATAAATTCCTTTACATATATAATTCTATACTTTTGAGCTTAGTGATTGTATGCCAAAATTTTCTAAAGATCCCTTACGAGGAATGGAAGATTATTATCCTGAAGATTTACGGGAAATGAATTGGATCATTGATAATATTCGAGATATCGCGCAAAATTATAGTTATGAAGAATTTGAAACTCCTCAATTGGAACCAATAGAGATTTTTGCAGCGAAATCTTCAGATGAACTCGTAAATGAACAATCATTTATTGTAGAAAAGAAAGAAGGTGAAAGACTCATCCTCATTCCTGAACTCACACCAAGCTTAGCTAGGATGATAGCAAAGAAAAGTCAAGAACTAAAAAAACCAATACGCTGGTACTCTGTTCCCACCTGTTTTCGTTATGAACGACCTCAAAGGGGGCGTAGGCGACAATTTAAGCAAGTAAACTTCGACATTCTAGGCGAAGATAGTCTGTACGGAGATCTAGAGATCTTTAATATAATTGTTGATATCTTTACTAAATTTGGAGCAACCGCAGAACAGTTTCAGATCTATTATAATAATCGGCGTTTTATCGATGATGTATGTCAAATGATCTTAAACATTGAAGAAAGTAAGTTACCTTTAGTATATAAAGCATTAGATAAAGCAGAAAAAATGGATGAGAACGAATTCGAGAGTTATATCTCAGACATCTTCCAAGATAATGATATTATTCAAGGAATATTCAAATTAAAGAAATCCAATTCAATTGAAGATTTATTAAAAAAATTCGATAAGATCCCTAAGGATTTTTATAATTCTACTGGTTATAAAGAATTGAAAGAACTTGAAACGCTATTAAAAGGTGTAAAACTTTCAGAATATTGTACTTTTTCTTCTGGTATCGTTCGGGGACTCGATTATTATACCGGTATAGTCTATGAAGTCTATGATACTGGAACAGAAAACACGAGAAGTATTTTTGGAGGGGGCAGATATGATGATTTACTCTCGCTTTTTTCAGATGAGCAAATTTCCGGAACGGGATTTGGCTTAGGATTGGTCATGCTTTCATTATTCTTAGAAACTTATAATTTAATACCTCAAGAAATTCGAGAAATGGATTATTCAGATACAATATATATTGCTGGAATAAAAGAGAATGTAAGTGCGTATGCTCTTCAGTTAGCTCAAAAAATACGTGCGGAAGATTTTCCGTGCATTGTTGATTATAGATTTAGCAATTTAAAGAATCAACTTAGTAAAGCTAACGAACTTGGTAATATTATTACATTGATTATCGGTCCCAGTGAAATGGAAGAAAATAAAGTCACCATAAAAAATATGATTAGCGAAGAACAGATTACAATCGATAAAGAACGCTTAATTGATGAAATCTATAATATTATTGATAAATACGGAAATTGAATACACGAGTCATTATTTACTTATATATTATTGATGATTTTAACATGTCTAAAAATCATGAAGAGAAATTATTTCCAATCAGTATTAATCCAAATTTTTGCATTCGATGCGAAAAATGCTCTTATTCGTGCCCAACTAAAGCGATTTTCTTTCGTGATACCCTCCGTTATGTAGATTATAGTAAATGTAAAGGTTGTCTAAAATGTGTTGAAGTATGTGAACATGGAGCAATAGAAGTTATTTCTATTGAAGAAGGGGCTCTCAAGGGATTTATTATTGATCCGGAAAAATGTACTCTATGTAGAGCATGTTTGAAAGAGGATTTTTGTTTTCAACAGCTTTTTGAACTAAAAGAAAATAGTGATGGAAAGAAATATATTAAATTTCGAAAGGATGGTCTTTCCGAATGCTTTAAATGTCTAAAGTGTTTTAAATCATGTCCTACAAATGCTATTATCCCCGAAATAGAATAATTATTTCATCCAGATGGAAATAATTAATATACACAGAATCAATTATTTTATAATAAAAATGGGTTTTGTATAGCATGTATTTTATCGAGCGATTAATTCAGCTTATTAAAGAGAAAAACAGCGTAGTATGTATGGGACTTGATCCAAGAATGGATAATCAAGGAGAAATCCCTCAATATCTAATAAATCAGTATGAAGACCCCAATACAATTATTTTAGAATTTAATAAAGAATTAATTGAGTCTTGTCATGAATTAATCCCTATTGTTAAACCTCAGATGGCATTCTACGAAAAATACGATGCCTTAAAAGCTTTAAAGGAAACTATCAAATATGCACACAAATATGATCTACTTATTGTTCTCGATTCAAAACGTAATGATATAGGAACCACATCAGCAGCATATGCCTATTCCACATTCAATGTATATGGTGCTGATGCTTGCACATTAAATGCTTATTTAGGATATGATAGTATAGAACCTTATATAGAGGATTATAAAGAAAAAGGATTATTTATTTTAGTAAAAACTTCCAATCCAAGTAGCAAAGACTTCCAAGACTTATTTAGTGCACGAATAAATAAAATTGACGAATTTAAAACAAATATCCAATTAAAAAGCATTAAATTAGAACGAAATTATGTTCATATGGCAAAATTAGTAAAAAAATGGTCTTCTAGTTTGAAACAAATCTCAAATTATAATAATTTAGGAGTAGTAGTAGGAGCTACATTTCCTAATGAATTAAAGCATATTAGGGATCTCCTTAAGCAATCTTTTATCTTAATCCCTGGCTATGGCCATCAAGGTGCTCAACCGAAAGATGTCAAAAGTGGATTCAATTCTAATGGTTTAGGTGGAATTATAAATGCTTCCCGATCAATAATCTTTTCTTATAACAAGAATCCTAAGTATAAGCCTGAGGACTTTTCAAGGGCTGCTCGTGATGAAATAATTCAAATGAATGAAGCTATCAATCAAGAAATTAATCTTTAATAGAATAAAGAGATACTAGAAACTCGATAAGTATTGGATTAAAAAGGACATTGCGAATATAATGGGTACTAAAATAATTAAGCTAACCAAAAAGGATCGCTTTAGACCAATCTTATGGATGACATTAATAAGATTTAAATCCAAAAAGACAGAAGCTAGAACTACTGGTATTATTAAATGAAAAGGAGGACCAGAGAAATCTGATAATGCACCCGCAAACCCAAGAATGAGTATTGGTGAGCTTATGAAAAATATTGCTCCAAATTGGATGAGAAAACTGACTCCTACCCACTTAAATCTAGTGCGGTATTCTGCTTTCGTAACTATTAACCCAAGTTTTAGTAATAATATATCAACAACGATTAAAACCACGCTAATAATAATTTCTTCATATTCACCAATCGATCCCATACCCATTTGAAGCATATTTAAAAACATAAGATTACCTTTTTCTTGAGTTATTCCAATTAACAATCAATCTTAAATTATTTTTTAAATAATCTAAGATATAAAAACTATATAATAGAATTTTGATTTAAAGTTAATTTTTTAGAAAGAAATTGCTTTAATTTAAAATAATTGTAAAAATTATATTATTTTTCACTAACTAAATGGAGGATAATAATCAAATTTAAAAGGATTGATATGCAATGGTAGAAGCGAAGGTTGCTAAAGATATCGAGGAGATTCGAATATTCGTTGCTGTCTGTCAATGAGGTATAAATATTGCGGAAATAATAGACACTAAAGCATTAGCAGAGTTCTCAAAATCTTTACCTAATGTGGTTGAGGCACTAGATTATATAAGTTTATGTACTGAAGCGGGAGCAGAGTTTATTAAGGAAAAGATGTTAGAAAGTAATGCTAATCGGCTAGTAGTTGCATCTTGTACGCCAATTACCCATGAGCCTGTCTTTAAGAGTGTTCTTGAAGGAATGGGGATGGATCCATCGTTTTTAGAATTTGTCAATATTCGAGAACATTCAAGTTTGGTACATAGAAAAGATAAAGCAGGAGCTCAGAGAACAGCAGAAGATGCGATTAGATCGGGTGTAGCTCGTGCTGCAGTACTAGAGAAAATTATGGTGAAAGAAGTAGATATTACCAAAAAAACATTAGTTATTGGTGGGGGCGTAGCAGGATTATCTGCAAGTATTGATTTAGCCGAAGAAGGATTTGAGGTACATCTTGTAGAAAAAAGTCCCACTATTGGCGGTAAAATGGCAATGCTTGATCGTACGTTTCCGACAGATGACTGTAGTATCTGAATTCTCGGTCCTGTGATGCTCGAAGCTGCAAGAACTCCCGGATTAAACATCTACACATATAGTGAAGTAGAGGATGTTTCTGGATTTGTAGGAAATTTTAAGGTAAAGATCCGTAAGAATGCGCGTTATGTCAATAATGAGTGTAACGGATGCGGTTCCTGCTTTGATGTATGTCCTGCCTACGGATATGATGAATTTAATGAAGGGATGAATCCGCGTAAAGCTATATATCTTTCATTTGCCCAAGCTGTGCCCTCAATGGCACAAATTGATATGAATAGATGTATTAAATGTGGTTTATGCCAAAATGTTTGTGAAGTTAATGCAATTGAGTTTGATCAAGAAGATGAAGTTCTAGAATTAGAGGTTGGTTCCATCATCGTGGCTACTGGTTGGGATGAATATGAACCAAAAACCGGCTATCTAGGTTATAATAAATATCCAAATGTTATAACTCAAATGAAACTAGAACGGATGTTAGCGCCAAATGGGCCCACTATGGGTCATCTTGTACGTCCATCAGATGGGAAAACGCCTAAAAAATACCTATTTATTCAGTGCGTGGGATCAAGGGATTTAAATAAGCAAACTTATTGCAGTGCAGGAGTATGTTGTATGATTTCCATAAAAAACACCAAACTCATTAAACAGCATTATCCAGACGCAGATATCACTGTAGCTTATATGGATATCAGAGCTGCAGGAAAGGATTATGAAGAGTATTTTACGGCCTCAAGGAAAGAAGGTGTTAAGTATGTGCGGACCAATGTTTCAAAAATTCATGAAGACCCCGAAACTGGAAACTTAAAAGTTATATTACAGAACACTTTAAGTAGTACTGGTATAAAAGAGTTTGAATATGACTTAGTTGTTTTATCATGTGCGATGGTTCCTGCTATTGGAGTGGAAAAAATCGGAAATATTTTAAAGCTAGAAACTAGTCGTGATGGTTTCTTTAAAGAGTTTCATTCCCGATTAAATCCGATCGATACAAAAATACCAGGAATTGTACTTGCAGGAGTAGCTCAAGGTCCAAAATCTATATCGGAATCAATATCACAAGGGAGAGCCGCAGCATCATCACTTGCAAGGCTCATGGGTAAAGATAAATATAGAATTCTGTTGATTCGTGCGACTGTTGATAAAGAGAAATGCGCTAAGTGTGGTTTATGTGAATTAAATTGTCCCTATGATGCAATATCATTAAAAGTTGATGGTGCTGAAGTAAATGAAATTTTATGTCGAGGTTGTGGGTCCTGTCTTGCAAACTGTCCATCAGAAGCTATAACACTACGATATTATCGAGAACCACAATATGAAAAACAAATTGATGCTATATTAGAGGAAATCTAAGGAGGTAAATAGAATGTCGACTAAAAATGGTATAAAGGTTATAGCCTTTATGTGCTGGAAATGAGGTTATGGAGCGGGAGATATGGCGGGAACTATTCGCGCCCAATACCCTGCAACGATAAGACCAATTAGGATTAACTGCACTGGTCGAGTAACTCCGAGCTTAATGATGCGAGCAATTGGTAAAGGAGCTGATGGCGTAATAGTAGCGGGATGATATGAAGGAGAATGTGATTATGAAACCGGAAATTTAATCGCAGCTAAAAATGTGGAATACACAAAAGAGATTTTAAAAACCGCAGGGATTTCTCCTGAAAGAATTCAGATGTTTCATTGTAGTGCCGCAGAAGGACAAAGATTTCAAGAACAAGTCACACGTATTTCGCAAATCATTGAAAAATTAGGTAGCAACCCTATGAAAGAATCACTATCTTTAGAGAAAGAAAAAACCAAAACCCAAGAAAAAACCAAAAAAAGTAAACCGAAAGAATGAATCTTATAAAAAAACTCTAGTTATAAGACGACATACCATTAAGCAATGGTTTCGGCACAAAATTTTCCATCTATTTTTTCATTCTAAATTAGAAATCCTATTAATAATAGAATAAAAAGTTTGTAAATCTTTTTAAACTCGAGTATCTAGTTCTATCAAGATTTTTAAAAAAATCAATTATTTAATTAAAAAAGTGAAAAATTATGGCTGAAGTTAAAACAGAAAGTAAAATAACAGCACCCAAATTACTCGCATTTATTGGTATGCTTTATACACTTGCACTTGGTATTACTTATTTTTATGCTGCTGCTGCCCTTCCCTTATATATTCTTTGGGGGATAATCTGTATATTAATTGCATTCTTAATTTTCGTGTCATTAGAGCTAATTGATTTCGGACCACTAAAAATTCCTTACTATTGGTGGATAATACTTATATTTGGAATAGTATTGATCTTATTCGCCTACTTTTTTATCGGGAACTATTTTCCAGGAATTCTCTTATGTTTAGCTGCTCTGATTGACCTAATAATGCAAAAGAAACCATATAAAGCATCAAAAATCATGGTCTTAGTAGGTATTGGATTTTCTATCTATGAGTGTTTTGTGTTATTTTTATCAGGAAGTGCAATTGCTATTGTAAATGGTGTTTTCGGTTTAATTCTATTAATACTTTTAATAATAGTATTATTTGAGCTCGTAGATTTGAAAGTAATAGATTATTCATGGTGGTTTTTGCTTCTTGTTGGGTTTGTTATTTTTACGTGGGTATCACCATTCGCATTTGGTTTTCCTGTCGTAGGAAATGGAGGAACTCTTCTTTTAATCGGGTTTCTAATGATGTTACTTGCGTTATAGTGAAAAGAGCTTAAAATTATCTAAAAATTTCTTTTTTTATTTTAATTATCTCTTCATAAGTAAGCGTAATTTTTAATGTAAAAATTAATTCATAAATTTAATTTACCAAAATGTGATTTTAAATGGGAAAAGACCCACAAGAACAATTCTTAAAAGGAAAACAGCTATATAAAGCTCGTCAATTTAAAAAGTCAGGTAAAAAATTTCATGCAGCGGGTATGTCATTTTTAGAAACGGGTGATTATATTCAAGCAAAGACAGGCTTTATTAATGCAGCAAATGCTTTCATCGAAATCGAGAAGTATAATACTGTATTAGAGATGTTTCGCTTAGCCAGTGAGGCTTCACTATTAGAGGAAGATTACATAGAAGCAAATCAAATTTATAAAGATTCAATAGATTATATTTCGAAGCTCAAGAAGAATGATGATAAAAATGAAAATTATATTTTATTCTCGGTTTTATCGTATCTATGTCTTTTCATAAAAGCTAGGCAAGAGGAAGGATTAGATTATCTTAAAAGAATACAGAAGAAAGTCGATACTAGTTATTTTAAAGAAAGCAACTTAATACGGTTGGTTACTGATTTAACATTGGCTCTACGTGATAAAAATCAAGATCACTTAGAAAAGGTAAAAGATCTTATTAGCAATTTAAAATTCAAAAAAGCTGAAATTGTTTTACTAAAAAAAGTTATTCTAATAATTCAATCTCAGATATTATTAGATAGCAAACTGGATTTAGATAAACAAGAATATACTACTAATGAAAGTATCAATCTGACGATAAATCTGAGCACTACATCGTTATTAAATGAGTTCAAAAATCAATTTTATGAGTTCGATATAGAAACCTTCGAAATAGTTAAGATATCCTTAGAATTATCAGATAATTTAAGCCTTAATAAGAAACCTAATTTTCCGATTAAGATAAATTTGGGAAAAAATAATCCAATTGAATTTTTATTAAAACCCCATTTCCAAATGGATGAGCCATTTATTGGACCTATTCATATCACATTTAATATAAATAAGAACCTTTTTTTTGTATATAAAATAGAAGCTATTGATATCAATTTGACCTCACCATTGCCCACACTTGATATTTCTTTAAAAAATCTACGTCCGCCATTAATTGGTCAAAGCTTTCCCTTACAAATACAAATTCAAAATAATAGTGAAGGAGAAGCTCTGGATGTTAAAATTTTGGTTGAATTTCCTGAATTATTGAAAGTAATGAGAGGAACAACCGAGAAACAGATTTACTCCTTGCGAAAAAATGAAGAACTAGCATGGGAACTAAATATTAAGCCTATTGAAGCGGGAGATTACAAAATAAAGGTAACCGCAAAATTTAAAGATCCAGATCAAAATGATATTGAAGATATAAAGGAATTTCCCTTTTCTATAAAACTCTAATCCAATTAAATCAAGATAGGTTCAGATGGAACCTTCGTAACTTGTTCACATTTCCTTTTTCCAATAATTACATCATCTTCTAATCTGATTCCCCATTCACCTTGCCAATAGAGTCCCGGTTCATTGGTGTAAACCATATGTTCTTTAAGCATAAAATTATCTGGAACGTTATGACTTATTCTCATTCCAATATCATGAGCCTCAAATCCAAGAGAATGCCCTAATCCATGAAAAAATAACTTTTCATGATCATATCCTAATTCAGCTAAACATTCTCGACATTTTTTAGCGGGAATATTATTTTTCATACCATCTATGTAATATTGATTTGCAACTTTTTTTGCTTCATATAATGCCATATACGCCTTCATAAATTTCTCTGGAGGATTTTTACCAATCCAAAAAGTCCAAGTAATATCAGAACACATCTCATCTATTTGTAATCCTGTATCAATCAAGAGAACGCCTGGTTCTATTTTCTTAGTGCTGGTATTATGATGAGGATCAGCTGAATGGACTCCTGTACCTACAATCGTATCGAAAGATGATTTTCCAAGTTTCATATATTCATATTCGATTTTTGCCCTTAAATCTCTTTCAGTCATTCCTAGTTTGACCCAATCAGGTATTGACTCCAATATCTCTATAGTTGCTTTGCAAGTATTTCTCAAGTCATTCTGCTCAGTTGGAGATTTGACACTTCTAAGATCATAAATGATCGGCGCTGAAGAAACAAACTCGGATTTAGGTGATAATTGTTTAATAGAAAAAAAATCTCCTACTCGTAAATAGTCGGCATATGCAGTCCCCTCATAATCAAGCACATTTTCTCCAAAATTCAATGCTATTTTATGTTTCCCCAATATTTTCTTGAGTTTAGTCTTTAAATCATCGGAAGATTTATATGCTAATACATTTGCATTAACATTTTTCTTGATAAGTGAATTCTGAATCATAGGTGCCTCCATTTCAACAGCTAACACAACATGATTTCCATCTTGTGCTACATAAACATAATTTCGGGCATGTGATGCAACTCCTAACATAAACCTTGAATTAATATCACTATCTTCATTGCATATAATCAACCATCCATCAACATTTATTTGGGTTAGAATTTGTTGTGCTCTCTCAAACTTATTCATCCTTTATCATCCTAAATTAATAATTGAATTCAAAACTTTAATGTAAAATCAAATGAAGACTTCTAAATAAACCATTACCTTCTCTCCATAACGAATTGATCACATAGGAAAAATTGACCTATCAAAATCTTTTATATATACTTAATAATCTTATTTTCTTGTATTAATTACGAAAATAAAATGTAGTTTGAAAATGAAGTTAAAAGTAAAAAAAATTAATTTTGAGACGGGAAATACTAAGGATGTTGTTATCAATAAAAAGGATGCGCTCCAATTAGGACAAAAGGCAGGAGAGCGTGTATACATAAAAAATCTTGAAGCAACATCGCTTGAAAGTAAATACTGGGTCGCAATAATCCAAATTGATTATTCCAATTCAATAGTCAAACCAGGCGAAATCGGAATTTTTATTGATATACTTAAAGAAAAAAAAGAAATAGTAGAAGGGACTACTATTTCAGTAAAACCAGCAGATCCACCTGATTCCTTTCGATTTATCAAGAAAAAAATTCAAGGAAAGAAACTTTCAAGTGAAGAGATCAATAGCATAATTTCAGATGCGGTATCAGGGTCTTTATCAAAAATCGAATTAGCTGCATTTATTACTGGCGTTTCTATTAACGGAATGGATAATGAAGAAATGACTGCACTTACTTTAGCGGAAGTAAGAAGTGGAGATGTTTTCTATTTCGGAATGGATGTATTTGATAAGCATAGCACCGGAGGAGTTCCTGGTAATAAAGTTTCACTAATTATTGTACCAATTGTGGCTGCTTCTGGGCTCATAATTCCTAAATCATCCACTCGAGCTATCACTTCCCCCTCAGGAACAGCAGATTCAATGGAAGTTTTAGCTCCAGTATCATTTACTTCAGAAAAATTAAAAGCGATGGTTTCCAAAAACAAATCTTGTATAATTTGGGGAGGTGCTCTCAACACATCGCCTGCAGATAATATTTTAATTCAAATAGAGAGACCCTTACATATGGATCCAATTGGTTTAATGATTCCTTCTATCTTAACTAAGAAACTTTCATTAGGAGTAAAAAAACTGGTATTAGATATCCCTGTTGGAGAGGGCACTAAGTTTCCAACTCCCAATGCTGGGAAACAATTTGCCTATATATTCAAAGAAATAGCAAGAAATGTAGGTATTGAAGCAGAATGTGCTTTAACACTTGCCCATCAGCCAATTGGTCATACTATTGGTCCCGCATTAGAAGCAAAGGAAGCTCTAGCATTGTTAATGGACTATTCAGCAGGTCCTAACTCATTAATTGAAAAATCTACAGAATTAGCCGGTATTCTTCTTGAAATGGGTGGGAAAGCGCAAAAAGGAAAAGGGCAAATGGTAGCGAAAGAAATCTTAAAATCAGGTAAAGCTTATAAGAAAATGAAGCAAATTATTCAAGCTCAAGGAGGAAATCCAGAAATAAAACCAGAAGAAATTAAACTTGGTCCGTATGTAAAAGAATTTTTTACAATAAAAGAGGGCCATATTACAGAAGTAGACAACGCTATTATAAATCAGATTGCTAAAGCAGCAGGATGTCCTCATTCTAAAAGTTCTGGTGTCGAAATTTTTAAAAAACAAGGAGCTCGAATAAAGGAAGGGGACTTGATTTTCCGTATTTATTCAGATAGTGAAAGGCGATTAAAGAGAGCTGAGAAAATCTATAATTCCACTGGTGGACCAATAATTTTAGGAGGAATGATGATTGAAAGAATTTAATCTGATTTGGTTAAGTGATATTACAAAATAATTCGTAAAAAAGATGGAATACAGTCCTGAAGAGTTATATCAGAGTTTTATTAACAAAAAGATTGATAGATCTACCCTTATTGATCAATTAATCTCTGTGATTGAAAATAGTATTGATATACCACAAAGAATAACATCAATACATATATTATCTGATTTAAACGCAAAAGATAAAACAATATATAAGCTTATTGAAAATTTAGCTATTTCTGATTCAAATAAGTATGTGAGATTCACTGCTTTAAAATATATGCGTGATAATTTCATAGAATATGCTCTGGAACCGATGAAATGGGCATTTCATCATGAAAAAGTACTTCAATGTTTAATAATTATAGTGAAAACTCTAGGAAAGATGACTAATCAACAGTCAAGAGACTTTTTATTATCAATTCTAAGAAATATAAATAATGTGGTATTCAGAGAAAATATTGATGGAATTTTCAAGAACAAGCTTATTCATGATTATCAAAATCAAGAATTGGCAGAAATCATTTTAGATTACTTAATAATTAAAGAATTAGAAATAAAATATGGTCATATAGATTATACAGTAAAAAATGCTAGAATTATTGGATTAGATCTCTCAGATATTAGTACCCATGTTTTTGGTTGGAATGCAATAAAGAAGTTTCCAGATTATATTAGCAATTTAGAATCACTAAGATTTTTAGATTTAAAATTTAACCGTTTAATAAATTTACCTACAAATATAGGAAAATTAACTAATTTAGAAACCATTGATTTAAGCTATAATAAAATAAAATCCCTTCCAACCTCAATTGGCTCATTAAAGATGCTTAAAACGTTAAATCTACGTTATAATCAATTAAAATCTATACCATCTTCAATTAAATCCCTTCACCATCTTGAAAAACTTGATTTAAGATCAAATAAACTCACTGACCTTCCAAATTCTTTAAATGCATTAAATAATCTTGAGTTTTTAGACCTTCATGGAAATGTATTGAAAGGTGCCCGATTAAATCTATCCTCGTTGAAATCATTAAATTTTTTGGAATTAGGTTTGAATAATCTTGAAAATATACCCAATTGGGTTAAAAATTTCAAAAATTTGATAAAGTTAGGATTGGGTGGTAATAAAATCAAAAGACTTCCGAAATGGATAGACACATTTCATTTCTTAGAAGAGTTATACTTATACGATAATGAAATCATAAAGCTTCCAAGCTCCATTGGTAATTTGAAAAAATTAATTCGATTGGATATTTGGAATAATCAGCTTTCCTCATTACCCGATTCATTTTCTTTATTATCTAAGTTAAAAGTTTTGAATTTGAGCTGGAATAATTTTATCAAATTGCCAGAATGGATTGGGAACCTTGAATCCCTAGAAGTACTCACTTTATGGGGTAATAAATTAGAAGAACTCCCAGAATCTTTAGCTCAGTTGAAATCACTAAAAAAATTAGATCTAAACTTTAATAAGATAAATATTATTCCAGAGTTTTTAAGACAATTAGAAAAAGAAGGCTTAATTATCTATAAGTAAAACTAATTTTATAAAAAAGTTTTAACACTATGGAAAGAAGCCCCAAAGATCTATATAACGACTATTCCAATAAAAACATTGATGCCGAGTCCTTAATTGAACAACTATCCAGTTTAATTGAAAATACTAAAAATATAAATCTTCGTCTTCTAAGTATTAAAACTTTTGGTCAAATAGATTTCAAATCTAATAATTTTGCGATGAAATCTCAAAATGCTTTATTTCATTTATTAGAAAACCTTCTCATATCTGATTCTAATGAATTAGTAAGAAATGAAGCAGCTATTGTTCTAAATAAACTCTTTAAGAAACAGTCTCTTACACCAATGAAATGGGCACTATTCCACGATGAATCTCCTTTATGTTTAGAAACAGTCCATGAATCCTTAATGGAAATAATTAACGATCTTCAAAGCAAAAATGACGATGAATCTTATTCAATTTTAAAAAATGAAATTAGAGAAATTAAAGATAAGGATTTCACTATAGCAATTCAAAACAATGGAAAACTTTTTTTTTCTAAGCCCAATCTTATCAAAATCTTGACTAATTATTACACTCTTTTATTCTTGAAGAGGACTTTTTGGCGTATCAAGTATCGGGTAAAGGATGCGGTTTTAGTAGAATTAGATTTTAGTTTTAAAGTATTAAGTGCATTGCCTAAAGCTCTTAGGTATCTCCAATCATTAGAAAAATTAACGCTTAAATATAATCAAATATTCAAACTCCCAGAGTGGATTGGGCAACTTTCTTCTTTGAATTATCTAAACTTGAATATAAATAACATAGCAAAATTGCCAAACTCAATCTCTATGCTTAATGGTTTACAGGAATTATCACTCTGGAAAAATGAGCTTGAAGAACTTCCCGAGAATATTGGGAATTTAATCCACTTAAAAAAGCTAAATTTGCGACTCAATCAATTAAAAGTTTTACCAGAATCTTTAGGAAATTTAATTGAACTTAAAGAACTGGATTTACATGATAATCGATTATCTATTCTCCCAAGTTCAATAAAAGGCCTAGAATGCTTGGAAAAACTTAATTTAAGTTGGAATATGTTAAAGGAATTACCCGAGGAAATTTATTATTTAATGGCCCTTAAGATTTTAGATCTAGGACGAAACGAGTTACAAGTGATCTCACCGTCAATTTTTCATTTACGTTCATTAGAAATATTAAATCTAAGTGAAAACAAACTAGTTTCCATACCCTCCTCAATTGGAAAGTTGCATTCACTAAAAATACTAAATTTGTCTCGGAATCGATTAAAATTTCTTCCATATTCAGTTTATTCTCTCCCCCTATTGGAAGAATTATATTTAGTTGATAATGATATAGAGGAACTCCCTTCAAAAATACATGAATTAGAAAAACGCGGCCTTAAAATTATTACTTAATCTATTGTATCTTATATAATTCCAAAATCTCTTCTACGGTGGTAATATCTTTTGGACCTTTTTCAGGACGCATCCTCTGAAAAACAGGAAATCTCATTGAATAACCAAGGGACGAGAATTTATCACTGATTGTTATCTCATCTCCAATAATCTCAATAACTATTTCAGGTTTTAACCATTGATCTGGAACATCATCACATATAACATCTGGAGATTTACGAGGAATTTTATATTGTTCCATTTTATTCATTAATGTTTCCATGATCTCATCGGTCCATCCAGAAGCAATTCTCGTGAACGCTTCGAATTTGTCGTTCTCAATATCATAAACCGCTCCAATATAAGTTCCATATACCCCTTTTCGTCTTCCTCGACCAAAATTAGCGCCTACTAATACAACATCAACTGAATCTTTTAATTTTCCACCTTCCAATCCTTTCAGTTTGATCCAAACAAATCCACGGTTTCCAGCTTGGTATACCGAATCTTCTTTTATAGATTTAGCTATGATTCCTTCTGCCCCTGCTTCTCTCGCTTCATTAAAGAAATCTAATAACTCCTCTGTTGAATTAATCAAAACCGATTTGGTTAGCTTTATCTCATCAGTTTGTTCTACTATTCTTTCAAGTGTTTCCCTTCGCTTAGGTAGAGCTTTATTGATAAATGATTCTTTCTCAAGTTTTAACAAATCGAATAAAAATAAACTAACTGGAATTTCTTTCGCAATTTCTTCCACATCATATTTTCTTCTCCTCTTACTTAATACTTGAAAGGGTAACATTTTTTCATAAAATGCATCCATTGCTACAACCTCTCCTTCGATAATAACATTCTCAGTTTGTACATTATTAATTACTACGCGACTTACATCAGGATATTGATCTGAAATTTCTAGTAATCTTCGTGAAAACATCTGTATTCTATCTCCTTGTTTATGTATCTGAAGGCGTTCACCATCTAATTTATATTCTGCTGTAAATGGAGACCCCAATTTTGTTATAATCTCTCCATAGGGAACGCGAGATGCCAGCATACTCCTAATTGGAGTTCCATACTCGATCTGAATCTTTTTTATTGCCTCAATTCCTTTCTCAGCTAAAATTTCAGTTATATCACCCAAATCTGGATGTAAATTATATGCCTTTTCTATATAATCTCGATTTTCTTTCTCTCCTGTAAATCCTAAAGATAATCCATCAATAATCGTTAGCGTAGAAACACCAACTCTTAGTGTTGAGGTGATAATTCTCAAGATATATTTAGTCTCTAAAGGTGTACTTTTACTCATTAATCCTCTTAGAGTAGCCAATTTAGTATCATGAGATCCTGAGCCCTCAGTGATTGATATTTTTTGAAGGGCTTTATACAAATCTGAAATTTCTAAACTGGATTCTGCTCCTTCATTATTTGCATTAAAATCAAAGAGAGATCTTTGTTTTTTTCTTTTTCCTAAAATTAACTCCGCTGTAGCACCGATATCACCTTTTTTAATTAGAACTTGTTTGATGTTCTTTTTGTCAATACCAGAATGCAGAGATAGCGCTTCAATAATCATTTTTTCGGCAATTCCAATTTTAGGCGCTTGCTTTATATTCGAAACCAATTGACCTTGCAATAAATAGATAATTTTTTTTAAATCTTCAAGCTCTTTGTTTTGTTTAATCTTTTTAAAAAACTCGGAAAGATAGTCTATCATTTCAAGCCTTTTTGAGGTTGACTCTAAATCAGAAAAAAGCTTCGCTAATTTTTGAAATTTCATAGAGAGCAATCATTCATATATTCTTTATTGCACTTAATTAAAATTGCTAAATTAATAAATTATTTTTAAAAAAATAAGAAAAAAGATTATATTAACTTTGAAAGTTCTACAAACTTTTTTTGGATTTCAGTTTTTACATTAGTAGCGATTCCCGCGAATGAATTTGCAGTAAATTTTATCTTCCCTTCTGAAATTGTAAATTCACATACTCTTCCATCCATATGCTCGACAGCATATGCCCCGTCTTCTTTTTTGGAGATCCATATATCATCATAATGATCTAAAATTCCCATGATAACAAATCCAATTTTAGCCTGAATACTTAAGTCTAAAGGTTTAACCATAGGTTTCGAAGATTTTGGCACGCTAACTGGTTTTGCCTCTGTTTTAGACTCTGGCTTTACTACTACCCTTGGTTTTTCTATCTCTGTCTTTTTTGATGGAATGCTGTATTCAGTTGCGACTGGTATATCCGACTTAGGAGCTTGTGAAGGTTCTGGTGGAGTAATAGGTGTGGGTTTTTCAACTTTTTCTACTAAAGGTTTCGTTTCGGGCTTTACTTCGGCTCTTGGTTCTGTTTTTTGCTCTGGCTTAGGTACAGTCTTTACTGGAGTCATTTCCAAATCTTTACTTGCATACGAAATAATAAAATTATCTAACTCTTTATACTCTCTATTTAGTACTTCTTCTAGTTCTTCATTATATCTATCTGTTTCTGGATCTCTTCCAATCTTTCGTTGGTCTATTTCTTTTAACATCTTAATATCTCTTCCTACAATACTTTTACCCACTGTAAACCCATGACCCTTTAATGATTCGGCTTGCCTTAATGCAGTTCTACGAGCAACTAAGCCTTGGGCTGATCCATGCCATAGATAGAGAGAAGAAGAGCCTTCATCAAGAATTATGATATTCCTATCATTTGTAAGACTATTTTTATCCCATTTTATGGGTTGACTGACGCCACCCTCTAATACATCAAACATTAATGCGTAATCCATGTCTTTAACTCAACACTTAATAGTATCAATCAATAATTATGTTATAAGATTAATAGGTTATATAAATATAAAAATTGAGTTTTTTCTTATATTTTCATATGAACATGTAATCTATTTATTGTAATATTCCCAACTTCTTTGAGTGAATGAGGGTTCTATAGATCTTGAAAAAACATTTGTATCAAATGAAGTATTGAAGTAAGTCCATAACAAAAAATATATACTATCACATAATTAGATAAATAGATCAAATCTTCCAAGACTACTGATTAAATATAAATATATGGTAATGAATATGGATTTTGAAAATTTATTTCGAGAAAATTTAAAAAGATATACTGCTTTCGAGACGGGTGAAATACCTTTAGCAGATAATTGGCTCTTACTAGATACAAATGAAAACCCTTATCCTCCTATACCTGAAATTGTTAATGATTTAAAGGATGCAATCGCAAATCCCGAATTATTGAAGAAATATCCCGATCCTCTCGCACTTGAAGTTCGAAAGGCAATATTAAATCAACTTTTAAGAGATAAGGATACTTTGACAAATAGAAATACAGTTTTCATCGGGAGCGATCCTGATGCAATTATAGATGTCCTCTTCAAAATATTTATTGACAACGGAGATCAGGTGGTTGTATTCTATCCCACTAATGGAATATATAAATCTTTAGCAACCCTGTATAATGCCAAAATTAATGAAATCAAATTAAATGAAGATTTTTCCATCCCCGAGGAAGCATATAATACTAAAGGTAAACTTATGATTATTAAATCTCCTAATGATCCCAATGGAGCATCATATGAAAGTGATCAAATTTTAAAACTATGTCAAAATTTCCCTGGAATAGTGGTCATTGATGAGGAATATGCTGATTTCTCTGATAAAACTTGTGTATCTTTATTAAAAAATAATAAAAATTTAATAGTTGTACGTTCACTAACAAAAGCTTTTTCTTTAGCAGCTTTTAGAATCGGATATGCATTAGCAGATGCTCGAATAATTAAAGAGATGAATAACGTGAAATTACCTTATAATACCAGTTATTTAGCTCAAATTGCTGCATTATCGGGTATAAAGCATAGAAAAAAGGTATTTGAACAAAATGAAAAAATCTTATCTCAGAGAAAAAGGCTTATAGATGCTTTAGATAAGTTTAACGGAGTAAGTGTACAGCCATCAGATGCAAATTTCATTTTTATAAAATTCGAAGATAAGTCTAAAACTCTTAAATTTATCTGGGATTTAAAAGAATCAAAGATATTAACACGTCATTTTAGTAAACCTGGATTATATAATTTTATTCGAATAACAATAGGTACTGAGGAAGAAAATAGTAGGTTTTTATCTGAATTTGAAAAAATTGCAGATAAATACTTATAAATAGCATATGTTTTAACAAAATTTTTTATTTTCTTAATTCAAATATTTTATATAAGAAATCGATAATTCGATATAAAATCATAACCTGCGATGGAGTCATTTCTTGCCAAAAAAAAAAAGTCCATATCCAAAAGATAATCTAATAAAAGAAAACAATTTTTTAACAGATATATATAAATCAAAAAAAATAGAGTTAAATGTTCGTAATGACCTAATCGTGTGTCAAAATTGTGGATATAAGATTATAAGGCCATATCCAAAAGATCAACTTTGTCCCCGATGCGATAAATTTTTGACAAATCTTTATGAACATAAAGTTGAAAATGACGAATCGAAACCGAAAGTAATTAAGGAATTTGGCACTCGGACTTCAACACCTTCCCGAAAATTTGGTGCAAAAGTTCAAGTTAAAGAAAAGAAAGATGAACCCTTTTCTATTTCTGATGATTTTATTCCCCTCCGACAAGGAAATGAATATATTCGTTTCTTAGGAATTACTACTAAAAAGGGACGTAATAAATTGTTTTTTAGTAATGACAAATTTAAATATCTTTTAGAATTAGCAAATAACTTAGATTACATTGCCACCAGCATATTAGAAGGAGAGCTTGATAAGATGCTATTAATTTCTGATAAAGGAGTTAAGGAAAAATGCCAGTTCTATGTCAAAGATAATTTAATTTATATTGTATTCGGAAATTTTCCTGACAAGAAAGGAAAATGGATCCTTGAACAAATGGCTAAATATTTTGCGGAACTTATCGATAATAAAGATGTTGATGCATTAATAGAGGCTGGAAGGCATGATATAAATATTGAAAGAAAGTTTAATGGGCCCGCAACATTTATCATTAAAGAATATAAGCAGCTACAAGAGGTTTTTACTGATAAGGAAATTCCTTACTTAGAAGATTGGATGAGAGTTGACTATTTAGGTTTATCCTCAATGTCTATTGGAGTTATATCTTTGCTTTTAGACGAGAAAGGCAATTTAAGTATCGAGGTTCCGGGAGAATATGAAAATGAATCAGAAGAGATTGAGATGAAAGAATCTCTGTTAACCGCTAAGATCGAAGCTATTGCTGCGAATACCCTTGGGAACACAGGTTCATATCCACGATGGATCGCTGTAAAATTAGGCTTTCAAAAATACCGCTTCTTAACTTTCAAAAAATATCAAAATGATTACTTTCTTTCCTTATTATCGGAAGGAAATTTACAAAAACTTGATAAAGTTGAAAGTATAATTGAGCCTTATTTATACCATGCTATTGATAAACCTTTTTCAGGGAATTTAAGACCATTTAATAAACTTAAAGCGACTGTTAAAGAAATTTTAAACAAATTTCCAAGTCATAAAATAAACTAAAATACCTAATTCCTGTTTTTAGGAACATTTTTATTCATTTAACAAATAAAAATCCTATAATAACATAATTATGTGTTATAAGAATGTTTGAAATAATACAAAATTCTGAGAAGATAATTGAAATATCCAATAATATAATTATCTTTAAATTTTTCAAACAAGGGCCAATGCAAGGAATGTTTGAACTAATTTACTCCGATTATATTATCATTAAGGATTGTTACTCTAATATCATATTTCATGAGGATTCGAAGGAAGATTTAATAGAAGTTAAATCTACTCAAACATCCTATATTTGCACAATCAATGAAATATTAACTGAATATGGAAAAGGATATGAATTAATCATCAAACCTTCTCAAAGAGACAACTTAGAGGTTCCTTTTGATATCCAGATTGAATTATACGAAGACCAAGAATTTATCCTCATAAATTTAACTAATATAGAAGATAGATCGAATATTAAAAGAAGAGTTCATAGTATTTCTCCGTTTACTGTTAAAAATAGCAATTTATATTTAAACGGATTAGAAACTCCAACAAACTTAGGCAAAATAACTTGGTTTAAAAATGGTTTTCAGAGCTGGAGTCCCAGTAATCTTCTCTTCGGTTTTGAAGAGGATGTTATGGGCCCTAACATTGAGGTACTGAATTTAGCTTTTGATAATCAGGATTACCACATCAAAGGAAGATTTTATAGCGAATATAATACTGTCATTACTGATTTAAGCTCTAAAAATTCCTTGATTATAGGATTTGTTACTCATAAAGATCAATTTACTCGGGTCGTCATGGATTATAAGAATGAAGGTGATTTAAAGTTACTTTCTGCATTTGGATGTATGGATGGTGTCAAATTTCCTGAATCTACGATAAATTCTTCTGAAACTCTCTTTATAGGCTTTAAAACTCAAAACAAAGGTTATTATGGGCTTATAGAATATGCTAAGGTTGTAAATTCTAAGATTGAAAATGCATTAATAACTAAAATACCAGTAGGCTGGTGTAGTTGGTATTATTATTACACAGAAATAACCGAAAAGGATATGATTGACAATTTAAACTTCTTTCATAATAACAAAGACATTCCTATTGATTTTATACAGCTAGATGATGGATATTTTTCCAAAATTGGGGATTATCTCAATATTGACGAGAAAAAGTTTCCGAACGGTCTTGAATTTTTATTTTCTCAAATCAAAAAATACGGTTTTAAAACAGGGATATGGACTGCTCCGTTTTTAGCAGTTAGAACCTCAAAATTATTTAAAAATCATCGTGACTGGTTTCTCACTAAGAATCATAAACCATTTAAGGTATATTTTAACTGGAATTCATTTGAATATGCTTTAGACTTAACTAAAGATGAAGTTTTGAATTATCTTTCTGATCTCTATTCTAAGTTTTACCATATCAATAGGAATCTAACAATGGATTTCTTCAAAATTGACTTTCTTCATGCAGCAGTCCCATATGGTGTAAATTATTCTAAGAAAACACTTACTAGAGCCCAAATTTTATATCAAGGAATTAAGAAAATCAGAGAAACAATTACGCCTGATTCATTTTTGTTAGGTTGCGGTGCGCCTCTTGGACCATGTATCGGATTAGTTGATGCGATGAGAATAAGTGAAGATACTGCCCCAATTTGGGATAGTGGATTTACTGAACAGTATTCTAATAACAGAGGAATACATAACGTCTGTTTAAAAGCGGCGTTAATAAACATTTTATATCGGTCATTTATGCATAATTATTTTTGGATTAACGATCCCGATTGCTTGATGATACGACGAAAAAACACTGAATTAACTCTCGATGAAATCCGACTTCAGATGACAATATTTGGTTTGTCAGGTGGGCAACTTTTAATTTCAGATGACATGACCAAACTTTCAGAAAATGAGATAAACGATGCTAAAATGTTATTACCTCCCTATAATCCAGAAAAATTTGATCCTATTGTATTAGATGCATTTCAAAATCCTTTACCAACTATTTACATGTTAGAAACAAACGAAATCATTGGATCCAGATTTTTAGTGGCGATTATTAATTGGAATGATGAGCATGAGACAAAAGGTATTCAAGTATCTGAATTAGTAGGTGTGAATCACAATCAAACCAAAAAATATCTTATTTTCAGTTTTTGGGATAAAAGATACATTGGCATATTTGAATCAAAAGACAAGATAGACTTATCATATATACCACCTCATTCTTGTGCTTATCTAACAATAATACCTCTTAATAAAGACTCTCATAATGATGTTATCTTTATCTCATCAGATTTACATATTTCACAAGGATGTTGTGAAATCAAAGAATTTAAATATCTCGAAAATAAATCCAAAATCATTATAAAAGCCCACGTACTCGGAAATAGGATAGGAAGTATTTACATTAAAATACCAATTGATAAAAAAGTGGTCGCTTATGAGAAAGAATATCAACAAATTGATGATCAGGAAAATATTTGGAAATTTCATGTTGTAATTGAAAAAGAAACATTGATAGAAATTATCTTATCTTAAATTTTAAAACTTTACAATACTTAAAATAATCATATATACTCATTTTCCTATTTCATGAGAATATGATTGACTTAGACCCAGAAATTTTGTTTCAGAGATTCTGCAATAAAGAAATCGATAAAATAACTCTAGTAAATTCCTTTTTATTATTAATCGAAAACTCTAATAGTGAGGATATTCGAATAAGTTCAATAAATCATTTAAGAAGAATGGGCATCACTAGCCATCATCTTTTCAATCTAATGGAGAATTTAATGATTTCTGATACTAATAGCAGAGTGAGAAACGCCGCTGCGCGCTATATTAGCTACTTATATTTTGAAAAGTCCTATAATATCGTGAATTGGGCTATAGAATATGAAGAATCCTATGAATGTATTCTAACCATGATCAATACTTTAAAGAAAATGCAATCAGAGGATTCAAAAAAGCTTTTAATATCTCAAATTTCTAAAATTTTGAAATCAAGTAAAAATTCGTCCGATAAGCCATATATTTTCCATAAATATAGAAAAAAGATAAAAGAATTATTCAAAGAAAAAGATTTAGACGATTTTACAGTAGATGAATTAGCAGAAATTTTGATTAACTACAAAACATTATCATTTCTAGCACTCACTTATCCTAATTTCTATTTCGATTTAGATGTTTCTAATGGTTTAGTTTCAGAAGTAGACCTTGCTGATTATCTCCAATACGAAGTAAAAGGAACTCCATTTGGTTGGAAAAATAATATAGAGTCGCTTGAAAAGATAAAAGGACTTAATAATTTAAAATTCGTTAAAAAACTCGATTTATCTAATAATCTAATAGAGGATTTGAGTGCGTTAGCCGTTTTTAAAAATTTAGAGAGCCTTTACCTAGCAAATAATAAAATATCTGATCCTAAAAATATAAAATATCTCAATGATCTTCCTAACCTTCATTATATAGATTTAACTGGTAATAAAATAGCGAAATTGGTTTCTGCAAACGATTTTAAGCCAAATGTGAAAGTAGTTTTAAAGCGATTTGATGAACATTTTGAATTGTAATAAACACTCAAATAGAAAAGAAAAGAAAAGAAAAAGAAGATATTAGACTGACGTGAATTCAGTTTTTTTCCCGATACCAAATAATCCTAAAGCTACACCTAATTCTTTATGTTCTTTAGCATATTCTCTTACAGGTATTCCTTCCATGACCGCATCAATTGCTTGTCTGAAAGCTTTTGCTCCAGCTATTGGGCCATCTGGGTGTGCATGTATTCCTCCTCCGCTACCAATCATAATATTTGTTCCTAAATCTTGAACACATTTTTCAACTAAACTCTGAGTGATCCCGCCGGAGGGCATCGGTAAAGTTCTTTTAATATGAGGTGCATTCCGCATAGGCATAACCATTTGTCTAGCAGTTTCTTTGAACCTATCTGCAGTTGTGGGTGCTTTACCATAAGGAGCTGGATGTACAATCGTATCACAACCTGCCAGTCTTCCAAATTTTCCCAGAATTAATGGACTTGAAATCCCACTAACGGGATCTTGGTAAAATGCACCCGCTAAATCCATATGACCTAAGATAGGTACCTTAACGGAGGGATCTTCTGCTAGCTTTCTCAAGGCAGAATATCCTGTAGAGATGTGATTAACCATTATTGCATTAGCTCCGTGTTCTTGTACAATATCTGCTAATTCAAACATCCGATCTACTCTATCAGTTATATTCACGGTATAAAGGGTTTTTTCTCCCTTCTCCGAGTCTGCTTTATCCAAAGCTTCCATGAAAGCGGTGACTCTTTCAGTAATGGGATTAAAACCTACATCTGCTATTAGCTCGTCATCTTTAATTATATCACAACCACCTACTGCTGCTTTATACGCAAGTTCTGCACCAATTTTGGGATCAGAGTAGACGCAAGGCTTGATCATATTATTCAGTAGAGGACGCTCTTTTACACCTAAAAGTTTCCTTATACCAACATCTCCAAATTTAGGGCCTTTAAATTCTTTTAAGAAAGCTTTTGGAAATCTAACATCAACCATTTTAAGTGGTCCACCCATTGAAATATTTCCATATATTGTAGTAAATAACATTGGAAATTGAGGTTTAAAGTTCATGGGAAAAGCTATTTGTACTACATATTGATGCATTTTTGGATTTCCAAAGAACTCTTCAGCACCTTCATATTCGAAATCTGGAAATCTCCACCACCCAATCACTTTTGCCACATGTTTCCTTCTTTGCTCAGGTGTTTCTGCAGGAACGGGCACGAATGTACCCGTTGATTGTTCGACACATACTGCTTGCATCATATAGAATGCATCCATTTTTCTATGAAGCATTGCGGTGTATGTACCAATGATATGAGTCTCGTAATCAATATCTTCGGGAAGAGCATTGGGTTTGGAAAGATTTTCTAAATCAAAATCGTCAAATTCGGCTGGAATTTTTTCTTCCATTTTTATCACATTTTTCTCTTTAATTTAATATTATATGTTAAATAATTCATGAACAAATAATATTTTTATTCATAAAAATAAGTGGATCTGAATCTCATTTCATTCAATAAATTACTCACATGTAAAAGAATAAAATATAAAAAAATAAAAAAATTAGAGTTACTCTTTAGATTTTGCTGCTTCTTTAAGGTTTACGTAAGTATTCTCTAAAACATTAAGATACTCGACTAAAACTTGATCAGCTTTTGATTTTTTCTCGTATTCCTCTCTAATAATGTTAATGAGATATTTTGGAAAGATAAGCTCTACGTAAAAATCGGATAGAAGAGCATAATATTCATTGTTTCTCTCATCTTGAAATACTTGAATCATTTGGCTCTCCCATAGCATCTTCAATACCTCATCGACATCATCAACACCTTTCTTCTTGAGTTTTTCAAGATCATTTCGTGTAACGATTGCTGTACGCAGTAAACGTAGTGTTTCGTAGACTTGAGGATTAATTAACACATCAATTATCGTAAGGTTATCATTTTCTGAAGGTCTATAATTCTGGAAGAATTTTTTAGTTTCATTTCGATAATCTTCTACTAGTTGAGAAGGTAGACCTCTATCAGCA
>Ga0180433_10001931_pt1 | contig 33564 bp, 32 predicted proteins | sample SS_ome_8_FD_132980 | JGI IMG/M metagenome (GOLD analysis project Ga0180433, IMG submission 132980) | Hypersaline lake sediment archaeal communities from the Salton Sea, California, USA - SS_1_D_1 metaG | ecosystem: Environmental > Aquatic > Non-marine Saline and Alkaline > Hypersaline >...
CATTTGCACCGTATGGATTTTCAAATATTTTAAAAGCAACTCAACCGGTTCTTTTTGCTTTCTTTGGATTTGAATGTGCCTCCGCGTTGTATTCTTCTGTAAAAAATCCTGAGAAAAATGTTCCAAAGGCATTGACATATTCAATACTGCTCGTAGGAATAATTTACGTATTTTTTGTCGGTTCGATACTTCTTTCCACACCTCCTCATTTATTTATTTCAGAACGAACAACTATTCCTGAGGTTCTTAAAACAATATTCCCCAACTATCCTTGGATCGCAACCGTCATTAATATTTCGATAATATCTGCAATACTGGGAACAATCCACTCCATGGTATGGGCATGTAGCAGTTTACTTTTTTCTTTTTTCAAAAAAATTAAAAAATCTTCTGTAAAACATTTGATAGCAAAAGGAACGTTAAATAAAACAGTATGCGTAGTACTAGTTGGTATTGTCATATTTATCTCTTACACAACAATAAAAAAAATGGGTCTCTTTTTTAGCTTGGCAATAATATTCATCGTATTTGCATACGTCACTTCCATAATAACACTGCTGTTCATTAAAAATGAATGGAAATCAAAGCAAAACATTAAAACTATTTTTGGAATCATAACCGCATCGGTTATATTTATGTTTGCCGCAAAAGATTTAATTATAGAACTCATAAAATTAATTCTGTAATTGACGAAAGCATAGTAATGATGCTATAAGTTAACCTAAAGGGTAAAACGTTAAGAAAGGAAGAGAATGCTTATTAACTCTACAAAAAAGTATTTATTTTTGGTTCTTTTATTGGCAAGCATAACAAATTACCTCCATTCATTTTCAACAAACTGTTACTACGGTAACGATCCATATCCAATGTATTCCACTCTTGATCCTCACGAATTTATGTACAGATGGCACAGAGAGTGGCTCAAAAACCTTTCCGAGAAGGATGAGCAAGAGAGAATAAGATTTTCAGTTTCGCCTTTCGCACAATTTGCAGATAGAGGAAGAAACATAAAAAATGATGAGGTGTATCTCGGCGATATAAACGGCAGATGGAATATGATCGCATTGCTTTTTGGAGAAACTCCACAGGGAAAAACGTTACCACCCTCACTCTCAACAGCAAAAGATGCCCTTTTTGGAGTTAATGCAGGAGTGATAACAAACCCAGAAACATACGTTGACCCAACACAACGATTTGGATTTTTTGCAGTCCCGCTAAAATACAGAAAATATGGTGTTCGATTTGAAGCAGATTTTAGACTTGTAAGAGATTTAGGGTTTTGTGTTCAATTTGGTTACGCATGTATATGCCAAAGACTTGAAGATGTTTGTCTTCAGTACGATATCTGCAGAGGCGTAGAATGCGTACCAAATCTTTGTACATATACATGTAGCGAAGATCCCAACACGACGTGTCCCCCAGATACTGCTGCAGCAGCAGAAGAAAATTCTCCTCCTTGCGACACAGTCTGTTGCCCTGATTGCGCACACAGAAATTACAGGCTTCCTATCGACCTGACCGCCTGTTCTCCATGCTCTCAATACCCACCACCTAACCTTGCCCCAATTGGCGTAACCAAAATATCAAGAGAAAATGTTCAATTTTATTTAATGCGGCAACTACACACCATCGCAAAAGAACTTGGTCTCGATCTGTGTGATTTTAACAAAGCATCGATAGAAGATGTCAGATTTAATTTTTATTGGAGACACGCACTTGAGGTAAATGAAGACAAAGAAGGATGGGAACATTTTCTTCTTATTCCATTTTTAGAGGCATGTTTTGTCGTAGGTGTTGGAGACGCTCGCAACACATCTTGCATGTTCTCGTTACCGTTCGGAAACAACTGCCACAATGCCGTAGGATTTAAAGGAGGATTTCTTTTAGATTTCACCGAAACGGTCGAACTTGGGTTTGAAGCAGGTCTTACTCATTTTTTTAGCAAAAGCTTCTCCTGCTATCGAGTTCCAAACAGTATCCACCAAAGCGGCATATACCCTTACACAACTGCTGTAAGAGTTTGCCCAGGGCTCAACTGTCACGGAAGTCTAAAACTTGCAACTCGCCACTTTTTGGGTAGGCTATCAACCTTCTTCCAATACCTGGTTGTCATGCACAAAGATGATACCATATGCCCTTGTAAAAATGATCCAGCGTTCCAGCCTTGTCTGCTAGAGAGAAAGTCCTGCTGGAAAAGCCATCTGGCAAATATTGGCTTCAATTATGACATTTCTGAAAATATTTCACTCGGTGTTCTTTGGCAAGCCCCATTATCACAAAAACGTGCCTATAGGAGCAACACCGTAATGTTTAGCATAAATATGGTGTACTAAGAGCCAACAAACAATTCAATTAGAAAATAACAGCCCAAATTTGCCACTGTGGTCAAAAATACAATAAAAACTAGACAAACAGGCTAAAATACCCTAATATCTCTAATAGATAATCATGTTAATTGTATTAAGAATTCAAATCACTTAAAGGAAGGTGAATATAAAACATGTCAAAGAGAAGATCAAACATTGAGATTCTGGTTACATCAAACCTAGAAAGATCGCTCAAACAACTCAAAAAGAAGATCGAGCGTGAAGGTGTGGTCAGAGACATGAAAAGACTTGTCTACTTTGAGCCGCCAACACAAAAAAGAAGAAAGCGCCTAATGCGTGCTATCAAGCAAAATTTAATGAGAATGGCATCTCAAGGGCTTCTTGTCAAAAAGAAACGTCGATAATCAAAAATAAATTTAACAAAGTAAAATCTAGAAAAAATGAGAGACAATAAAACAAGAGAACTCAAACGATCACAAAAAGAATCTTTGCTAAGAAAAGAACTTTCTAAGCTCTTTCTTAGCATCAAGCAAGACGATAAAAACTTTGAAAACATTTTTATAAACAAAATAAAATTATCAGCAGACAAAAGTGTTATTCATGTCTTTTTTTTCACGCATAAAGGACCAGAGCATTTTAAAGAAAAACTTCCGCTTTTAATTTTATACAAACCTTCAATGAGAAAAGCGTTATCTCAGCTTATCAGGTCACGATATACTCCAGAAATAATATTCAAGTATGACAAAACATTTGAGAAACAATGTAAGATTGAGCAATTGCTTGACAAAATAAAGGAAGAAGACCAATTATAGAAATAATTTTTCTGGCCCTCATTTTTTTGTGCTGGGGTTCTTTTTTAAACGTACTTGCTTATCGGTTAATCAAGGGGGAAAAAGTTTTAGCTCCAAGATCATTTTGCCCAGAATGTAAAAAAAATATCTCCTGGTACGATAATATTCCAATAATTTCGTACTTTATGCTAAAAGCCAAATGTAGAAATTGTAAAGCAAGTATCTCTGCATTGTACCCATTCGTAGAATTGTTAACAGCAATTGCAATGACAGTATTGTACTACACCGTTGACACACACTATTTCCCGTCATATTTCATTTTTTTCTCAGCACTTATCATCACCTTCAGATCAGATATCCAATTTATGTTAATTTCCCGTTTTACTACTTTATTTTTGATACCTTTGGGTTTTTTGTTTAGCGCAACGGGATTGCTACCAATAAGCTTAAAAAATAGCTTATTTGGAGCATTACTCGGATATGGTTTTTTGTTGTTAGTTTCTAAAATTTTTCAATACCTAACGGGAAAGCAAGGTATTGGACAAGGAGATTTAGAGCTTCTTGCATTTATCGGCTCATTTTTAGGAATTGCTGGTTGTTGGATAAGTTTGTTTTTAGGTTCAATAATTGGTTCGATAATTGGCTTAATTTACATGAAAATAAAAGGTAAAACGAAACACATTAAGATGCCGTTTGGTCATTTTTTGGCAATCGGCGCAATGGCTTTTGTGTTTTTTGAAACACACCTTATGAGATTAATTTTAGGAATCTAACCCTTCAAGATTGTAATCCCCTATAGTTTTTTTGATTAAGGCCTCGCTTCTTTCTTCTTCTTTCAATCTATCTTGCTCTTCCAATATTTTTTGCTCCGCTAATCTTTTTTGCTCCGCTTTTTTCTCTGCAACAAATTTTGCACAAAACTCAAAAAATGCATCCTCCTTTTTCATGCCACTTGCATAAAGATTGCTTAGAAAAATTAAAGCTATAAAATTAAATTTTTTTTTATTCGATAAAACCATTTTACCCCCTGCATAATAAAATTAAAACCAGAAACCATAACAGGCTATTTTTATTTTTTTACTGATCTTTTTTTTTGTAAAAAGCTCTCTTTGTGTCCATACACTTAAAAAGTTTACACTTAAAGAATTTTATTACCCCAACAAATGAACTTCCCGCCTCAACAAGTGCAGATCCCGCGTTATAATCCCCTAGCTGATCAAATAAATTGTCAAGATATCTTTCTTTAGCTTCTCTTTTTGCTTTAGCCTCGTCAAAACGTCTTTGCATACCAAGTAGAGAAAAGTTGCTAAAGAAAATTGTTAAAACAATTACCCCAAAAAAACATTTTTTATTTGATACAAACATTGCTACCTCATAAAACAAAAGTTTTTAATAATTTATACCGCTAAAATAGAACAATATAAAAATAATGAAATATTAACAAAGAAATGTTTTAAAAATTTTATTATGCCTTTATTTTTAAAGCCTTTTGAAAGACAACTTTAAGGAATGTCAGATCAGATCGTTTTCGACTATCTCGATTTTTCCATTGTGGTCGATTGTGATTACATCCGGCTTGCCATCCCCGTCAATATCACAAACAGCACCGGCAATAAAGCTTTCGTTATCTGCCATTGTCATATTAAGATACGTGTGCGATGTCTCCTTTTTGCCCGTAAAATAACTGGAACCTTCGGAGCCTCGCCCAAAACCGTACGTGTAATAAAACTTTTCCTTTTTTCCGCCAGATGTGTATCCTTGTGGTTTCCAACCAATTGAATCTTTTCCACTTAATTTAGTTGAGTACGTCCCATTTTCTGCCCAATATGCTTTTTGAGCGGTGTAAATTGAGCCCAGGTTCATATATGCCTCAGAGCGCTTTGCCTTGGCTAAAAACTTAAAAAAATTCGGAACCGCAATAACAGATAAAAAACATATAATTGCAACCACAATCATGAGTTCTATAAGCGTAAATCCGAAAAATTTATTAGTTTTTTTCATTGTTTCCCCCTAGATAATATTTGAAATAACCTACAACTCTAACGTAATTATACCCAAAAATATCCCTCTTCGGTCAACAGATCATAAAAATGGATTCAAATAGAAAACATCAGCTATGAAATAAATAAAAAGACAACCTTCTCAAAAACTTCTATTAAACATAAAACCCAACATATGCATTGACATATTGTAAAAAAAAAGCGCTCGGAAAAAGGACAATTTATCGATTGACATTTTTACAGAAGAGCTTATACTTAAACTATTACTTAAATTATAGATTAGTAATTGAAAGAGTTTTCTCACATAGTAAAATTAACTTTTATAATATGAATACTGGGAAAACGCAATTGTAAGTGGAGAATTTTGAACAATAGGGAAAGATGGGTAATGGGATGATAATTGAACGTAAGATTATGAACTCATTAACGACGGAGAAAAATCATGAAAACAGTAAAACAAACAGATAAGGAAATCATAACAACCGGTAAACAAAGAAGTTACAATGAAATTGTAGAGCTTCTTGATAAAAATTGGTCAGTAAATGTAGAAAACAAAAATTTAGAGAGTATAAAGCAACTTGATAAAGCTTTCGGTAATATCTCAAAAAAACTAAACGTCGTTACTGTTTCTGGGACAAATGGCAAAAGTTTAACAATTCACTTTGCAGCAAAACTTCTTAAAGAAGAAGGACTTAAAGTTGGAATGTTCTACTCTCCACACATTATGACCTATAACGAAAGATTCACTCTCGATAGTGAATCTATCCCAAACAAAATATTTACTGAAATAGCAAATGAGGTTCTCAATACAGCCGACTCACTAGAATTAAAAGCTAACACATTAGATCTTTTGACTATGATCGCATTACTTTACTTCAAAAAAAGCAATGTAGATGTCGCATTACTAGAAATCAATGAAGGTGGCCTTTGCCATCCAGCAAATATCTGCAATGCAAAGATTACAGCCGTGACACGTATAACACCTGACAAAGTAAGCAATATGGAAGAAATGATTGCTGACATAATGGGTGTCGTGAGAAAAGATACAAGAGTAATATCTGCAGATCAATGCAAGTTCAATCTTCAAAAAATGCAAGAATTAACAGAAGGGAAAGGTGGACACTGGGCAATGCCTATAAGAAAATTGGCTCCGCTTTCTTATCCGTTTGAACAACTGCATGGTAGATGCGCTGCTTTGTCAGAAAGAATTGCTCACATTTTTGTAAATCAAATTGCAGCAAAAGACGCAAAGGTTGTTTCAGGAAGCCTACTCACAAAACCAAAAGCACAAAGAGGAAGGCCAACACTTGAAGCAAAACGTCAAGCCGAACTTAACCCAAGAAAAACTATCGAACAGTTCTGGAAAGAAGAATACAGCACATTGGCTGCGAGATTCCAACTACTGGATAAAGAAAAGCCAAGCGTATTGCTCGACAATTCAAATAACCTAGACGCATTTCAGAACCTTCTTCTTGGAATTAGATTGTTGCATTACCAAAAACCACTCAAAGGTTTAACTATTGTTCTTGGCGGCAACAATCCAGATATAGACTTAAACGAATTTCTAAAATTATTACGTTACTTCTTCAAAAAGACATCTGGACAAGTAATTGTTTGCCCAGTAGATGCACAACCAGGACATAGTGGAAGTAAATCATGGGATGTTGAAAAGATTACAAATGATATTAAGAGCATGAAGATCAAGGCAAAATCAAGCAAGAGCTTTAAAGAAGCATTTGAAGCTGCACAAAAAACAGTAGATGAACGTCATGGCCTTGTCGTTATTACAGGTTCAACATCAGTCATCACAGAATACTGGCGCTACAAGGGAATGAAAAAAATATCATAAGACGAAACAAAACCGACCTATGTCATTGTATACAATAGCTTTATCAATCATCACTGGTATTTCAATCGGAGCAATATATGGGCTCTTGTTCGTAATAACGCGGACAAGAGCCTTGTTTTCTGGCAGTGCCTCTAAAAAAAATGTCATTTTTTACTCAATACTTTCTTCTTTAAGGTTAATTATTCTGTCAATTATATTTTTTTATTTGTTGCGCTTACCGTCAATAAATTTTATAATTGTATTACCATTATTTTTTACAATGTTTTGGATTATAATTCTTAAACAAAGGGCCTAGTTGATGGGAGGCTTAGAGCTTTTAAAAGAACCTCGGTGGAACCCTCTATCACGTTTCGGATTAACGCATAGCTTTTTTAATATAGACTATATGACGGTTATACATACCTGGGTCGTTTTAATCGCTATTCTATTAATTCTTATTCCCATATACATAATTCTCAAAAGAAAACCTGGCCTTGTGCATTTCATCATAACCAGTTTTGTAAATTATTTCGTAAAGTTATCAAATCAATCACTTGGCAGATTCATATTTAAACATTTTGCATTTGTAACCAGTCTTTTTATATTTATTTTGATGTGTAATCTTATATCGCTCATCCCGTGGCTGGAGGAGCCAACAAAAAATATCAATACCACGTTATCATTTGGTTTAGCATCATTTTTTTACATTCAGTACTACAGCATTAGAGCTCATGGGGGGTGGGAATACATCAAAGAATATTTCCGACCAATTCCTGTCATGCTCCCATTAAATGTTGTAGGAAAAATAGCAAATGTGTTATCCATATCATTCCGTTTATTTGGCAACATTTTTGGAGGTGTCATCATAGGCCAAATATGGTTGTCAGCAATCGGAGGATCTATCATTTTCGAAACAGTAGGAATAGTAACCGGAATAAACTTAACAATATTAGGTTTTTTTGGCCTATTTGAGGGCCTTTTGCAAGCATTTGTTTTTATGATGCTAACCGTTACATACCTTTCTATAGAATTGCAATCTGAGCAACCTCAAGAACCTGGAGAAGCCGCGTGATAGAACTTGTAGAACTACTTCACTTTATAACAATATCCATGGTTACAGCTGCAAGCTCGGTAGCCGTCGGGATAGGTGAAGGCCTTGTCGGATTATCTGCAATAAGAGCGATCAACATACAACCACAATCGAAAGACGAAATACAAAAAACTGCCGTTCTAGGAATGGCTCTTGTAGAAACTGCAGCAATTTTGTGTGTTACCATTTCTTTCATAATCCTTTTTGGCACACAGCAATCAGACAAAAATATATATTTTTCTTTATCAGAACTTGGAATCGCAATAGCTCTGAGTATTTCTGGATTTGCCATCGGTTTGGTTTCTGCTATGCCTGCAAGAAGTGCTTGTCTTGCAATTGCTCGGCAACCGTTCTTTGGAAATAAAATCATACGGTTTATGCTTATTGCTCAAGCAATGATACAAACTCCCGTCATATTCAGTTTCATAATTGCAATCTTCATAAAAAGTTATGCCGTCAGTGCAACAACAATTGCAGAAAGTTTAAAATTAATTGCAAGCGGACTTGCAATAGGCTTGGGAAGCATTGGCCCTGCTATCGGACTAGGAATATTCGGAAAAACCGCATGCAACTCAATCGGAATAAATAGAAAAAGTTACGGAAAAATCTTCACCTTTACGCTCATAAGCGAGGGAATCATAGAAACACCGATCATATTCGCCTTCTTGGTAAGCTTTCTGATAATACTCTATCAGGCCTCAACTCTTTTGATCGCAATTGCAATGCTATCAGCTGCATTTTGTGTCGGACTCGGAACATTTGGTCCAGGTATCGGCCTCGGAAAAATAGCGGCTTCAGCATGTCACCAAATCGCTAAAGATCCTGAAAAATATTCAATGTTATCAAAGGTTAGTATTTTGGCACAAAGCATTGCGAGTACCGCAGCAATATATGCTTTAATAATCGCAATGCTGCTCATAACCTTTACGAAGTAATAATAAAATGTAAAAAGGGACTATGAAGAATAATAATAAAAAGGAGATTCAAGTTCTTTATATCATAACGAAGTTAGAACTTGGCGGAGCACAAAAGGTTTGTATTTCTTTATTTGATGGCTTACAATCAAACGGTCACGAATCATTTTTGATCTCCGGAAATGATACTGGCCCCCTCAAAAAAAATGTCAAAGAGAATCCACATGTCATTCTCCTGAAAAATTTCAAACGTGAGATATCGATTAAAAAAATATTTCTGGAAATAAAAAACTTCTTTGATCTTATCAAACAAATTCGCAAAATAAAGCACCAAAACCCACAAATAATCGTTCATACTCACAGCACAAAAGCAGGACTTGTTGGACGCTGGTCTGCGTTTTTTGCCGGCGTAAAAAAAAGAATTCACACCGTACACGGATATGGCTTTCATGAACATCAAAATAAAATCGCCTGGTGCATCACCTATTTTCTTGAACTTATCACCAGCATTATAACCACACATTACATCTGCGTCTCGTCAGAAGATGTCAAAACTGGAATAAAATTATTTCCACGATTTTCCAAAAAACATTCAATAATACGCGCCGCTGTAGACTGGAACCAATTTTACATTCCGGCAAGAAAGCTAGCCGAATTTCCTGACCACAAAAAACCATTCGTTTTTGGAACCGTTTCATGCTTTAAAAAACAAAAAAATCTCATCGATCTATTTAAAGCTTTTCAGTACGCATACTCACAAAACCACAATATTAAACTTGAAGTTGTCGGCGACGGACAACTCAGACCAGAATTTGAAAAATGGATATCAGAGCACGATCTTGAAAACAAAATAATTCTACACGGCTGGCAAGATAAAGTTGCACCATTTATGATGGAATGGAACGCATTTGCTATGAGTTCATTATGGGAAGGCCTACCTTGCGCAATCGTTGAAGCACGACTTTTAAAACTTCCTGTTCTAAGCTACAAAACCGGCGGCATACATGATGTGATCACTAACGGTAAAAATGGCTTCCTGTATAAACAAGGAAATTGGCAAGAACTTTCCAGGGGAATGCTCGCAATATCAGCAAATAGATATCTCTATCAAAAGCTTCAATCTTACAAAGACAACCTCAAAGATTTCAATGATCAACAAATGGTAAAACAGCATTTGGAGCTCTATAGAGGATTATAAGAAAGTAAATAAAAACTCTCTAACAGATGACACATTACCAAAAATTTTCTATATTTCTTTTGTATAAGAAAAAACTTGCAACGATTCACAACAAACAAGGAACCATTATGTTTGACAACGTTACAAAATCAATTGGAAACACCCCGCTGGTGAAATTAAAACTAGATTCTCAAGCACAAATATACGCCAAACTTGAATACCTAAATCCTTCTGGCAGCATTAAAGACCGCTCAGCATTGTACATGATTGAATATGCCGAAAAAAATAAAAAATTGAGACCGGGAGGCACAATAATTGATGCCTCTTCAGGGAATCACGGTATTGCAGTTGCAATGATAGGCGCACTCAAAGGATACAAAGTTATTATTACCGTTTCGGAAAAAATAAGTACCGAAAAATTGCAAGCAATAAAAGCATACGGCGCAAAAGTCATCATGTGCCCTGCGACAAAATTTATTGATGATCCACAAAATTATCATGCCGTTGCAATGAAACTTAATAAAAAAACACCTAACTCATTTATGCCAAATCAATATTTCAATGTTACAAACGCAGAAGGTCACTACAAATCTTTAGGCCCAGAAATTTGGCAACAAACAAGTGGAAAAATTACACACTTTTTTGCCGGTGCAGGAACAGGGGGCACTGTAAGCGGCGCAGGGAAATATTTAAAAGAAAAAAATCCAAACATTAAAATTATCGCAATAGATTCAAACAACTCTTACTACTCCACTGACGGAAATCCAAAACCATATAAAGTTGAGGGTATCGGTATAGATTTTGTATCACCAGTGTTAGATCACAAGATTCTTGATGAAATTATCCCTGTATCTGACTATGACGCCCTTGCAATGGCAAAAAGAATGGCAAATAAGCATGGATTGCTGGGAGGCCCGAGTAGTGGGGCCGTTGCATATGCAGCGCAAAACTATTGCATGACGCTCAAAAGAAACAGCCTGGCAGTAGCCATTTTTGGCGACTCTGGCCGGGCATATTTAACTAAAAACTACTATTAGTTCGATTGGATGGGTCTGTTGACAAACAAGCCCAAATGAAATAGACTAACTACAAGTGAAAATGGAAAAATTACTGATCAAATCTGTAGAATAAAATTTTAATTTGCCCAAGGAGGTTTAATCATGGCAAGAAAAAGAATTCTTAAAATAATTTTACTTGTTACACTGGCATCTAATGCAAACACAAGTGCCACAATGTCTATAAAAAATATGTTTAAAGTTGGAACTTATGCGACATTGGGTTTACTAGGTTATTCAAAGGTAGTAAAACCTGTCTCAAAATTTATATTCGGGCAAAGATCCCATTCCATTTTCAATAAAATTGATACTGGGATCACAATTTCTTTGGTGGGAACTTTCATATCTGGTGTCCTCTATCTTTACAACAAATTCGCTCCGAAAAGAAAAATACGCAAAACAAAAACCACTACACCAATTGCTAAGAAAAAAACTGTTGTTCATTCACACGAAACAAAGCCTGAAGTTCAAGCACCGGAAAAAGAGGAGCAAGATAACTGCACAATTTGTTTGGAAGAAATGGAGGAAAATGACGACCAAATAAAAGAACTTGAATGTAAACACAAATTCCACGCAGACTGCATAGGAGAATGGACCTCAAGAAATAATACATGCCCTGTATGCAGACACCAAGTTGCAGAGACAGCAGAAGAAAGAACAGCTAGAGAGCAACAAGCAAGGCGAGAGCGAGAATATCAAGAAAGAATAGAAAGAGAGCAGCTAATGGAGCAACTAGCAGAACAAGAAATTGCATACGACTATTACAATCGTGAGGTATATCGCGAAGACGAAGACTTTGTAGCGCTGGCATGGCTTGCATACATTCGTGCACTCACATATGCACCAGACGATTATTAAAGTTGAATTTTTAAATTTTTTAACAAATAACAGGAGGTAAATACCATGTTAAAAAAAATCTTATTACTTACAATAACAGTAGCTGCGACATCAGGATTAAACATACAGGTAAACGCTATGCAAAAAAAGAATAAACAAACAAAGTTTGGAATCAAGCTTCCAGGCCTTGGAAAAAAAACAGAGCTAAGAAAAACACAAACAAGGGAGCAGCTCCAGACAACAGAAAAAGCAACTACATCGAACACGGCTGAAGTAACTACAGCAAAACAACAACAATCTCGAGAACAATCTAGCCCAAAATCAAGCTCATTTTTTGGCAGCTGGTTTTCCGGTGCTCAATCAAAAATTAGCAACGCAACAAAATGGGTAAAAAGAGGCACCTATGCCGCACTCGGTTTCTTGGGATACAAAATGATTGCCAAACCTGTATCAAGTTTTATTCTTGGAAAGAAAATAACAAAAACAGTCGATTCAGTGGTTAATATGTCTTTAGTCGTAGGCGGAATTGCGGGACTTATTTACTTTTTCAGAAAAAACAAAAAAAGCATCATAAAGCACATAAATGATGTAAAAGAACTTATTACAAGCATGAGAAAATATTTTACGGAAAGATTTGACAAAACAGACTCTAAAATTGACAGCGTCGATCAAAAAGTAGAAGACATACAAAGCACATTGTCTGGAGTCAAATCAAAAGTAGAAGAAAACAATTATATACTCAAGGGTCTAAAGAGTTAATACAATATTAAAAATCAATAGGAAAAGATAAATGAACGAGAAGGTTACAATTTTAAAAACAATTATTTGTGTAACACTGTTGCAAGTTAGTACAAGTATTTTTTGTATGCTAGCAATGCCCGACCATATAAGGCCCAACCCTGCAATGAGACTGCACAACATAGTAGGGAAACTAAAACATATCGAGGATATTACACCAGAACAAACAGACAATCTATTGGGACTCATGAGCACTTTGTTGCAGAATGGCATCGATATCAATTCAAGAAACTACTACGGAGAAACCTTACTGCAAGCTTACCTCACAAAAGTCTGGGCAGATAACACTTCGCAAAATTTAGATCCGAAAGTTGTTAGATTTCTCCTGAAAAATGGCGCCCACGTAAATGTGCAAAACAACGACGAAACTTGCTTAACTTTTAATGCCTTGCTCAATCCTAATATGACCTTAGAAATAATACATCTTCTGAAAGTCTACGGCTTTAACACTAATCAAAAAATCGAAGGAAACCCTCCTTTAAACATATATGTCAGGATGAATCCTAATCCAAAATTAGAAATCATTAGGTACATGGTAGAAAGAGGAGCAAAAATAAATGAAAAAGGTGCAACTTATGGCCCTCCACTAACAGGCTATCTTGCAGAAAATAGAACAGACATTAAACTAGAAATTGTTAGGTTTATACTGGAACAAGGAGCTGATATCCGTTATAGAGATAGTTACGGAAGAACCCCATTGCGCCAAGTTATAGAACAGGCAGTAGAAAACCCTAATCCAAGCCCAAACACAGTAGGAATTATCAGGCTTCTTGTAATAAATGGCGCAGATTCTAAAACATTTGACTCTTTTATAGATAAAAGATTCGAAACAAATATCACAAACCTTATGACATATTCTCATGTGGCTCTTAAGCTTATTAAAAAAGGATCGCTTATTCCAAACCTAGAATATCTTATAAGAAAAATGCAGCAATCTCCTATAGAATCTGAAAGAGAAAAAAAAGCAAATATTATCATTAGTTTAATTCGCTTAGCATGCTTAAGATCAATAGCAGATTTTGCGAATTCTTCTGGGCAAATATGTTTAGAACAAACAGCATTCTACGATCTCTGCTTGAACGAAAAAATGAGACCATTCGTTCTTAAAATATTTAAAATTTTAGAGGGTCGGTATTGGGCAAGAATAGACCGTACAAAAATTTATAAGTTGGCTATAGAAATAACAAAAAGAGAAAATCTTGCTGTCGGAAAATACGCACTTTCCAAGAAATTATTTCAGAAAACAATAATTGCCCAAAAAATATTCAAAAAGATAAAACGAAAAAAAACAACCCCAGAAGATACATCTGATTGCGCAAGCCCATTAGCAGGAATATTGTGCAGCATAAAACAGTATGATCTAGAACATGCGAAAAAAAACAAAATGCAAGAAGAGCCAAGGCCGAAAAAAAGGAGGCGAGAAGAAGAAAAAGATTTCCAACCCCCTGCAAAAAGAAGAAAAACATACCTTAATGCTTTTGTCAGAATAGAAACACAGCTAGATTAAATTTTAAAAAAATTGTTTTAAAACATTCAAATCGGCCGGTCTTGGTTTGCAACAAAAACCTCCAGGTAAAACGTTGGATCCAAGACACTTTTTCTTGTCTCTTTCTTTTACTACTACAACTCTTGATTGGTAAATCGGCTTGTAACCTATTTGCCGTAAAACCCTGCTTGTATTTCTGATATGAGACCCTCCTGCAATAGCAAGGGCATTCTGTTTTTTAGGATCAGCTACTACCGAGTGTACTATTTTGGCATCAATTAATGGACTATCAAATACAAGAAGTTTTTTCACAAAATTAGACCTAGTTTTTGGAGTAGTCATAGAATAAATAAAATCAGCAACACTCATATTTGTTTTTTTATCAAACTTAAGCAGCTTCATATTGTTATACATATTTGCTAAACATTTTTTATACCAGCTGTTTAGCAGACTACCATCTTTGTAACCCAATATTTCCTTTGCCGTTAATGATATTTCTTTGGCTAAACAGCTCTTATAAATTTTAACAGTGGATAAAAACTTTCTAAAATTAGTGTTGATATTATTTATCACTGGCGCCAAAGAAGCAACTCGACAAAAACGATATTCTATATTGTCAACATATGGAAAATTTTTATCTCTAAACTTTTTTGCCAAACCACCTAAAATCCCGCCTCGCGAATTAATAAAAAACCTGCCACAACATTTTTTGCCCATATTGTTTTCAGAACTTATATCTTCAACAATTAATTTTGTTTTGTTCGGCTGCAACCTAGCGACAATGTGGTCTATCTGCTTTACCTGCAAAGGCGTTATGCTATGACTTTTATCATGAAAGTCTCCAAGGCCAATAAAATAACAATATCTATTACTTTCCGAGTCCCATTTGCGCATAACACAAATATCGTAAATAAACGCCCTGCAACTAGCCATAATGAGCATCAAATTTATCCATACAAAACATTTTCTCTTGCTTACCATCTGCTACACCCCCCCGAATTTAAATCCTCGCGTATAACCTCACAATTATTTTAATACAAATGGAAAATTGAAAGCAAGAAAAAGCTGGATATAGACATTTTTAGCTTTATAAAAAGAAAACAAAGTGCAACAAATTAAAATGTTAATTTTTGTTTTCAGAAATTTCTTTTGATGGAACAACTTCTTTTGGTTTATCTTTTAGGCCGCAAGCTTGCTGCAAATGGCACCAAAAGCAAGTTTTTTGCCCAGAAGCCCGATTATAGCAGTAATAAAATTCTTTGTAGATCAAAAGTGCAATCAGGCATATTGCCAAAATCCGTAGAAGTTTTTTATTTAACAACCCCAAAAGAACTAACAAGAAAAAACTTAAAATAACAATTTTACACATAATTTAAAATCTCTTATTTTGGCAACCTATCTACAGGCTGCTCCTGATCTGCAAACGGTGCAACTGCAGGAAAATCCTCTTTTTGAACAGCGTCACTCAATTCAAAGCTTTGTCCAACCTTGAGAATATGCAATTCTTTTTCTGACAGTACATCAGCATTTAATTTCCACAAATCTTTCAGGCGCATAATTGGCACATCAAACTTCTCTGACCCCATAGGAAATGTTCCCCAATGCATCGGAATAAAATGCTTAGCTTTCAGGTCTAAAAATGAGGTAACAGATTCTTTTGCATCAACATGAGCACGACCAACCCAATTTCTCGGCTCACATGGCCCGATAGGCATTAGTGCGATATCGATATTGGTAAATTCTTCGGAAATTTCTTTAAAATGTGACTCGTATGCGGTGTCACCAGCAAAATATATTTTGTGCCCCAAACACTCTATCATCCAACTTCCCCACAAAGACCTGTTTTTTTTATCAAACAAACTCCTCATTGACCAATGATTCGCAGGCAAAAAGGTAAACGTTATCTGCTTTGAAGAATCATGCTTTAGATTAAAAGATGATGGTTCCCACCATGTATGCTCTCTAACACGCGCAAAGCTTTTATTGTCAAACCAGAGCTTGTCCCCTTGCGGAACCAAAAAACTGGTTCCATTGTGTTTTTTTAGCATCATTAAACTATTACCATCCATATGATCTGGATGATTGTGAGAAAGTAATACAAAATCTATATTTGGCAGCTTATCTACCTGCACACCGAGCGGAACAAAACGAGGAAATAAAGATGATGGCGATTTCAAAACTGGATCAGTCAAAATATTAACACCACCAATTTGAATCAAAAAAGATGCATGACCTATCCAGGTAATTTTAGGATTTACAGAGCAAGAAACCGGCTCTGACTTGCAAAACCAGCAATCCATATCAGATTTTTCAATTTTTTCCCTGAACCACCAAGACTTGACCATCATAACGAAAGATCTGAAAAAAAATCCTAGGATTGATTCGTTTACGTAGCTATGAAAGCAACTTCCATTTTTAAAAGGTTTTTTGAATTTTTTCATATTGCTTCACAATAAATATACCCCCATCCAGACAGAACGTCACGGATAGGGGAAATGGAGGTTATCAACTTATCTAAATGCTTTCACTAGCTAACTCAATAAGTATGATACACAAACAAATAAAAAAAATCAAATATTATGTAACAAAATTTTTAATTTTTTTTGAAATACTCCTAAAAACGACAAATAAAAATAAAAATCATACATCTGACCTAGGGACCATCAAGGCGATTTCCTATTTGAAAATGAAGCAAAGAGATCCCGATACTGATCAATCATCCCTTTCGAAGAAAACCTTTCTAAGACATGGCTTTTTGCTACACTGCCCAGATCACTTGACAAAGATTCATCATCTATAACTTGCAAGATACCATCGCAAAGACTTTTTTCATTTTCAGACGCAACAATCAGCCCGTTGTTTCCATGCTCAATAACCGGATGGGCAGCCCCACTGTTTGTAACTATACAAGGCAAGCCAAAGCTCATCGCCTCGAGCAATGCAATCGATAGCCCTTCCTTTATCGATGATTGGACAAAACAGTCAAAAATCGGATAATAATCACAAGCTTTCTTTCCTATGACAAAAATAACCTTATCCTTGACCCCAAGATAGCAAGCCAAATCTTTCAGATCTCTTTCCAACGAGCCTACACCAACAATAACCAATCGGGCATTTTTTCTCACTATGACAACCTGAGCAAAACTTTTAAGCAATAATGGAAAATTTTTTTGAATGTGTAGCCGTCCAACAGAACCGATTATAAAGTTTTCTTTGCTGCAACCAACATCTTCTCTTTTCACGCTGCTTGTTAACACATTCTTGTGCAAATAATCAAAATCTATACCATTTTTTATAACCACCTGCTTTTTGTACGTATTACGATTTCCCAAAGATTCTGCAACATCATCAGAAACGGCAACAACATAATCTGACATTCTTCTTGTAACTCTATCCACGAAATTTCTAAACACCCCATCATCGTAGATATCAAGATGATACGCTGAAATATGCGGAATTTTCAAAATCTTTGCAACAAGTCTGCTAGAAACATTTGCTGACCACAAAAGAGAATGGATAACATCTGGCGTTAATCTTTTGATTAAAAAAAATAATCTGGCAAAAAAAATAGGATCATACAAAAAAGCAAATCCTTTTATGTGATACATCTTGGCTCCAATACTTGCCAAACGCCCAACGTTTGGCCCATCATGAAAATAAATAACGTGATGTTCAAATTGATCGTGACCCAATTTGCGCACAATATCACATAAAACAGCCTCAGCCCCTCCAATTTTTAAACTAGAAGTAACGTGTAATAATTTTATTTTTTTGCTCATTGGAAAACATGACTATCGATATGTTTTTTACAATTAAAACAACAGCAAAAAAGACTATAGCACAAAAATTTTTTAATTAGTATCGCTACACAATAGAAAGAAAAGAATTATCACTCAAATCAACGTTTGTCTCGCATAAATATCTCGAATATTTTTTGCTCATTTTATCAATTCGATTGTCACACACAAATATCTCATCTGCCGATAAATTCTTTTTTTGTCTCTTTAACCCTTTAAAAATGTTTCTCAAGAAACTTATCCCTTGTTTGTCACAGAAAGATGTATTTTGAAAATCATCGTAACCAATAAAATCAGAAAAGATGCTTTCTGTAATTTCTTGGCAACAATTGTTTAACTCAGAGTAAACAGAACCACTACTTAAATTAAAAAGACCATACATTGAAAACAAAGAACGGCTTCCAAAAATATGCATAACCAAAAAAGGAATTACCATCAACCATATTCGCCACTGTTTTTCATTATACATAATCCACTCCGATCTTCTCTTTTAGTTTATTTTTATCAACCTTACTTGTCGCCGTTAACGGCATCTCTTTTACAACAAAAAACTTGCGAGGCACCTTGTACACTGCAAGTTCTTTTTTACACAAATCCCTCAACACTTTTTTAATGTTCTCCACACTCACTCGCAATTGGACAAATGCGATTGGAATGTTTCCATACACATTATCGTTTTTTCCTATAACCGCTACTCTTAAAACATCTGGATGCTTTAAAATTACATTTTCAATCTCTTGCGGATAAATATTCATGCCCTTGTGAATTATAACATCCTTTAGTCTCCCGCAAATTATCATCTTGCCGTGTGCATCAAATTTCGCTAAATCTCCTGTTGCAAACCAACCATCAACTAAAACTTCATCCGTTTTTTCTTTTGCGTTGTAATACCCCATCATGACATTGTCACCCTTAATCCAAAGTTCCCCGATTGAACCTTGCGGCAACTCACTCTCATTATCATCTTTCAAAACACAATCTACTCCGATAACAGGCCTTCCAATATTATTTGTCGGCTCAGCCAAATCTTCAAGATCAATCGATACCAGTGGCGACGTTTCTGTAAGACCGTACCCGTTACACAATTTTCTTCCGTAAACCAAAGCAAACCCGGCCCGTATTTTGTCCGGCAATGCATCACCACCGCTGATAAAATAATCAACAGAATCTAAAGAAGCATTTTTCAAAAGACACAAAAGACCAAATAAAGCCGGTACTCCCAAAAATATTTCAGGCTTATGCTTAAGACTCTGTGATATTTCTTTTCTTGAAATCTTTGGAACAATAATAACCGTACTTCCAGAAGAAAGCGCTGTCCATACACATGTATTTTGCGCAAAGCAGTGAAACAATGGCAAAATACAATACACTTTTTTAGACTCACTAAACGGCATTCGTGAAAATGCTTGCACCACATTGGTCATTATATTTTTTGAACTGAGCATAACCCCTTTGGGCAAGCCAGTTGTTCCAGACGTGTAAAGCAAAGCTGCCATTTTTTCAGAGTCTACCTGAGGGATTGTAAAATCAGGAATTTTTTCGGGAACATCAGAATCGAGATCAATGTCATCTTGTGTAAGAATGTTTAGATTAAAATTCTTAAAAAGATGTTTTTTTTCACCATCAACAACCGCAATTTTAGATTGCGAATCATTGACAATGTGTTGCAACTCATGTGCTTTTAAAAAAATGTTAAGAGGCGCAACAACCGCACCTGCCTGCCAAGCTCCAAAATAGGATACATAAAATTCAAAAGAATTTCTAAAAAACAACAAAACAATATCAGACTGACCAACTCCATGTTCTTTTAGTTTTCGACTAAACACACAAGCACGATAATACAATTCTTTGTAAGTTACAAAACGGTCTTTGTAAATCAAAGCGATGTTATCAGGGAATTTTCCAAAAGACTTTTGCAGTATTTTGCCTGCATAAAAAATTTTTCCATTTTCTTTTATTGAATCATAAAAAAAGTCAAAACGTTCTTGCTCAGACATACCGTCTTTAACAAACATTACTCTCTTTTCTTATCTAATTCTTTGTAACTAATAACTCCGACAGGGCACTGCTTAACAGCTTCTTTTATCGCTTGATCATATTTTTGCAAATCAACATCTTTTTTTATTCGAGAAACATCTGTAACACAAAAAACCTGCGGAGATATAAACTGACATGCTCCACAAGCTACACAACCCGGATTTATTGACACTTTCTTCATCTTGCCCCCTAAACATCAACTACAAAAATGAATATACAAAACTAAAAGAAATTGAGCAAGACAATGGCCAACATGCCCTAAATAATATTTTATTTAAAACACATTTTAGCCAAAAATTTTCTTACTTTTTGCACACATATGGATTAAACTGAAAAACATAAAAATCAGTAATTTTAGGGAAAATCATGAAAAAATTAAAAAAAGGCATCTTAATATCGATCGAAGGCATAGACGGGTCTGGTAAGTCAACCCTTGCAAACAAATTACGAGACAAATTACAACAAGACGCATTTGATGTCCTTTTGACATACGAGCCGGGAGATTCTGCACTCGGAAAACATTTAAGAAAAATTTTGCACGAACGAGATTTCGAAATCTGTGGCAAGTCAGAATTTCTCTTGTTCGCATCCGATAGAGCGCAGCATTTTGAAAGTGTTATAATCCCAAATTTGAAAGAAAATAAAATTGTCGTATCAGACCGGATGGGAGATTCATCCGTTGCATATCAAGGATATGGCAGAGGTGAAGACATCGACATGATAAAAAATATAAACAGCTGGGCAATGCAAACCATAAAGCCGGACATAACACTTTACATACAAGTCCCTATTGAAACTGCACTGCAAAGATTAAAAAAAAGAAAAGGTCGGCCAACATCTTTTGAACAAGAAAAAGAAAAATTTATAAAAAAATTAGTTACAGGCTTTGAAGAAATTTTTAAAGATAGAAAAAATGTCATAACTTTAGACGGTCAGCAACCTGCGGACATACTTGCAAAATCAGCTTATGCAAATATTAAACGATGGATCAAAGATAAAGAATTAACAGAAAATGAAAAATAAAGCCACCACCAAACGCACTCCAACAGCACAACTATGGATCGGAAGCCATACACACTTAGTAAAAAAAACAAAACAAACATTGCAAACATTATTTTGCAAAGACAATGGTTGCAAAACATGCAAAACGTGTGAACTAATTGAAAAACAACAACATCACAGTTCAATTTGGTTAAAACCAGAAAAAATGTATACGCGAGACCAAATTCAAGTAATATTCGATACAATATCTTTCAAACTAGAAGAAAATCAAAAACTCTTTTTTGTTATTCAGAATGCAGACTTTTTAACCGCAGCCTGCGCAAACAGCCTTTTAAAATCTGTTGAAGAACCACCTGAAGGCTACCATTTTATTTTTCTTGCAGAACGACAAAGCCAAATTTTACCAACCATTCAATCCCGCTGCATGATTCAATCTTTTTACGAACAGGGTACATACGAAAACCAAAAACAAATTATAAACATTTTCAAATCAGAGAAAATCTGTGCACCTGCTGCATTTTTAAAAATTTTAGATGAAGAAAAACCAAACGAAAAAGAAACAATAGAAATTATCGACATTCTTTTAAAACACTGGCTAAACGAAATTATGACAGCAGTTGTAAATGATGATCAAAAAAAATATCAACTGGCATACGATAGCGTTACAAAACTCAAAATTGCGTTGCTATCACCACCAATGCCCGGCAGCAGCAAAATATTTTGGAGAAATTTGTATCTGCAGTTTAGTTCAGCTCCTAAATTCTAATACAACTGATACCTGCTCAAATCGGTATAAACCGGGCCCTCTGGGGTGAGCTCAGATTGCTTGAGAACAAATTCTTTGATTTCAAATTCTAGTGGCGGCACACCGAAATTATCGACTGCGTAAAGAAAGTCTTCTTTATTTTCGATTTTTTTAATTCGGGCCAACGTTATATGATTTTTAAATTCACGTTCTTCTTCCTTGACCAGCCACGATAAGTTGTGTTCTATCTGCTTTGCTAAAATTGGTAAACAAAAACAATCAAGACCGACAAATAAAATTCTGCTGATTCTGCGTGTTGGCAACACGCCAAGAGAATGTAACGTCGCTTTGCATGCATCAATATAAATATTTTTCAGGTCACGATCTATTTTTTCAACAACACCTTCGCAAACAGAGCCGATAAATTTCAAGGTGATATGTAAATTTTCGGGGCGCGTACAGCGCCCTACAAACAGCTCTCTTTTTGCAAAATGATCGCAAATAATTGAAAGCTCTTTTTTTACCTCTTTCGGTAATTCAACAGCAACAAATAAACGTTTTCTTTCCACGATGTATCAACCTCCCTTGATAACCGCCATCGGCCTTAACCTTGCAACTTTTTTTGCCAACTTTGCTTCGTGCACAATTGAAACAACATTATCCACATCTTTGTAAGCCAAAGGCGCTTCTTCTGCCAAACCAGGGTCAGATTCACAACGAATGATAATTCCTCGAGCCTCTAACTCTTCTCTTAATCGCGAACCACGAACCGACCTTTTTGCCTTTGCTCGAGACATTCTTCTTCCTGCACCATGACAACAGGTCCCGAACGCAATGTCCATACTTTCTTTTGTCCCTGTCAGAACATACGACGCAGTTCCCATTGTACCTGGAATCAACACCGGCTGACCAACACTCATATATTTTGCAGGATTTTCTGGCCTTCCCGGTCCAAACGAACGCGTTGCTCCTTTTCTGTGCATAACAACTTCTTTTTCTTTTCCGTTTATCATATGTTTTTCAACTTTTCCCAAATTGTGCGAAACATCATAAATGGGATTTAACCATGCATCTTTCCCTAAAATTCTTTGCCACGCCTCTCGTGTCCAGTGTGCAATGACATGTCTGTTTGCCCACGCAAAATTTGCAGCAGCTGCCATAGCACCAAAATATTCTTGCGCCTCTTGGGATTTAAATGGAGCACAAACCAACTCACGATCAGGCAGCTTGTAGCCCCAATCGGCAACTTTTTTTATCATGACACGCACATGATCAGTACATGTTTGATGACCCAGCCCACGAGAACCGCAATGAATCATTACCGTAACAAGTCCCTCTGCAAGACCAAAAGCTTGCGCCGCCTTTTCATCATAAATTTTGTCAACATACTGTATTTCCAAAAAGTGATTTCCTGCCCCTAACGTTCCCAACTGATCTCGGCCACGCCTTTTTGCTCGTTCGGAAATTAACGAAGGTTCTGCCGCAAGCATACATCCTTTTTCTTCACAAAATTCCAGGTCACTCATATCCCCATATCCCTTGCCAACCATAAACTTTGCACCATCACGCAAAACCTTGTTCATTTCTTGCAGGTTTAATTTTAACTTTCCCCCTTTTCCAACGCCAGAAGGAATTGCATGAAACACTTCAGTTGCAAGTTTTTGCATATACGGTTGCAACTCAGCTGCATTTGAATTTGCAACAAGCAGCCTTACCCCACAGTTAATATCATACCCAATTCCACCAGGAGAAATAACACCACCTTCCTCAATTGCCGTTGCCGCAACACCTCCAATCGGAAATCCATACCCTTGGTGAATATCTGGCATAGCAATTGAATATTTTTGTATTCCGGGCAATGTTGCAATATTTATCAACTGCCATAACGATCTATCGTTTAAAATATCATTCATCATTTGTTCATTTGCATACACACGCGCAGGAACACGCATATCTGGTCTGTATGATTTTGGAATTTCGTAAAGATAATCCTCAAGTTTAATCAAATCATCTTTAGATATTATTTGCTCTGACATTATCCACCTTCCTATCTCTATCTCAATATTTTAAGTATTTTTCAAGACATTCAATCACTTTATTTATTTTTGCCAATTTTTTAGCATGAGTCCCCGTATCCCCATAATACTTACTCACAGGCTTTAAAATTATGATAGCCTCTCTGGCCTTTTGATCGCGCACCCACTCATCATCAATTTCTCTAGGAGAAAAACACCCTTCCAAATAACTATTCGGATCTCGCAGCTCCTGGCAATAGTAAAATGCTTCTAAAAAACAATTGTCACCACCATACGTTGGCCGTGAGGCCACAACTTCTTCCGTCTTGACATCTATTTCTGACAGGCTATTCGTTGCTGAAGAGCCAGACTGATTGCGCTCATCAGAAACTACAGGTTCAGCAACTCTAACATTTTTGACACAAATGCTAAAAATATCACTAAACATTTTTTTTATCTCGTCGCACAATTTTCTGCCACAAAATACATTTTTTGAACTAAGCAGAACAACCAGCCCTGAAATTAAAAAACGTGTTCTTACTTTACCCACACAATACCCTCCTCTACGTTTTTATATATCAAACACAATATTAGTTTGCCAAAAACCATCAATTTTTTGCACATCCATTTCATGATACGTAACCGCCTTTATTTCAACAACCTCAAATCCTTCAACCTTTATTCCATGCAAAGTTGCTTTTATTTTGGTCTGAGAAACTTCTTGCACATCGGCCCACAAATATGCCTCGTTGTTGACATCAGATAGGTACAAAGCTTCTGATAAAAAATCTACTAACAAAGCCCCAATATCTGGTGATTCCACCTGAACAGTATGCCTTTCTGGTAAATTGTCACAAATGACTCGTTCATTTTTAATTTTACACCCAGGAATTTTAGGACCTATAGACTGGAACATCCCAATAACCGCATTACAAAAAAAATCTTCCAACGTTTTGCCATACACTCTTATTTTTATGTCGGCCGTATGTGGAAGCATTTCAAAATCTTTATTCATAAAAAACTCTCTTTTTAAAGCCCAAAACTTTTTTTGAAACCCGACCTGGCTTTTGCGTAGACGGGAAAATTAACGTATCTTAAATAACAAGTTAACATAAAATCAAAAAACTAAGCTATAGCTTACCCGATAAAATTATGGCCAAAAAAATAAAAAACGTTATTAACTCAGTCTTTTCAAAAAAAAACAACTGGAAAATACAGTTGTTACAGCACTGGCCAAAAATTATTGGCGAACTTAAAACAAAAGTACGACTCGAAAAAATACATAAAGACTCTTTAGTTTTGGGCGTATATGATTCTTGTTGGCTGCAAGAGCTTTACCTTCTCTCTCCCATATTACTCAAGAGAATTAATGAAAAACTAGAAAACCGAGCATTCAAAAGGTTAAGATTTAAACAAGTAGGAATAAAACAGAAGAGAAAAACAAAACAGCATAAAAAAGGAGTGTTGATACGCAAAAAAGTTATGTTAACCTCAAAACAGGAGGAAACATTAAAAAAAATTAAGGACCCAGATCTTTGTGACGCACTCAAAAATTTTCTTCAAAGATGTCACGAGGGGAGAGATCTGTAAAGCAAAAACCAAAATTAAGGGGATGGGACAATGAAAAAAACAATTCTACTTCTGCTGGTTTCTAGCAGTTTCTTAAGCTTAAAAATACACAGTTCAAACCAAAAAAATAAACGATTTAAAAATCCTATACACGAAACCATTTGGAGCGTCTATAGCCAGAAAAAAGATCCTAAAAAATCTTTTTTAACACTTGCAAAATTGGCAAAGAAAAACAAATATGCATACAAGTGGCTCATTAGTCTTTTGCACAAGACGGGAAATTTCCAAAAAATTAGCCAAATGATACCGCTTATCAAATCCACCTTTCCAGATATTTTACAAAACGATCCTGATATTGGATTTATGCTAGCTCATTCGCTCATGCGCCGCAAAACAATACCTGGCAATAGGCTTCTAATCAGGGGACAGCCATTACAAATCACATACGACCAGGGTGCAATGGACATAATCCTGCCTTTAAACAAAAAATTTCCAACACACCAACAAACTGCAGCTTTAACAGCAGCATTATACGATCTTTCAAACGACCCACTCAACGCTCTTGCAGTATCAGAAAAATATTTAAATAGCTCAGCAACCAAACCAACCGATTTTATTGTCTACTTCAAAAATGCAGCTAGACACATAAAATTGGGCAAAAAAACTGATGCACTTAAAAGCACAAAAAAATGTCTGGGAATCCAACCGGGGTTTGTTCCAGCATGGATCCTTTCAGCAAACTTGCATAATGAAGTTGATGAAGTAGAAGCTGCAATTAATGACTGTAAAGCCGCTCTGGATATAGCAGGACCAAACAAAACGATAGTATTCATGATAATAAAATTATTCTTTAAATTAAAAAAAGCGCAACATAAATTAAGTGAATTTGTGCTGAACAAGCAATGCATGGAAAAAGCAATGATATTAGTTGGAGAAAAAAAATATGACGAAGCACTAAACTTCATCGATACGTGTTTAGCAACAAAGACAAAACCTGAAGAAAAAGCCCGAAAAGAACTACTAAAAATAAAAGTAGTTTCTTAAGCTGGCGTACACTTTGCTTTAAAAAAGCCACAAATTGTTTACAATTAAAACTATGAAGAAACAAAAAACAATTTGCTTTGTAGCAGGAAGATCTGGAGGACACATTATTCCGGCATTAACCCTTGCCAAAAAGATCGTAGAAAAAGATCAACATACAAATGTTATTTTTTTTTCTACTAACAGCCCAATCGACAAAAAAATATTAAAAAATAATACCGAAATAAAAAAACATATCGAGCTTTCATTAAAAAACGTTCCATATAAAAATGTCTTACACTATCCAAGTTTTTTGGCAAACGCATCATATGCAATTATAAAAAGCCTTTTTGCACTAATAAAACATCGGCCCGAAAAAATTATCAGCATGGGCGGATACATATCGATACCCGTCTGTATGTGTGCATTTTTACTACGTATTCCAATCGAGCTTTTTGAATTGAACGCTGTCCCCGGAAAAACGGTTACGTTTCTGGCGCCACTTGCAACAAAAATACATGTCTGCTTTAAAGAGGCCATTTCACACCTGCCAGAAAAAAAGTGCCAATTGTCTGAATATCCTATAAGATACTCGAAGCAACAAACTACTCAAGCTAAACCAGACACGCACAAAAAACATGGCCTTTTACCAGATAAATACACTATTTTAGTACTAGGAGGGTCTCAAGGGTCAGTTTATATCAACAACGTCATTAAGAAGCTCATAAACACATCTGACAACTTACACAAAAAGATCCAAATGATACACCAGACAGGAACAAATGACAAAACAAATTGGGAAGCATTTTACAAAAAAAACAATATAAGCGCCCTTTCATTTGAATTTAAAAACGATATAAAACAACACTACCAGCTTGCAGATATGGTCATATGCAGGTCAGGTGCCGGAACATTATTCGAAACAGTGTTCTTCAACAAAAAATGCATTACAATACCACTTGATACAAAAACCACCTCCCACCAGATAGATAACGCAAAATCTATGGAAAAAATATATCCAAACTTAGTAAAGATGATACAAGAAAAAGACTTAGAAAAAAGCACTTACCTACTAAAAAAAGAGATAAATAAGCATATAAAGCCATTATCCAAAGACTTTCAATTTTGAAATTTATTACAAATCGAAAATCAAACACAGAATCAAGGGGTGTTTGACAGGTAAAAATTTTTCGTGCATAATTATCATTGTTATGTGGGAATTTGTATCTCTTTTATTAAATGGAGTAAATTCTTAAGATATTTTTAACTATTTTATTTTTAACTATTTACGGAGGATCAATCATGAAAAGTCGTAAAGTAATCAGCCTAATTTTGGCAGGTTCAATGGTAGGATCAATTGCAACGCAAGCAAATGCGTTTAGCTTTAATCCTATAACTCTATGCACAGACGCATGGACAACAGTAAAAAAGAAAGTTAATGAAGCAAGAGACCGTGTTGGCAACTTCTACAAGACCCACAAAAAAACTGGGATAGCAGCCGCTATTACAGGAGCAGTATCCCTTGTTGCAGGAACGGGTCTGTTGGCTTATAAAATATTCAAGAAGAAACCTCAACCAAAAGTTCCGACAAGTAGCTTTTTCTCTATCGGAAACGGTTTGAAAACAGCAGGAGTATTTGGATTGGCAGCAGTTCTTTATACACTAGGTAAACGCGCATGGAATTATTTTGGCAAAAAAGGTGATGATCAATCTAATAAGCAAATTGTTCTATGGGAACCTTTAGATTTGCCTTATCTGCCTTCAGTTTTGAGCCATAGAGAAAGAGATAAACGAACAAGAGCAAATCTAAGAAAGAGGTTAACGGATCTAATGGAGAGAGGCGAAATCCATGTCAATGTACCGAGACCTATGGATGGAACTTCAGACAGCGTTCTTGAGCAGCTTATGCGAAACTCAGACAAGCCAAAAGTCGCTACATTTATAGAAGATGCTACTAAGTATTTAAACATGAGACAAGAAACTCCTCTCGCGCTAGAAGAACCAGAAGTAAAGGAACTTGAAAAAGAAAATAGACGTAAAAAGCTACTAGCAGCTGCCCTAAAGAGGATCACTAATTAAAATATCTACAGTAACTGGTCATGGGTTTAAAGTCCATGACCAGTTTGACAGATTAACAAAATAATAAATTTATTGTGGAGTATAAAAATGAAAACCCGTAAACGCAAAATCAGCAAAATAATTTGCCTCGTGTTGGCAACATCAATTGCAACATCATCAATAGCAGCACCTAATAAAAAATCTACAACTCCAAATAGCTCATTAACAACGGTAAAGCAATACGTAACAAACAAAGCAAAAGCGTTGTACGGAACATTGCAAAATTTTTACACAAACAATAAAAAATTAACAATTACAGCTGCTACAACAACACTGGGAGCTCTTCTTTCAGGAGCAGGTGTTTTAGCCTACAAATTTTTCACAAAAAAACCTCAGCCTAAGCCAACATTTTTACAAAAAATAAAAGGACTATTAACGACCAAAAATTCTTTCATGGGAATTGTAGCATTGGGAGGCATATCAGCATTACTTTACTATCTTCTTGGAAGCAAAAAAAATAATGACGGCGACGGTAAAGTGAATAAACCTACTATAGATATAGAAGACGCCATTTTTAGATGGACAAGAGAACGTAAAAAAGCTGAAAGAGAAAAAGCCCAGGAAAAATTGACGAAAGCACAAGAAGAACTAGCGCTTATAGACCAGCAACTAAAACAAGAACATGCAAAAAAAAGCAACAAAAGTAATAGATCATTACAAGAAAGATTAAAAATTGAACAATTAAGCGAAAAAAGAGAAATTAAAGCCCAAAAAGTTCTCGAATTACAACAACTACAAGTACAAGAGGAAAGAAAAGAAAGACTATTACAAGAATTAATCAGAGCAAAACAAGAAGAGCAAAGATTATTAGAGCAAAAGCTCGAAAAAATGACATCTCAAACAGAAACAGAAACCAGTTCTATAAGTTCACCAGAACAGGAACTATCATCTGCTGAAGCTGCACCACACAGTAAACAAAAAGTTCAGCCAATGAAAACAACTCAAGAAGAAACGACTAAGATAGAAAATAAAGACGATCAAATGGAAAAAGATATCCGAAGATTTTTTGCAGAAGCTCATAAAGCATATCAAGAGAAAAAGCAATCACAAGCTCAAATAGAAGAAACCTCTACAACTTCACCACAAAAACTATCATTCGCTGAAGCTGCACGTATAGGAAAAACATTTAAACGAAAAACAACACCGGAAGAACCTGTAAAGATACAAAAAAGAAAAATAAAAAAAGATAATAGAATAAAAAAAGATAACAGGTCTTCTAAAAAAAACGTAAGGCGTGCTCGAAGAAAAGAGGATAACTTACATAGAAAACTGGACGACAATTACCAACAAGAAGATGAAGATGACTTCGACTCTCATTACAGCCGCAAGAAAAAATCACGCAAAAAACAAGAAGAGAAAGATTCTACATCAACAGAAATTCGCATACGTGGAAAAAACCGCAAGAAAACAAAAAAAGCAGCACAACGCGTTGCAATAGCAAACGAGATAGCCAGCTTACAAGATAAACAAGAAACATCTACTTCTCAAAATTCAGATGACCAAAAAATGCATTCTGCTAAATCACTTAAAGAAAGCAGAATACGTAACGTCCAAATGAAAAAAGATATCCGAAGATTTGCAGATCAAGATCAAAAGCAATCACATAAAAAATCGATGTCCGAAAAAAGAAGAAAAAGAGATAAAAAATTAAAAATTTTACTAAAGCACATTAAACTTGGAAATATTACAGCAGAAGAGATAATAAGAAGATATCACCAATATAAAAAAGAAAAAGAACAAAGAAAAAAGAAATCACAAGCTCAAGAAGAACCGCGACGGACGCACCCTTTAAGCCCTCTGTTTTCTACACTAAAAAAAGATAACCTCTTCAATCAACAAAAGCTGGAAATACTCGGGGACCAACAAGACGAAGACACTGAAAAAGTATTTACAAAAAAACACAATAAAAAAACAAAGAAGAATTTAGATAGAGAAATTGATACATCTGTAGCTAGCGATCATTTTGAAGATTTTTATAAAAAAGAAGAAGAAAGATTGATACAAGATCAAAAAGCTACAACAAGAGCGATAGAAGAAACTCCTACAACTTCACCACAAAAACGATCATTCGCTAAAGTTGCACGTCTAGGAGAAACATTTAAACGAAAAACAACACCGGAAGAACCTGTAAAGATACAAAAAAGAAAAACAAAAAAAGATAATAGATCGTCTAAAAAAAACATAAGGCGTGCTCGAGAAAAAGAGTATAACTTACATAGAAAACTGGACGACAATTACCAACAAGAAGATGAAGATGACTTCGACTCTCATTACAGCCGCAAGAAAAAATCACGAAAAAAACAAGAAGAGAAAGATTCTACATCAACAGAAATTCGCATACGTGGAAAAAACCGCAAGAAAATAACAAAAGCAGCACAACGCAACTCAATAGCGGAAAATGTGGCCAATTTGCAAGATAAACAAGAAACATCTACTTCTCAAAATTCAGCTGACCAAAAAATGCATCCTGCTAAATTACTTAGAAAAAACAGAATGCGTAAAAGAGATAAACAAAAAGCAGAAATTACAAGAAAACAAAAGAGAATAAGAGAAAAATTAGAAAAATTTCGTAAACGCAACCGAGAAGCAGAACAAAGAGAAGAAAGAAAAAAAATAGAAGAAGAAGCAGCTCTACAACCTAAACCTAAATCTCGCAGAGAAGGAGACAACGCTCTTTTTGACACTATCAGAGGTGGAAACTTTGGTCTTAAAAAAACTATTACTAAGCCCGACAAACCTGTCGTTGGCAAAAGAGATGCAACACTTTTAGCTATCAAAAATTTTGATAGCAGCAAACTTAAGAAGGCTAGCGATAGGAAGCTTAAACCTAAGCCTGTTAGCAAGTTTAGCAAGAGAAAAAATCATCTGGAAGCTATTAGAACTTTTGCTAAAAGCAAACTTAAGAAGGCTAGCGAAAGAAAACTTGGGAAAAAGCTTAGACCTAGAAAACGAACAGCTATTCCAGAAATGCTCCAAGATCAAGATCGAAGCTCAGGGGCTTTTGCCCGTGGTGGTCTAACTAAATCGATATGGGAAGAACAATTTCAACATCAGATTGGACAAGATCCGAATCTAACAGACAGCTTTGCCCCTGGAAGTGAAAGGGATGACTGGGAGAGGCCACAAGCTGTAGATCCCAACGTACAGGCAGAAAGACGAGAAATATGGAGCCGCGCAGCAGCAGGCCCCTTCACTGGCCCAACAGGACCCGCCGCTAAGAATAAGAAGAAGAACTCAAAAAAAAAAGTCGGAACTTAAATTAGAAATACAGGCTAAACCGACCAAACCTGCTCCTAAAAAAATACAAACAACAAGGCGTCGAAAAAAAACTAATGGATGGAGATTTGGTGGCGGTAGAAGCTTAATGTAAAAAATCAAAGAAGAATTATCGGCCATGCGAAAAAACTAAACCAGAATACTAATTGCATCGGGATCTGTGCTATTTAGCGTCGGCTTGCCTGTTTTGCTATTGATGCAGATCTCTTTCAACGATGGGTCATAAGAAAACTTTTTGTTTTTAAAATCAATTTCTCGATTTAATCCTATCCATATCGGAAAAGCGGTTCGCAAAGGGTATACATTTTTTCCCATAGATTTGTTATCGTCACGCCCAATATAGACACCTGTTGTTACATCTGGCGTAGAACCAACAAACCAACAAACTCTAGAATCATTTGTCGTACCAGTTTTACTGATCGCCTGACAATTAACCCATTTTTGTGGATAATATTTTCTTATGCGTTTTAAACCGAGCTGTAAAACTTTAGAAACTTGTCCACTTATTCGAGAATTGATGATTTGTTCTGCAAAAACATTGCATTTGTAAATTTTACTACCCAAGTTATTTTTGACCCATTTTATAAAATATGGCTCAACATAGGTTCCGTTATTTGCAAATACATTAAACATGCCAACTGCTTCTTTGAGTGTAATATCAATACACCCCAATGCAATTGACGGGTATGAGTGTAACTCGCAACCCAATTTAAATTTTTCAGCCAAACGTATCACGTTATCAATTCCCACGCCTAACAAAGTTTTTACCGCAATAACATTGTTAGAAGTAGAAAGTGCCCATGCTAAAGTCATTTTTCCATCAAAATCCCTATACGCATTGTTTGGGCTCCAGATTGAACCGTTACATTCGATCTCTATCGGTTCGTCTATGTTGGTCTGCGAAAAACTCATTCCTGCCTGCAAAGCTGCCGAATACAAAATAGGTTTAAAAACAGAACCCATCTGACGTTTTGCCTGAAACACTCTGTTAAATTGAGACTCTGCAAAACTTGCACCTCCGATTAACGCTTTAATCTCACCTGTTGAAACATCAACTGAAATAAGTGCTCCATTAATATTTTCAGAAAGTTTTTCTCTCAGTTTTTTGATATTTTCTTCAAAACTTTGATTTGCCAATGTTTGCATCTTTCTGTTTAACGTTGTCTGCACAACAAAACCTCCGGTGTACAAAAGATTTGTTCCGACTAAACCTGTCAAAAACAGACGTATCTTTTCTTTTAGATACGGCGCAATATTATCGTTTTTACGGTCAATAACACAAACGGGCAAAGCCCTTGCCTGTTCGTATGCTTGCTGCGTGATAAACCCAAGTTTTTTCATTTTAAAAAGCACAACGTTTCTTCGTCTTTTTGCAGACAGAGGATAAACCGCAGGGAAAAAACTTTCTGGCCTTTGGACTATTCCTGCCAATGTTGCCGCCTCATCTAAAGAAATTTCAGAAACATCTTTACCCCAAAAACGTTTTGATGCCGCCTGCACGCCATAAATGCCGCGACCAAAACAGACATGATTTAAATAGGTTTCTATAATTTGTTCTTTAGAAAATTGTCGCTCTACCAACAACGTGTACATTTGTTCTTTTATTTTTCTTTTGAATGTCTTTTTTGTATCAAAAAACAACAATCTCACTAACTGCTGCGTTATCGTACTGGCACCCTGCA